>SAMEA3663026__coassemble_288_pt1 | contig 45463 bp, 40 predicted proteins | sample SAMEA3663026__metabat2_low_PE_034 | metagenome-assembled genome bin SAMEA3663026 (sample SAMEA3663026) | pig gut metagenome | biome: pig gut; feature: pig-associated habitat; material: faeces | place: France | collected 2012
AGAGTTTTGCCCAAGCAAAACTCGTAGCGCGAGCTGCTTCCGTGTTTGTGAGGAAGTGAAATTTACGAGCGCCATAAACCTTGTAGCGCGAATTGGTTGTGCGTTTGAAATTTACCACTACAACAGTCTGCACGCCCATAGAGTTTTGCCCAAGCAAAACTCGTAGCGCGAGCTGCTTCCGTGTTTGTGAGGAAGTGAAATTTACGAGCGCCATAAACCTTGTAGCGCGAATTGGTTGTGCGTTTGAAATTTACCACTACAACAGTCTGCACGCCCATAGAGTTTTGCCCAAGCAAAACTCGTAGCGCGAGCTGCTTCCGTGTTTGTGAAGAAGCGAAATTTACGAGCGCACTTTACTTTTACCTTTTCTTAGAGTAATATATAAGGTATCCTGTTTTTAAGAGGTTTGTATGAGCGAAATATATATAAGTTATAGTGGAGTTAATGGGTTTAAAAGAGCTGATGACAAAGGAGCTCTTTCTGGAAAAGTTGTAAGCTATGATGAGTTTAAAAGTATAAGTGCAGATATAAAAGCTGGTTCAGCAGACGAGTATGGAATCATTCTTGATTCAAAAGATGTGCAGGAATTTATTGCAAACTACGAGGACGAAAGTATTTTTACTGATGCTGAAAAAGCTTAAATAAAACACTTATGGAAATAAAAATCGAAAATCTCAGTCGTACTTACAGTCAGGGAAATGTTGCGGTTGAGGCTGTTAAAAATGTAAGTCTTGTAATTCCGTCAAATGTAATTTACGGAATTATAGGAAAAAGTGGTGCCGGTAAGTCATCTCTTGTCAGGCTTATAAGTCTGCTTGAAAAAGCTGATTCCGGAACGATTGCATTTGATGGTAAACGCGTTGACAACCTTTCAAAAAAAGAATTGATTTTGCAGCACAGGCATATTGGAATGATTTTTCAGAATTTCAATCTGTTCAGTTCAAGAACTGCTGCAAAAAATGTTGCATACCCTCTTGAAATTTGCAAAGTTCCTAAAAAAGAAATTAATTCTCGTGTAAAAGAACTTCTTGAACTTGTTGGTCTTTCTGATAAAGGAAATGCTCCTGTAAGTACGCTTTCCGGCGGTCAAAAGCAGAGAGTTGCGATTGCGCGTGCTCTTGCAAATAATCCTGACATTCTTTTTTGTGACGAAGCAACGAGTGCTCTTGATCCGCAAACTACTCATTCAATTCTTGAATTAATCCGAGACATTCAGAAAAAAATGAATTTGACTGTCGTAATGATTACGCACCAGATGGAAGTTGTGCGTGATGCCTGCGATTATGTTTCTGTTTTAAATGAAGGCTCAATTGTAGAAACGGGCAGAGTGTCAGAAATTTTTTCAAATCCAAAATCTGAAGTTACAAAAGATTTCCTGAGTCATATGAGTTCAAACTTTAAAGACTTGCAGAAGGAACATATTGTACGCTGGAGCAATTTTGGCGGCAAATATGTTCTTCGTTTTATTGGTGATAAAACTGGAGAGCCTGTAATAAGTTCAGCATGCAAGAAATTTAATGTTGAATTTAATATAAGGGCTGGTGGTATTCAGAATCTTTCTGATAATGAAAAAATCGGCATTATGCTCGTTGACTTGTCAGGTGAAAAAGCAGAAGTCGAAAAAACAATTGATTATTTAAAGTCTGCAGGAGTGAATGTTGAACTTGCAGGCGAGGGCTTGTAATGAATTGGTCTGAAATTTTTACTTTGGTCGGCACTGCGACATGGCAAACTCTTATTATGGTTTTCTTTTCTACGTGCTTTTCTGTAATTCTCGGATTGCCGCTCGGCATTTTGATGTGCGTTACTGATTCAGAAACAGGAATTATGCCAAAGCCTTTGCTTAATAAAGTTTTAAATAGAATTGTTGACGTTCTTCGTTCTTTTCCGTTTTTGATTCTGATGATTGTACTTTTTCCGTTATCAAGGCTTATTGTAAGAACTTCTATCGGAACTGTTGCTGCTATAGTTCCGCTTTCAATTGCAGCTGCTCCTTTTGTTGCTCGTATTATCGAAGCTGCTCTCAAAGGAATTGACCCAGGCGTTATTCTTGCTGCAAAAGCGATGGGTTCAACAAACTGGCAGATTATAATTAAAGTAATGCTTCCTGAAAGCCTTCCTGCTCTTGTTGACGGAATTACTCTTACAATAATTAATGTCATCGGTTATTCTGCGATGGCAGGAACAATCGGTGGAGGCGGTCTTGGTGACCTTGCAAATCGTTACGGTTATCAGAGATTCAGAATTGACGTTCTTATTGTTTCCGTAATAGTAATACTGATTATTGTCGGAATAATTCAGATGACAGGAAGTAAAATTTCTTCCAGCCTTATAAAAAAACGCTGAACTTAAAAAAAACTTTAAAAAAGTTTCACATTTTATGAAGTTTTAATTGACATTTACCTATAGAAATAGTATGTTATTGCTATGAATTGATTTTTCTAGAAAACCAGTTCAATTTTATTTTCAATTCAATTTGATATGGGAGAAATAAAAAATGAAAAAAAATCTTTTTACAGTTGCTGCAGTTTTTGCTGTACTCGCACTTACTGGATGCGGAAAGAAGGAAAACTCAAATGTAATTAAAGTCGGAGCTACTCCAGAACCTCATGCAGAGATGCTCAATCTCATAAAAGATGATTTAAAGGCTGCAGGTTATGAACTTAAGGTCGTAGAGTTTACTGATTATGTAACTCCAAATGAAGCATTGGAAAGCGGCGAAATCGATGCAAACTTTTTCCAGCATCTTCCTTACATGGACTCTTTTAACAAAGAAAGAGGATTCCATTTAGTTTCTGCTGGCGGAATTCATATCGAGCCGATTGCATTGTATTCAAAGAAAGTCTCATCTGCTGCAGATTTGAAAAACGAAGCAACAATTGCAATTCCTAATGACCCGACTAATGAAGGAAGGGCACTTCTTCTTCTTGAGTCAGCAGGATTAATTGAACTTGATTCAAATGCAGGTCTTGAAGCTACTCCGATTAATATTAAAAGCAATCCTAAGAATTTAAAATTCAGCGAGATTGAAGCGGCTTCCCTTCCTAGAATTCTTAGTGACGTTGATGCTGCCGTAATCAACGGCAATTATGCAATTCCTGCAGGTCTTGTTGCAACTAAAGACGGACTTTTTGTTGAAGGCAGTAAATCGCCTTACGTAAACATTGTAAGCGTAAAACAGGGCAACGAAAATTCTGCAGGCATTACTGCTCTTGTTAAAGCCCTTCAGAGCGATAAAGTAAAAAATTGGGTTGCAGACAAATATAAAAATGGTGAAGTTGTAGTAGTTTTCTAGGAAAACGCTTAATAAATCCTGTTGAGGATTTTTCCGTGTAACCTAGAGATATTCTAATTTCCAAAAAAAAGGCGCAAACTTGATTCCTTTGAGTTTGCGCCTTTTTATATAAATCAACTCTAAAAATTTCACTTTTAAGAGTTAGCTTTGAAAATGTCCTTTAATAAATTTCTTTAAAATATTGAGAAAATATTGAGAAAATATTGAAAAGATAATTGCAATTTATTAAAGTTCTTGTATGATTGTTTTATCTGCTGAAATTTTTTCAAAGCTTCTTGTAATGATGTTGATTGCTCTGGCAGGTTTTATTTTTGCAAAAATCTGCAAAGTGTCGGAGCGCGAAGAAAAATTTTTAAGCAAGCTTCTTTTGTATTTTATAAATCCATGCCTTATTTTTAATTCGTTTAATGTTGAATTTGATAAAACTCAGTTTTACGGACTTTTGTTTTCTGCCGGGCTTTCTTTTTTAGTTACGTTTACAATGATTTTTATTGCAGAAATAGTTTTCCATAGAAAAACTCCTTTTTCACAGATTCAAAAAATAGGTACTGTTTTTACAAACTGCGGTTTTATAGGAATTCCTTTAATAATGGCGATTTACGGGTCTTCAGGCGTTTTTTATCTGATGGGTTACATTGTTGCGTTCAACATATTGCTATGGACTTATGGTTATTATCAGGTTGCTCGGAAAATTAACTTTAAAAAAATAATTATAAACCCCAACATTATAGCAGTTCTCGCAGGCATCCTTATTTTTGTAAGTCCCGTAAAATTACCTAAAATTATCAGTTATCCTGTTTCTTTGATTGGCGGGCTGAACACGGCAACTGCAATGATTCTTCTTGGAGTTTTATTTGGCAGTTTAAAAAGAGAATGGCTTGAAAAATTTTTTAAAACAATTCGCTCTTTTTTTACGCGTGATGCAATTTATGCTTCCGGCAGAAAAAAAGTCTGTGCAATTCTATTTACGACGTTTGTAAGGCTTATTTTATGCGGACTTTGCTCGCTTGGAATATGTGTTCTTGTGATTATGACAGTAAAAAAAGTTTTTCCAGGTTTTGACTATGATGCTCTTTTTTTGATTTGCAGCGTAGTGCTTATAGCAAGTCTTTGTCCTTCAGGAATTTCTGTTTCAAGTCTGGCATGCCTTTTTGATAAAGACACAGTGTTTTCAAATTTTCTTGTTTGTTTTACACATGTAATCTGTGTTTTTACGATTCCTCTGATTTTTGCTTTGTTTGATTCTATTGTCTTGTCTTTTGCATTATAACGATTTTTCTAAGAAAAATTATTTCTCTAAAATTATTCAAAAGTTGTTGACAACTAATTTTAGTTAGGTTATATTTACTTATCAGTTAGCAAAAACTAACTAAAATTTACAGGAGCTATTATATGCCATTATCAATTGCAGGACTTGGAAGTGAAGTTGTAGTTCAAAGAATTCGTGGAAATGGTGAAGTACGGCAGCATTTAAATGAACTTGGTTTTAATGTCGGAACTTCTGTTACAGTCATTTCGTCGCTTAACGGGAATCTTATCGTAAAAGTAAAGGATTCCAGAATTGCCCTTAATTCAGAAATGGCAAATAAAATTTTCTGCACATAAAATATGGAGGTTGTTCTGTTATGAAGACATTGAGAGATGTTTCTGTCGGAGAAACTGTCGTAGTAAAAAAGCTGAACGGTGAGCAGGTTTTAAAGCGGCGGCTTATGGATATGGGAATCACAAAAGATTCTGAAATTTATGTAAGAAAAACAGCTCCTTTAGGAGATCCTGTAGAAATTACAGTTCGTGGTTATGAATTATCTGTAAGAAAAGATGATGCTTCTTGCATTGAAATCTGTTAATTAATGAGGAAAACGATGAGTATAAAAATTGCTTTAGCAGGAAATCCAAACTGCGGAAAAACTACGATGTTCAACGGTTTGACAGGAAGTAATCAGTATGTCGGTAACTGGCCTGGTGTAACTGTTGAAAAAAAAGAAGGTAAATTAAAAGGAAACAAAGATGTAACTATAACAGACCTTCCTGGCATTTATTCACTTTCACCGTATACGATGGAAGAAGTTGTAAGCCGTGATTATCTTATAAAAGACAAGCCAGATGCAATTCTTGATGTCGTTGATTCGACAAACATTGAGCGAAATCTCTATCTTACTACACAGCTTCTTGAACTTGATTCGCCTGTTGTAATTGCACTTAATATGATTGATGTTTTAAAAAAGAAAGGCGACAAAATTGATGTTCAGAAACTTAGTGACGAACTCGGCGTTTCAATTGTAGAAACAAGTGCACTCAAAGAAAAAGGAATAAAAGAGGCTGCACTGAAAGCTGTTGAAACAGCAGGAAACACAAAGAAAGAAAACAAAGTAAAATTTTCTTCAGAAGTAGAAAAAGCTATTATTGAAGTTGAAAAAAAACTTCCTGAAAATATTCCGTCAAATCTTTACAGATGGTATGCAATAAAATTAATTGAACGCGACAAAGTTGTTCTTGAAAACATAGACCTTTCTGATGCAGAAAAAAAATCAGTTGAAGAAATTATTTCAGGACTTGAAAAAAAATTTGACGATGATTCAGAAAGTATAATTACTAACGAACGCTACAATTTCATCACTGACATAATCAAAAGGTGCGTAAAAAAATCTTCCGAAAAATTAACTGCTTCAGATAAAATCGATAAAATCGTAACTAACAAGTGGCTAGGAATTCCGATTTTCCTTGTAGTAATGTGGGCAATTTATTTTATTTCTGTTACTACAGTCGGAACCTGGATGACAGACTGGGCAAATGACAGCCTTGTTGCAGGAATTCAGGATGGCGTTGCAGGTTGGCTTGAAGGACTTGGTGCGCATGAAGTTTTGGTTGATTGTATCGTAAACGGAATTATCGGTGGTCTTGGTGCGATATTGGGATTTGTTCCGCAGATGGCAATTTTGTTTTTGCTTTTGTGTATTGTTGAAGACTGCGGTTATATGGTCAGAATTGCATTCGTAATGGATAGAATTTTTAGAAAATTCGGGCTTTCTGGAAAAAGTTTTATTCCGCTTTTGATTTCAAGCGGTTGTGGTGTTCCGGGAATTATGGCAAGCAAGACAATTGAAAACGACAATGACAGGCGTCTTACGATTATGACTGCAACATGGGTTCCGTGCGGTGCTAAACTTCCTGTAATTGCTTTGATTGCAGCAGTTCTTATTCAAAAGTCTCAGGCTGTCGTATCTTCAATGCTTGCTCCAATGATTTATGTAATCGGCGTTCTTGCAGTTTTACTCAGTGCAATCTGTCTTAAAAAGACAAAACCTTTCCACGGCGATGCTGCACCTTTTGTAATGGAACTTCCGCAGTATCATTTTCCGCAGCCAAAAACAGTTTTGATTCATACTTGGGAACGACTTAGAGGATTTATCGTAAAAGCCGGAACAATTTTATTCCTTGCATGTATTGTTTTGTGGTTCCTTTCAAGTTACGGATTTAGAGAAGACGGTTTTGGTTTAGTTGATGCTCCAGATTCAATTATGGCTGTAATTGGAAATGCAATTCGCTGGATTTTTATTCCTCTTGGATTTGGCGGTGAAAATGGTGGATGGCAGGCAGCTGCTGCAAGCATTACCGGATTCAGTGCAAAAGAAGCAATTGTCGGAACTATGGGAGTTCTTGCAAATGTGAGTGAAGAACTTGTAGAAGAAGCGGATGCAGTTGCTGTTGCTGTAAATACATGGTTTCCTAGTGCAATAAGTGCATTCAGCTTTCTTTTGTTCAATTTGCTTGATTCGCCTTGTGTTGCGGCAATCGGTGTAATGAGTCAGGAACTTAACAGCAGAAAATGGTTTTGGTTTGCAATTTTGTTCCAGAATTTGTTTGCATGGTTTGTGTCGCTTAGCGTTTACCAGATTGGAACTTTGATTACGACTGGCGTGTTCGGGTTCTGGACAGTGATAGCGTTTATTTTTGTGGCATTCTTTATATTTATGCTTGTACGGAAAGATAAATATAAAAGTGCCGTATAAATAAAGTTGATAAGTCAATGCATTTTCAGGAGGTATTGTCATGATTAATGTTTTAATCTGTTTTGTAATTGGAATTCTTATGGCAGCTGCAATATTTTATATCGTAAGAACAAAACGAAATGCAAAACGTAATGGCTCAGCTGGTTGCATTGGCTGTTCTGCTTGCAGTAGCGGAAAAAGCTGCTGTAAAAAATAAATTATAATTAATGGAGATTTTTATGAAAAAGATTGTTCTTGCATCGATGATGTTCAGTATGATGGCTTTTAGTATTTTTGCCGAAAAAAATTGGGCTTTTTATATTCTGATTTAGAGTCAAATGTTGAATCAGACTTGATAACAGGTCCTTTTCTCGCAGATTTTTATGCAGGTCCTGTAACTATTCAGCTTGCGCCTGTTGCTTCTGTTTTTTACGGTGATGAAAAACAGTATGGTGGTCAGGTTCGCGTGATTGCTTCTTTTGATGCTGTAGATTTAAGTGCGAATTATAAGATTTTTGCAGAAGAATCAGAAAGTAAAAATGTAACAAATCAGTTTGCAGTTTTTGGAAAACTTAAAGTGATAGAAGAACTTCCAATTCTTATGGGATTTTCATTCCATACAGAATCAAACAGTGCTGATAAAAATATGTATGCAATTGATTTAAGAACTCAAAGAAATTTTGAAGTAATTGGTTTTAGTTTTCATAATAACTTTACTTTCTTAAAAGACGATTTTGTAATGTATAACGGACTTGGTATTGAAGTTCCTGTTACAGAAAAAATTTCTGTATGTCTTGAAATCAATAATTTTATTGACTTCAAGAAAGATTCTGCAAACGGAAGGTTTATCGCCGCACCGTATTTCAAATACAGCCCTGTTGAAGATGCTACATTAAAAGCAGGTGTTCAGGTTGAAACAAAATGGGGAGAGGCTTCTCAAGTTGATTTTTCAGTTCCTGTAAAAATTGAAGTGAAATTCTAAGGAAACTTTTGAAATTTACTCGAATATTTTTTGTAATATTGTAAGTCCATACAATTTTGAGTGCACGTCGGTATTTTGATTTTGTTGACGTGCGCTCTTTTTTTTATGATTACCGTTAATTTTTGTTAATCCAGTTTTTGATTCCTTCAACAACATCTGAATCTATTACGTGTTCAATTCGGCATGCGTTTTTTTCTGCCTGGTCATCTGGAATTCCCGTGATTTTTACAAGAAATTTTGTAAGCAGTTGATGGCGTGAATAAACGTCAGACGCTTTTTCCTGTCCCTTTTCCGTAAGGTTAATCATATTGCCGATTCCAAATTCAATGTAACCGTCTTTTTCTAAAATGCCCATTGCACGGCTTACACTTGGTTTTGAAAACCCAAGATGGTTTGCAATATCGACAGAACGTACAAAACCATTTTTATTTTTTAATACAAGTATTGCTTCAAGATAGTCTTCGCCAGATTCGTACATTTTAAATCTCCGTTTTTTTTGATGGTTTTTATTATATCATATTTCTGCTTGTTTTAAAGCGATTTAAAACAATAAAGTGAACCTAAAACTGAGTTTTGATTTTCAGTTTTAAAGGTTCACTTTATTGTTTTTGCACAACTGACAGATTTAGCCGATTATTGCTTTTACAGTAACTTCTTTTACACCCGGATTTGCTTTTACGATTGTTCCGTCAGCTTTTCCACCGTCTACTTCAAGAACAACTTTGCCGTCATTCTTTTTGTTTTCGACAGTAATTTTGTAAGTTACGCCGCGGAATTTTCTTGTAAGCTCTGCTGATTTAATGTGCTCCGGCAGTCTTGGTTCAACCATAAGTCCGTCGTAAGTAGGACGAAGTCCGCACAAGTATTGCGATAAAGTTACAAAGTTCCATGCAGCAGTTCCTGTAAGCCATGAGTTTTTTGCCTCACCGAAACGTCTTGCTGTTTTTCCTGCAATCATCTGTGCATAAACGTAAGGTTCTGTTCTGTGGATTTCAGAAATATCTTCAAGATATGCAGGTGCAATCTTTTTGTAGTGTTCAAAAGCATCTTGAGGACGACCGTTTACGACTTCGCCGATGATTACCCATGGATTGTTATGACAGAAAATTCCGCCGTTTTCTTTGTATCCTGGTGGGTAAGAAGAAACTTCTCCAAGTTCAACATGGTAATTCTTGTAAGGAGGATCGAGAATTACGATGCCGTACTTTGAGTCAAGATATTTTTTTACGGAATCAAGAGATTTTTCAGGATAACCTTTGTCTTTTCCGATTTGTGCCATAGTTCCGAATCCTTGAGATTCGATGAAGATTTTGCCGTCTTCACATTCTTTTGAACCGATTTTATTTCCTGCATCATCAAATGCCCTTACGTACCATTCGCCGTCCCATGCAACTTTACAAATCTGTGCTTCCATTTTTGCAGCTGCGTCTTCGGCAAATTTTGCTTCTGCTTCTTCGCCTTTAATGCGGCACATCTGTATGTAGTCAGGTGCTACGTAAACAAACATTTCTGCAATCATTACAGATTCGGCATTCTTTCCGTCTTTGTTTGTTGAAGTCTGGAACGAGTCGTTAGGGTCTGTAGAAAAACAGTTGAGGTTAAGGCAGTCATTCCAGTCAGCCCTTCCGATAAGCGGCAGACCGTGCGGACCTAGATGGTCAACGATGTAGTGGAACGATTTTCTCATGTGTTCAAACAGAGGCTGAGCTTTTGACATATCGTTGTCATAAGGTACCATTTCGTCAAGGAATGATTCATCGCCTGTTTCTTTGATATAGCCACCGACTCCGAGAATAATCCAGAGTGGGTCATCGTTAAAGTTAGAACCGATGTCAGCGTTTCCGCGTTTTGTCAAAGGCTGGAACTGATGATATGCAGAACCGTCTTCAAACTGTGTTGCAGCAACGTCATAAAGGCGTTCGCGTATTCTTTCTTTTGGCAACTGGTGAACTGCACCGAGCATGTCCTGAGATGTATCACGGAAACCGATTCCGCGCCCGATTCCGCTTTCAAAGTAAGAAGCTGAACGGGCAAAGTTGTAAGTTACGACACACTGATACTGATTCCACAATGCCATGCGGTCAAGTTTTTCATCTCCTGTTTTTACAGTGAAGTTTGAAAGCGTGCTGTCCCAGTTTGCCTTTAATGTGTTGAATGCTTCGATAACCTGTTCTTTTGTAGAATAGCGTTTTTGCATTGCGTATGCTTTTTCTTTATTGATTATGCCACTTGCATTATTTGTGCGAAGAAGTTTTGCGCTGTCAGCACCTTGTTCTGCAGTTTTTGCCCATTTTGCGTTTTCGTCATTTTCGATATATCCGAGGACAAAAATGTATGTCTTTTCTTCGCCTGGATTTAAAGAAACGTTTATTCTGTGTGATGCAATAGGTGACCATCCGTCTGCAACTGAGTCAGTACTTTTTCCTTCTACGACAGATTTTGGTGCACTGAGGCTGTTGTAAAGACCAAGGAATGATTCCCTGTCAGAATCAAAGCCGTCAACAGGAGCATTTACACTGTAAAAAGTAAAGTGATTGCGGCGTTCGCGGTATTCTGTTTTGTGATAGATTGCGCTGCCTTCGATTTCAACTTCGCCTGTAGAAAAGTTGCGCTGGAAATTCTGGCAGTCGTCTGATGCATTGTAAAGACACCATTCTACAAAAGAAACTAAAGAAACATCCTTTTTTGCAGAACCGTTGTTTTTTAAAGTAATCATCTGAATTTCTGCATTTTCGTGAACAGGAACCATATATAAAACGTCTGCGGCAAGTTTGTTTTTCTCTGAAGAAAATTTTGTATAGCCGAAGCCGTGGCGACATTCATATTTGTCAAGAGGTGTCTGAGTTGGCTGCCAGCCTGGGTTCCAGACAGTTTCGCCGTCTTTAATAAAAAAGTAGCGGCCGTTGTTGTCAAGCGGAATATTGTTGTAGCGGTAACGTGTAAGGCGGCGAAGACGTGCGTCTGTATAAAAAGCATATCCGCCTGCAGTATTTGAAATAAGCGAAAAGAATTTTTCACTTCCAAGGTAGTTTATCCATGGATAAGGTGTTTGCGGTGTTGTGATAGCGTATTCACGGTTTGTGTCATCAAAAAAGCCGAATTTCATTAGATTCCTCCAAAGAATGAATGTTTGTTGATTTATTCAACTAACGTAATGCTAGCATGGGAATATTCATTTGTCAAGAAAAATTTTTAAAAGTTTGTTGAAAAAATCAATTAACTATTACCTGCGAAAGATTCTGACATTGAAAGAATTACTGCTGCAAAGAATAACGTGTACTGCGAAAAAAAATGCGCCTGCGTTAAGTTCAGCGTGAAATAGTATCTTAAAAATGTTCGTCGAGGATTTTCTGAATGTCGTTGACTAATACTTTTTCAATAACGTCCTTGATTTCACTTTTTGATTTTGAACAGTCCCTGAGAAATAAATCAGCAGGATGAACTGAAAGAGACTCTGCAATGGCAGTCAGCGTGTCAAAAGATGGTTTTGCTTTTCCTGATTCAATCAGCCCGATTAAGCCGTTTGAACAGTTTGCAAGTTCTGCCAGTTTTGCCTGTGAAATTCCATGGATTTCTCTGTAATATTTGATGTTGAACCTTACTGTTTCAAAATAATCGGACATATCCTTAGTATAAGTTAGTAAAAAATACTTTTACATATAATGAAATTTAGTTATAATGCATTGTTACTAAGTATAATTTAGTTTTATGTACAAAAACTAAAGATAATTGCAGGCTTATGAGCCTGAAGAAATTCTGTTTATCCGGGGAACTGTTATGGAATTTATTTATTCGCTTTTTATAGCACCTATAGAATATCTTGTAGAATTTGTTTTTCTATTTTTAAGGACGAGGTTTGAAAGTATCGGTGTAATCGGTGCTGTTTTGGGAGTAAGCATTATAATAAATTTTCTGGCATTGCCTTTGTATAATATGGCTGATGCTGTAAAGGAAAAAGAACGTCAAAGGCAAAAACAACTTGAGCCGCGTGTAAAGCGTATAAAAACTGCATTTAAAGGCGACGAACAGTTTATGATGCTTTCTACTTATTACAGGCAGAATAATTATAATCCTCTTTATTCATTAAAAGCATCTCTTTCAATTTTACTTGAAATACCGTTTTTTATTGCAGCTTATAATTATCTGAGCAATTGCTCTGAACTTTTAGGGCAGTCATTCTGGATTTTTAAAGATTTGTCAAAGCCTGACAGTCTTTTTTCTGTCTCATTGTTTGGTCATGTTTTGCCGATAAATATACTGCCTCTTTTAATGACTGCAATTAATTTGATAAGTTCCGTTGTTTATCTTAAAGAATCTTCCGTGCAGGATAAAGTCCAGTTGTTCGGTCTTTCGTTTGTTTTTCTTGTTCTGTTGTATAATTCGCCTGCAGGACTTGTAATTTACTGGATTTTCAACAACTTGTTCAGTTTTTGTAAAAATGTGTTTTTAAAATTAAAATTACCGAAAAAACTGTTATATATATTTTTTATCGCTGTTTTAATTTTTGTTACATTATTTTTTATTTTAAAACGTCCTGACTCAAAACTTATAAAGAAAATCCTGCTTTTGGGGATTACTCTGTTTTTTATATTGCTTCCGGTTTGTTATAAAATTTTGCAAAAAACTGAATTCTTTAAAAAGCTTGTCAGTCTTGTTTTTGACGGAAATATTCTTGCAGAAGAAAAAAAGATTTTTTATTTTTCGTGCATTGTTCTGGCACTTTTGCTCGGGTTTGTTCTGCCTGCAAGTGTAATCTCAACAAGTCCGATAGAATTTTCTTTTTTAGGAAAAACTGATTCACCTTTAAAATATATTTTAAATTCGTTGTTTTTTTATACAGGACTTTGCGTTTTATGGCCGGTGATAATTTTTAAAATTTCAGATGACAGGGTAAAAAAAATACTGTCAATGCTGATGTTTACACTTGCTTTGTCTGCGCTTGCAAATGCTTATGTTTTTAAATCTGATTACGGCAACCTTGACTGTTCCCTGAAAATTTCAACTGACTTGCTTAATATTGCAAAATGGGTTCACCTTTGCGCAGTTATTTTTCCTGTTGTGGTTGTCGTATTGTTTTTGGCATCTAAAAGAACAAAAATTTTTCGGCATATACCGTCTGTCTTAATTGCATTTTGTATTGCAGAATGTGGCTTTAGTTTTTATAAAACAGCTTTCATTAAAAAGGAATTTAATTCTTATAAAATTTCACGCGAAAAAAGAAATTATATAGCAGGCAATATTTCACCTGTTTTTCATCTGTCAAAAACTCAGAAAAATGTAGTCATCCTTTTTTTAGACAGAGCAATCAGTTCTTTTTTACCTTATATTATGCAGCAGTTTCCTGAACTTGAAGAAAAATACGACGGCTTTGTTTATTATCCGAATTGTCTGACTTTTGGTGCCAGCACAAACATTGGTGCACCTGCAATGCTCGGCGGTTATGAATATACTCCTGAAGAAATTAATAAACGCAGTTCTGAACTTCTTATCGACAAGCACAATGAAGCGACTTTGGTCATGCCAAGGCTTTTTTTAGATGCAGGATTTGACGTACTTGTTTCTGATGTTCCGTGGGCAAATTATACCTGGTCAGGAGACTCTTCTGCTTTTGAAAAAGAGGGCATAAACTCAACATGGCAGAATGGAATGTACAGCATGCAATATTTGAAATCAATAGGAAAAACAGATGAAAATAATTTTGACTTTGTTTGTAAAAAGCAGATTGTAAATTTTGCAATGATTCAGGCTTTGGTTCCTGTTGTTAGGGAGTTTTTTCATTATACTGTTGATTGTTATAGAAAAGATTCTGATTTATCAAATGGTTTTGTAAATAATTTTTCTACGCTGTTTTTCTTAGATTTGCTTACTGATTTTACCAGTGATAAAAACACATATACTTTTATAGGAAACGATGTAACTCATAATCCTACTAAGTTAAATGCACCTGATTATTTATATCAGGATTCTTCCTGCAATGACTGCGGTAAATACATTCCTTCTGATGAGAATGCATTAACTCATTATCATGTAAATGCTGCTTCAATAAAGATAATTGCATCGTGGCTTGAATATTTAAAAAGCAATGACTGTTATGACAATACAAGAATCATCGTAGTGTCAGATCATGGGCATTCAGTTACTGGTAATATGACGCGTTTTCAAGATTTTGAAAATCCTTCTGTTCCTGCAGCAATGAATCCTCTTTTTATGGTCAAAGATTTTAATTCCCACGGACAAATTAAGACAGATAATTCGTTTATGACTAATGCAGATACTTTGTTTGAGGCAAAAAAAGATTTGCCTGTAAGCGAGTATAATCCGTTTACAAAGCAGTACCTTGTTCCTCAGAAAAAAAATGGTGTGCATATTTATTATGGCAAAAACTGGAATTGTACTGAGCAGAAGACATGGAAAGAATTTGAACTTGATGAAGCTAACTGCTGGATTATAAAAGATGACATTTCAAAGCCTGAAAATTGGAAACCGCTTTCTTTTGAGATGCCGTCTTTAAAATAATAAAACTTTTGCCTGCGTTAAGTTCAGCGTGAAAGTTTATTGTAAATTTGCGAATTACTTGCAATTTAATATGTTTTTATATATATTTTTTATATGGCTCAAATAATTTGCAAAGACCTATGTGTCGGCTATAACGGCGTTCCTGCTGCAAAGGATATTAATTTTTCTATTGAAAAAGGCGGATATCTTTGCATAACAGGCGAAAACGGTTCAGGCAAAAGTACATTAATCAAGACTCTTCTCAATTTAATAAAACCAATTTCTGGACATTTGGAATTTGGCGATGGGCTTACGCAGAATTCGATAGGATATTTGCCGCAGAATTCTGAATTGCAAAAAGATTTTCCTGCAAGCGTCAGAGAAATTGTGCTGAGCGGTTTTTTAGGAAAGAAAAAGGTCAATGCGTTCTATTCAAAAGAAGAAAAAAAAGAAGTGTCAAGGATTCTTGAACTTTTGGGAATCTCGTTTTTAGAAAAAGAATCGTTTTCTCATTTAAGTGGCGGACAGATGCAGCGAGTTCTTCTTGCCAGGGCGCTTTGTGCGTGCGGAGGGCTTCTTGTTTTAGACGAGCCTGTGTCCGCTTTAGATCCTGACGCTGCCGAAGAAATGTATTCTACTGTTGAAACTTTAAATCGCGAACATAATATAAGCGTAATTATGATAAGTCATGATATGAATGCCGTTAAAAAATATGCCAGACAGATTTTAAAAATCGGAAAGTGATTTTGAAGGAATGATTATGGAACAGAATTTTTTTAATGTATTTTCGACATTGCAGACTTATTTTTCTTTTGATTTTGTGCGTTATGCGCTGATTGTTGCAGTTTTTATTTCGCTTGCATCATCGCTTTTGGGTGTTACGCTTGTGTTAAAAAGGTTTTCGTTTATCGGCGATGGGCTTTCGCATACGGCTTTTGGAGCTATAGCAGTTGCAACTATTTTAAAACTTACAGACAGCAATCTGCTTGTAATGCCGGTAACTGTAATCTGTGCGGTCATTCTTTTGTGGATGAACAATTCATCAAAAGTAAAAGGGGATGCAAGCCTTGCCGTAATCAGCGTTACGAGTATGGCTGCTGGTTATTTTTTGATGAATGTGTTTTCTGCAAATTCAAATGTTTCGGGAGATGTGTGTTCTACTTTGTTTGGTTCTACTGCAATTCTGACTTTAAAAAAATCTGATGTCTGGCTTTGCATAATTGCATCTTCTGTAGTTGTCATTCTGTATTTTTTTTATTACCACAATATTTTTGCCGTTACGTTTGATGAACAATTTGCGCAGGCAAGCGGAATAAACGTAAAACTGTACAACACGATGATTGCTGTTGTCACTGCAATTGTAATTGTGCTTGCGATGAATCTTGTAGGTTCTCTTTTGATTACGGCACTTGTTGTCTTTCCGGCGCTGGCTGCGATGCGGCTTTGTTCAAGTTTTAAAAAGGTAATCATAACTGCCGGCATTTTTTCTGTAATAACTTCTGTGCTTGGAATCCTTGAAGCAGTTTTGTTTTCTACGCCAGTCGGTGCGACTATAGTCATAAATCAGGCGGTGTGTTATTTAATTGTGTTTTTGGCAAGTCTCATTCTTCATATTTAGGGACGTGCTGATTAACACTTGAAGCGATTACTCAGCATTTGATTTAAAGTTTAATTTTTTTTGCAAAATAACAGTTGAACGCTTGACATTTTTTTTTTATTTTTATAATATATGAATATCTCAAGCGGGTGTAGCGAAGCTGGTTATCGCGCTGGCCTGTCACGCCGGAGATCACGGGTTCGAGCCCCGTCACTCGCGAGAATGCCTCTCTAAAACGAGAGGTTTTTTTATTTTTAACAACAGTCTTAAAAGACAAAAAATCCGTATAATCTGACATAAAATAAAAAAAATTGCCAAAACACAGTTGAACTATATTTAATAAAAATTGGATTAAAAACTGAAAACTGAATAAAAAAAGGAAAAGGCAAAAAATATCGGGTATGGCGGACTTGAACCGCCGACCCCTAACTCCCGAAGCTAGTGCGCTACCAGCTGCGCTAATACCCGAATATGCTAGATATTTAATCATTTTCTCTTTTTGATGTCAATAACATTTTATATTTTTTGCAAATTGTTCACTGTTTTTCAAAATTACAGTAAAATAAATCTATGAATGACGGATGCCTCTTTTTTGAACCGCTTTCTCTTGTATTTGTTCAAAATAAATTCTGCTCAAAACGTTCTGTAAAAACTTTTTTCAAAAACAATTTGATTTGCGTAAATCAAAAAAAAGTATCAGAGCCAAAAACATTGATAAACATTGCAGATGACGTAATTTCTGTAAACGGAAAGACTTTAAATTTTTTTCAGCATATATACGTTATGATGAACAAGCCGCGCGGTGCAGTCTGTTCAACTGTATCAGATTCTCATAAAACAGTTTTCGATTTATTTAAAGGTCATTTTTCTGACAGCGAAATTAAAAGGTTAAAATGTGCAGGACGGCTTGACTGCGAGTCTACGGGGCTTCTGATTTTTTCGACAAACGGAAGTTTTGTAAATAAAATTACTTCTCCGGAAAATAAAATAAAAAAAACGTATTACGTAAAGCTTCAAGAAAAAGTTTTGCCAGATTTGCAAACTGAATACTGCAGAAGAGCGATGACAGGAATTTTTATTCCGCCTGAAAAAAAGTCTGCCGGCTTTTTTTTAAAAGATGCACAAATTGAATGGCTTACAGAAAATTCTTGCAATGTAATCATTTCAGAAGGAAAATTCCATGAAGTGCGCCGCCTTTTTTTAGCACTTGATAATTATGTAATTGAGTTAAAGCGCGTGCAGACTGGAGGCATAAAACTTGATGAAAATCTTTGTCCGGGGCAATTTAAAATTTTGAGCGAATCTGAAATTATCCTGTAAAAAAAACTGATAAAAAAAATCTAATGTCATCAGAAAAAAAATCCGATTTATATAGTAGAAACTTAATTTTGGAGGAAACCATTATGATGACAAATATCAGCAATCTCAGTCCGTATTCATATAATGGAATTGCCTCCGGTGGTGCAAGCGGCAAGCTTTATGTCCCTGTAAATCCTGCGAACGTAATTTATGCGCAGTTTGATCATATTTCTGGAGTTGCCGCAAAAAAAGGTCAGCATGGTGTTTCAATTACAAAAATCCAGATTTTAAATACTCTTATCGAAAATCTTGCAAAAATTAAGACACAGAGTTCTTCTTCTGAATATCAGCAGATGCATCTTTCTGATGAACAGGTCGATGTTCTCATAAAAAACTATCAGCAGCAGATAAAGCAGGCAGTAACTCAGGCGCAGTCAGTTCAGTATACTGCCGCCGGAATAAATTCCCTCTCGGGGGCTCTGTTTGCAATTGATGCCTGATAAAAATCTTTTTTTTCTTCTATAATAATTTTATAAAATTCACTTGTTTTTTTTGATGCTCTTATCAAAAATGTTACTTTTTCTCTTTCTATTTTGTTGTTTCTATGTTCATAATCGAGAAATTTTGATAAAATAAAGAAATCTCTGAAAACTTTTGTTTTTAGAGGTGACTTTGATAATTTGATGATATGTTTATTTTTTTCGGAGGTCTTTATGAAATTTAGTTCCACTATCAACAAGAAGTTTTTTTTGTTTATTTCGAGTATAGGAATTTCTGCCAGTGCTTTTGCATATAATCCGCCTGTTCAGGGAGAAAACTTGACAGGGTTCATTAATCCTCATCAAATGACGGCAGGCTTTTCAAGTGCAGGAGGACCGCTTTTTACGGTAACTCCGTCAAATGTTTTTGCAAATCCTGCTTTGGGTGCATATCAGGACAGGGTAAGCCTTGATTTGGGTTATACTGGAATCATTACGGGCGATGAAGTTCAGCCTTACAGCCAAGCATTTGGAACTGGAGTTCTTGTTCCTACAAAATGGTGCAATGTCAGCGGTGAACTGTTTGGTGTGTTTTCTACAACAGAAAAAATGCAGCTTGGAAATTCACTTAACTTAAAGACGACTGTTTCAAAAGAAGTTGCAGAAAATTTTGCAATAGGCGCAGGTCTTGGCGGAGGCTGGCTCTGGGGCGAGGGCGAAGACTGGAGTCTTGTTTTTGATGTCGGTGCAATTTATAAATGGGGAACTTTGGGACCGATGAAAAATTTTAGGATTGCTGCATCTGTGCTTAATATCGGTAAAGTTTACAACAGGACCTATACTGCAGGAATTTATGGCAAAAATGATTTGACTGAATGGTCGACTTTTCCTGGTTTTATGACTATTAAAACAGGAGCTGCTGCAGAATTTGTCAATACAAAGAATTTTACTCTCGGGCTGTCACTTGATGTTTCAACGCCTTTCTTCCAGAACCTCATTTTTGATGCAGGCGTTCAGATGAAAATCGTAAACTGCATAATGCTTTCTTCAAGCTGGCAGTTTGATACTCAGGCATTTTTTACAGGAACTCAAAGCTGGCTGCCGACTGTCGGATTATCTTTTACTTTTTCTCTTGATACAAGTTTTACAAAAAATAAAAACTGGACAAAAAGCGACATGGAAGTCGGAACTGCATGGAAAAACGTTTACGGAAATGTAAATGCAATTTCTGTCGGTACAATTGTCAATCTCGGTCAGCCTGACAGAAAAGCACCAGAAATAAAGATTAATGCTGATTTTGAAGAATAATCAGGAGTCACTAGGAGAAAAATGAAAATTCAAACTAAAATAACTGCCGTAGCTGCATCAATTGCTGTAGCTTCGACATTTGCCTTTGGTGCAACGATTTTAAAATATTTTTCACCGAATAATGACGGAGTACGCGATGTCCTTGAGTTTCCGTTTTCTGCGACAGATGACGGAAGGATTGTTTCATGGAAAATGGTAATTGAAAATTCCCGCGGAAAAATAATCAGGACTATAGGAAACAAAACTACGCTGCCTGAAAAAATTACTGCAAGTTCAGTTTTAAAGCAGATTGGAAAAGCAAAGGAAAGTGTCATAATCCCTGAGTCTGTAATCTGGGACGGAACGATGGACGACGGAACTATCGCACCAGATGGAGAATATTTTTATTACCTTTCTCTGACAGACGAAAAAGGCAACGAGTCAAAGACTAAAAAATACAATGTCTTTATTGATAATATAGCTCCAAAGGCAACAGTTACAGTTCCCGAAGGCGATGCGCTCGTATTTGGTGAAGGAGCAAAAGCTGTCTTCCATATAAAGCAGACTGGCACTCAAGAAAAAAAATGGACAGCTGAGATTTCTGACAAAGACGGAAATGTCGTCAGGACTGTAAACTGGGAAAATTCAAAACCGTTTGATTTTACATGGGACGGAACAGATGACAAAGGAATGATTGTACCAGATGGGATTTATAATTATGTCCTTACAGGCGAAGACCGTGCCGGCAACATTTCTAATGATGCTTCGATAAAAAACATTATATTTTCTGCAGAAAAGCCTGCAGCAAACATAACGATAAACGGCTCAAAATATTTTTCAGTGCCTGAAAAAAGTACACAGACAAAAATTACGTTTGATGTAGACATTCCGTCTCCTACAGGAAGTGCAAATAAACTTGTCGACTGGAATGTTGTCGTATGCAGCAAAGACGGAACTCTTGTCAGGACTTATAATGCAGAAACTTTAAAAACAAAAAATCCTGTATCAAAAATTGAATTTGACGGAAAAGACGACAGCGGCAAAATAATTCCTGAAGGTGAATATTTTGCAAGAGTTTCTGCGCGGTATTTAAACGGATATGAAACGCAGCCTGTGAATACGAGTGTGTTTGTATTTGATATTACACCGCCTGAAGCTTCTGTTATTTCAAGCGGAAATATTTTCAGTCCTGACGGCGACGGCAGAAAAGATTTTATGAATTTCAAATTCGGTGCAAAACAGAAAGGCGGTTCTCCTTTGCAGAACTGGAATATGAAAATCGTAAACGTAAAAAATCCTGAAACTGCCGTTCTTGAATTTAACTACGGCGGATTCTGTCCTACGGAGTTTACTTGGAATGGTCTTGATAAAAACGGAAAGATTGCTCAGGACGGAGAATACGATCTTATACTTACAGGAACTGACATGGCAGGAAATACTGTCGTTCAGAAAACGGCAGAACATTTTGTTCTTGATACTTCAAAAACAGAAGTAATGCTTGCTTCAAGTGATTTGATTTTTTCTCCGAATGATGACGGTGTTCAGGATTCAATTACATTTACACCTGTCATAAAAGACAGTCAAAGTGTTGCAAAATATAGATTTGAAATAAAAAACAAAAACGGCATTGTCGTTTATCAGATGTCAGGTTCTTCAAAAGTTCCTGCACAGATTGTATGGAATGGTAAAGACAATGCGAATAAAGTTCTTCCTGACGGCAAATATTCTGCAAGCCTTACGATTGATTCGACAAACGGATCTCAGGCAAAAGTAGAAGTGCCGGAAATCATACTTGATACGGTGGCTCCTTCTGTTGAGCTTTCTGCAGAGTATCTTATATTCAGTCCTGACGGCGACGGCAATAAAGATGAATTTGTCCTTACGACAAAGAATTGCTCTGAAGAAGATTTATGGACAGTATCAATAGAAAATAAAAACGGTCGCGTTGTAAGGGAATATAAATTTAATAAGACTATTGCAGGCTCTGTAAATGCAAGCATTGCTTGGGACGGAACTGACGAAGCAGGTAATAAAGTTCCTGACGGTACGTATTCTGTATCTGTAAAATCAGAAGATAAGGCTGGAAACAAATTTGCCAGAGTTATTGATAAAATTGTTCTGGATACTCGTCCTGTAAAGGTTTATGTGACTGCTGAATTTGAAGGAATCTCTCCTTTGTCGCAGACTGGTCTTACGGCGCAGAAGTTTAATATAAGGACATCTGTTCAGGATGGAATCAAGTCATGGAAATTTGACGTTGCAGATGAAAAAGGCAATGCGGTTTATTCAGTTTTTGGTGACGGACAGAATAAAGTTCCACCTAAAGAAATTTTATGGGACGGAAAAACTAAAGACCAAAATTACGCAGAAGGCTTGTTCTACGGACGGCTTTCGATGGAATACGAAAAAGGAAACAAAGTTTTGGAAAAATCTCCTGTGTTTGTATGTTCTTCAGTTCTGCCTCGTCTCAGCGTAAAAACTTATCCTGAGTTTTTCAGTCCTGATAATGACGGCACTGGCGACGAACTTTCTATAAATCTTCAGGCTCAGTGTTCTGGAAAACTTGCAGGCTGGTCGTTCGTGATTTTTAATCCTGAGGAATCTGGCAAAAAAGACAAGCCTTTTTGGAAAGTTTCCGGTACGAATAAATTTTCTGACTCGCTTTTGTGGAACGGTTTGAGCAATGTTTCAAAAGAGAAAAACGGACAGGCTGAACGAGTACAGTCGGCAATGGATTATCCTTGGGAATTTACAGTTACTGACAGTCTCGGACTTACTTCAAAAATCCGCGGCAAGATTTCAATCGACATTCTTGTAATCCGTGACGGAAATGTTTTGAAGATGGCTGTTCCTGCGATTTTGTTCCGTGCAAACCATGCAGATTTTAAAACTGCAAAAGAAGCTCCTGGCAGTAAAATTACTGTTGAACAGGCGCAGAACAATGAGCGCGTATTAAAACGTGTTGCAGAAGTTCTTCAGAAATTTCCTGATTACACAATTACAATTGTCGGTCATGCAAATAATACGACAGGAACAGAAGCAGAAGAAACTTCGACAGCAAACGGAAATATTCCTCTTATTCCGCTTTCTAAAGACAGGGCAGATTTTGTAAAATCAAGGCTCGTTGAATATGGCATTGACGAACGCCGTATGAAGACAGAAGGCAAGGGCGGTCGTGAACGCATTGCCGCTTTAAACGACAGGGAAAACTGGTGGAAAAACCGCCGTGTTGAATTCCTTCTGCATAAATAATTTTTGACTAAACCGGACGGCAGAAAAATAACTGCTGTCCGTATTTTTATCTTATCAATGTTTGCATTGCAAACTTTCTTATGGGGGAATAAATGAAAATTGCTGTTGCTGGAACAGGTTATGTAGGACTGTCAAATGCAGTTCTTCTTTCGCAACATAACGAAGTAAAGGCTGTTGACGTCATTCAGGGAAAAGTTGATTTAATCAATAATAAAAAATCTCCGATTGCAGACAAAGAAATTGAAGAATATCTTGCCTGTAAAAATTTAAATCTTGCAGCAACGACTGATGCTGAGTCTGCATACAAAAATGCAGATTTTGTAATTATTTCAACTCCTACAAATTATGACGTTGAAAAAAACTTTTTTGATACGAGTTCAATAGAAGTCGTAATCAATCTTGTAAAAAAATATAATCCTGATGCTGTTATCGTAATAAAGTCTACCATCCCTGTAGGATATACAGAACGAATCAGAAAAGAAATGAATTATAAAAACATACTTTTTTCGCCTGAGTTTTTGCGCGAAGGGCATGCACTTTATGATAATCTTTATCCGTCTCGCATTGTCGTAAGCTATCCAAAAGATGCCCCGGAACTAAAAGAAAAAGCGCAGCAGTTTGCATCTCTTTTAAAACAGGGTGCAATAAAAGAAGATATTGAAATTCTCTATCCTCACTGTACGGAAGCAGAGGCAATCAAGCTTTTTGCAAATACGTATCTTGCTGTCCGTGTTGCATATTTTAACGAACTTGATACTTATGCAGAAATGAATAATCTTGATACAAGTCAGATTATAAAAGGAATAAGCCTTGACCCGAGAATAGGTGATTTTTACAACAATCCGAGTTTTGGTTATGGAGGTTACTGCCTGCCAAAAGATACAAAACAACTTAAAGCAAATTTTGCAGGAATTCCTCAAGATATGATAAGCGCTGTAGTGGCTTCAAATGATACAAGAAAAGAACATATTACGAATATGGTTGCTGCAAAAAATCCAGAGTGCGTCGGCATTTACCGTCTTACGATGAAAGCCGGTAGTGACAATTTCCGCCAGAGTGCAATTCAGGGAATAATGAACAGATTAAAAAGCCGGGGAATTCACGTCGTAATTTATGAACCTACTTTAAAAAGTGCTGATTTTGAAGGTTACCCTGTAGTTGAATCACTTGCAGATTTTAAGGCAAAATGCGATGTCATAATCTGCAACAGAATGAGCGCTGATTTATCTGACGTAAAAGATAAAGTTTATACACGAGATTTATTTGGAAAGGACTGATTGTATGTTTCAAAGTGTTGTACCGTTTTTAAAATGGATTGTTCTGGCAGTTGCAGGATTGATGTATTTTTTTGTAATTATGTTTCAAGAAAAAAAAGTCTGGTTTACAAGTATTGCTGCCGTCCTGCTTTTTATTTTGGGAACTTTTCTTTTTCCAAATTCAATTTTTAATCCGCAGGAAAATTATTTTGCAATATGTACTCATGTTCTGGGTGAACTTATAAACTGGAATGTCCTGTTGATTTATATAGGCAGCATGATAATAGCTTCTCTTTTTATTTATTCAAAAGTGCCGTCAAGGATTGCAGACAGACTTGTTGCCGTTTCACCGAATACTGGAATTGCAGTAATTTTAATTCTCGCAATGACAGGCATAATTTCTATTTTTGTAGAAAACGTTGCAACAGTTTTAGTAATGGCACCGATAGCACTTTCGCTTTCTAAAAAATTAAAACTTAATCCAGTGCCGTTTTTAATCGGTCTTGCCGTAATGTCAAATCTTGAAGGTACAGCAACTTTAGTAGGTGATCCGCCGAGCATGATTTTTGCAAGTTATGCAGGCTATAACTTTAATGACTTTTTTATGAAAGACGGAAGGATTTCAATTTTCTTTTTTATTCAGGCAGGACTTATTGCAGGATGTCTTTTCTTTTATTTTATCTTTGGAAAAGTAAGGGAGAAAGTTCAGGTAGAAAAAGATGATGTCATTTCGTATTTTCCGCTTGTACTGCTTCTTGTAATGATTTTTGGACTTGCAGGTATTTCGTTTTTTTCAAGTGAACTCGGTTACAGTTCCGGCATCTTTGTTTTTTCACTTGGTGTAATCGGATTGCTCTGGTATAAAATCTGTCAGAAAAAAAATGTCGGTGAATTATGGACTTTGATTAAGGAACTTGACTGGGAAACAATTTTTTTCTTAATCGGAATTTTTGTCGTAGTAGGCGCAATTTCAGAAACAGGGCTTTTAGATGATTTTGCATCTTTCCTTGCAAAGATTACAGGCGGTTCAAAACTTCTCGGTTTTGTCCTTATTCTGCTTTTTTCAATTTTAATTTCGGGATTTGTAGATAATGTTCCGTATATTATCGTAATGCTTCCTGTTGCAGGAACTCTTGCCGTAAACATTGGAATTGCAAAAGAACTTTATATGTTCGCTTTGCTTATAGGTTCATGTTTAGGCGGAAATTTAACGCCGTTTGGTGCTTCTGCAAATGTCGTTGCAATGGGAATATTGAAAAAAGAAGGTTATCCGATTTCTTTCAGAAAATTTTTGAAAATCGGCGCACCTTTTACGTTGCTTACTACTTTGGCGGCTGCTTTATTGCTGTGGTTTGTGTGGAGCTAGTTTTTGCATTGTAAAACTCTGATTGCTTTTTATTTACTGTTTGATTATAATTAATGAATTGTATTAAGGAAGTGTGTTTTTATGGAAAAAGATGCTAAAATTTATGTTGCAGGTCACAGAGGACTTGTAGGAAGTGCAATTTGCCGTGATTTACAGTCAAAAGGATATACAAATATAATTACCCGGACTCACAGTGAACTTGATTTGACAAATCAAGCTGCCGTAAATGAGTTTTTTGCAAAAGAAAAACCGGAATATGTTTTTTTAGCCGCAGCCCACGTAGGCGGAATCGGTGCTAATTCAACACATCCGGCTGCTTTTATTTATCAGAATATGATGATAGGTTTTAATATTGTAGAAGCAGCATATCAAAATAATGTAAAAAAATTGATGAATCTAGGTTCAACATGTATTTATCCTAAAATGGCACCGCAACCATTAAAAGAAGAATATCTTTTGACAGGTCAGCTTGAACCTACAAATGATGCTTATGCAATGGCAAAAATTTCTGTCATAAAATTATGCACAAAATATAATTTTGAATACGGAACAAATTTCCTTTCTGTAATGCCGACAAATCTTTACGGTCCGGGCGACAATTACGATTTACAGGGTTCGCATGTTCTGCCGGCATTGATAAGAAAATTTCACGAAGCAAAAGTAAGTGGCGAAGATATCGTTCATCTTTGGGGCGATGGTTCTCCTGAAAGGGAATTTTTGTATAGCGAAGATTTGGCTTCTGCTGTCGTTTATCTTATGGAACATTGCGATGCAAAAGATTTGCGTACAGAAACTGGTGATTTTGTAAATGTCGGAACAGGTGTTGACCAGACAATAAAGTCTGTTGCAGAACTCGTGCGTGATGTCGTTTATTCAGATGCTACCGGCCGTACCTGTAAAATGGAATGGGATACTTCAAAACCAAACGGCACTCCAAAAAAACTGTGCGATGTATCGCGGCTTACTGCACTTGGCTGGAAGGCAACGACAGATTTTAAAACTGGCATAGAAAAATCTTATGAGGATTTTAAAAAGCGATTTTAATTTACGGAATTTTTGATGTTTACACTGCGGTTTGCGTTTAAAAATATTGTTTCAAGAAAAAGCTCTCTTGTTATAGTTTTGTTCATTGCATTTTCCATTGGGATTCTTGTTATGGCAAATGCAGTTTTTGACGGAACTGGCAACGGAATTGAAAAAGTTTTTTCAACAAGTTTTACAGGCGATGTAGTAATAAGACCTGTAACTGATTTTCCGATGAGCCTTTTTGGTGACGAAACGCCTGTAACAGGTGAACTTTCAGAACTTCCTCGTATTGTTCCGTATAAAAAAGTTATTGAGTATGCAGAAAGTCAGAGTCAGGTACAAAAGACTTGTCCGCAACTGACAGGACAGGCTGCCTTAAAAATGCATGGCGCAACTGTATCGTCTGTAGTTTTTGGTGTCAATGCAGAAAAATATCTTGAGATTATGACAGGAATTACTCTTTTAGAAGGGCGTCCTTATTCAGAAAACGAAAAAGCCGTTTTACTTTCTGAAAATGTAAAATCAACGATAGAAGAAAAGTCTGGTAAAACTGTCAATGTGGGAGATGAAATTCAACTTATATCAAGCAACGGGTCTTCTTATACGTTGCGCAGTGCTGTAGTTTCAGGAATTTACCGTTATGAAGTTCATAATGATTTGCAGGATAATATTCTGCTTTGCGACCCGGAAACAGTACGTTCTCTTTTGGGAATCGAGTCACTTTCAACTTCAATTTCAATTGACAAAAGTGAATCAGCCATGATTGACGATTTTGAAAATATCGAAGACTTATTTGGCGAAGAAGAGTTTTTTGCAGTAAATGACAGTCTGGAATCTGATTTGGAAAAACCGCTTGCACAAAGTTCAGCAGAAAATATTATAGAAGAAGATGCTTCTAAGACAACGTGGAATTACATAATCTGCAAATTGAACGATGGCGAAAACCCAGTTAAGTTCGTAAAAAAAGCAAATAAGTTTTTTGCAGCAAATGAAATGAACGTTACCGCAATTACATGGAAGGCCGCTGCCGGAATGGCTGCCCAGTATGTTTATTGGATGCGGCTGATTTTTAATATAGGGCTGCTTTTGTTAATCGGTACAGGATTTATAGTCGTAAACAATACGCTCATAATCGCTGCAATGGACAGGACAAAAGAAACTGGCGCATTGAGGGCAATCGGTGCTGACAGGCATTTTATTGCAACTGAATATCTTTTTGAAACATTAATGCTCACAGTTACCGCAGGAATTTTAGGATGCATAATCGGAGTTATTGGCAATAACATTCTAGTTAATGCTCACATAACTTTTTCTAATATGTATTTAATTCAGCTTTTTGGCGGAACAGAATTAAAGCCGTCCGTTACATTCAGCAATCTTTTGTCGGGAATGGCTCTGTCGCTTTTGCTTGCCGTAATAGGCTGGATTTATCCTGTTCATATTGCACTTGACACAAGTCCTGTTGTTGCGATGGAACATATATAATAACGGAGTTTTGCGTAATGTTCTATTTTAAAATTGCAATAAAATCAATCATTGAACGCCGCCGTCAGTATACGTCACTTTTTGCAGTCTGTGCTGTCGGTGTCTGCCTTATGCTCAGCGCCATAATGATTACGGACGGCATGGTTGCTTCAATGAATGAAAAGGCGCGTCAGTATTATGCCGGCGATTTACAGCTTTTAGGCGGAAAGCACCTTAGCAATACAGAGCCTGATGCAGACAATACGGTTGCCGTACTTGAAGAATGCCTTAAAGGCAAAAACGTAATGATTTCAAAACGATATAATTACGATGCCAGAAACGAAAGTTATTATTTTGAAGGTGCGACAGTAAGGCAGCGCGTAATTTTTGGCGTAGATTTTAAAAAAGAAATTGCGCTTTTTGAAAAGTTCACTTTTGTGGAAGGCTCTTTTTTAAATCATGATTACGAAGATACAGTTTTGATTTCTCAGCCTGTTGCAAAAAAATTAGGATGTCATGCAGGAGATTCAATCACTCTTTATATAACGACTGACGACGGCTATAAAAATACAATCAGCCTTGTAGTAACAGGAATCTTTCAGGATTCCAGCGTTTTTGGAATGTACACTTCTTATGTAAACTATGACTCCCTTATGAAAGCCTTAAATCTTTCGCCAAAAGAAGTAAACAGAATCGGCATTTATTACATCGACGGCAGTCCGTCTTTAATTGAATGCATTGATTTGCAGAAAAAACTTGAACAGAAACTGAATCTTTATCCTCTTGGAATGGATAAAGATGTATTTTATGATGACTACAAAAGCCAGGACGAAGAAAAATATGCTTTGATTTCTCTTGAGTCAAATGTTTCTGATTTAAAAATGCTTGTACAGGCTTTAAAGATAATTGTTTTTGCAATAGTCGTTCTTCTTGTAATAATTATTGCAGTAGGAATTTCCAGTACATACCGTGTTATTGTAATAAAGAGGAACGTAGAAAGCGGAACTCTCCGTGCCCTTGGAATGAAAACGTCAGGCATTATGAAACTGTTTATAACTGAAGCATTCCTGCTTTTGCTCAGCGGTGCTGTGACAGGTTTTGTTTTTTCTATTATAATTGTTAACGTGGCGTCATGCTTTAACCTTTCTTTTATTTCGGGATTTGATTTGTTTTTAACAAAAGGCTGTCTTGTTCCTGAAGTAAACGCTGTCAAGATTATATGCTTTGTTTCTGTGATTATAGTAACCACTTTGCTTTCAGTGTTGTTTACATTAAGAAAGTTAGTTCATGTAAGTCCTGTTGGTGCAATTACTGCAACAACTTAATTTTTACTTTCTGGAGATAATATGAAAACTAATATGAAATTTAAATTGAAAAATATCATTGCTTTATCAGTTTTTTGTTTTACAAGCCTTACCTGCAGTTTTGCTCAAATGGCTGCAGATAAAGCAAAGTCTTTGCTTGAACTTGCAGATAAAAATACAAATTACGCAGGAACTGATTTTAAGGCCGATTATACTATCGTAACTGATAAGCCCGGTTCTGGAAAATCTGTTACGACTGCAACTATGTACCGCAGGGATGCAAATTCAATGTTTACGATTTTAATAACAGGTCCTGAAGCTGACTGTGGTAAAGGTTATGTTCAGTTTGATAAAGTAATATGGTTTTATGATCCAAGAGACAGGCAGTTTACTTATACAAATGCAAAAAACAAGTTTCAGAATACAAATTTAAATAATTCTGATTTAATTCCGCAGACATTGTCAAAAGATTATTCCATAAAAGAGTTTAAGGAAGTAAAATTAGGAAAATTTGAATGTGTTTATTATGAACTGTCTGCAGTTTCTAAAAACATTGATTATGCAACAGTAAAATTATGGGTAAGCAAAGATGACGGCTTAATCAGAAAAAAAGAGGATTACAGTCTTTCAGGTCAGTTGCTGCGTACTACTGCAATTCCAAGTTATCAGAAAATAGGAAATCACTCTGTTCCTGGAGGAATGTTAGTTGTTGACAATCTGCGCGGAACAAAAATTGACGGCAAAATGCAGTTTGAAAAAACTCAGATAACGATTTCAAATGTATCTTTTCAAAAGCAACCTAATGTTGTATACTCAAAGCAATACCTTGAAGAGATGAGTAATTAAAGTTCAATGAAAAAAAAAGTACAAAAATTAGTTATACTGTTGTTTTTTAGTTTTGCTGTTGCAGAAATTCTGTATGCAAAGGAAAATGTTCATGATCCTGGAACAGAACAGTCTGCTGAGTTTACTGAAGACATCGATTCTTTGTTTGAAGATACGTCGGATACTGGAGCAATCGTTACTCCTGTATCTGAAAAGCCTGTCGAGTGTGAATCTGAAAAAAAGAAAGGAATTATTTTTACAGGCAGCCTGGACTCAAGATTAGGCGGATATGTATGGTTTAATCCTTATGATGTTTTGCCGGCGGCAGTTTTTGAGTCAAAAGTTTCTTTTAAAAGCCGCCCTATTGATTCTTTTTCTATGAATGGTACTCTTTTAGTATCGTTCCCACAAATGCAGCTTGGTTTGTATGAGTTATATTTTACATACTCAATTTTTGACATTGCATTTATTACGGCCGGCAAAAAAGAATTTCAATGGGGAAACTCAAGAATGTTTGATACGAATATTCTTGATGATAAAAATGACTATAAATATTCTGCAGAAGAAATTTTGTATGACAATCCTTTAGATATTAATAAATCAAAATTTTCTGTCATGATGAGTATTCCGTTTTGGAAATTTAATCTTGTAGGACTTGTTACTCATTATAAATATGATGATAAAGTTGAATGGAGTAATTACTCTTATTCCGATTTTATTAACGATTTGTCATATGCTGCAAAACTTGAAGCAAATCTTTGGAATGTATCTTTTGATATTTTCTGGAAATACTGGGCAAACAATGATTCTCATGGCTTTGATCCTGCTTTTGGTGCTGATTTAAATTTTCAGCTTGGAGATTTTCATTTTTATACTCAGTTCTTTACTCATTTTAATAATCGTACAGAAAAAATTACTTTTCCAAGGACAAAAGGAACTGCAAGCATCTGGTGGTATACACAGGAAAAAGTTAATTTAGGATTCTGTCTTGAATATCAGTGTATTTATGACTGGTACGGATATGGAACTACAGAGCCGCTGGAGCCGGGTGAGTATTTTAAACAGTATCTTGCATTTGAAGGTGTATGGGGAAGAATTTGTGGCAGTCAATTTTCTTTAGTGTTAAAATCCCTTCATAATTTTTATGAAAGAAAAGGTACTGTCGTTCCTGGTGTAAAGATTCATGATTTGTTCCCGTGTGCAGATCTTGATTTTGGAATTCCTGTTAATTACGGTTCAGATTCTAACATCGGTATTGCCATTCAGCTTAAATTGAACATAAACTTCTAGGAACACGTGGGGCAACTTTTATAACGCTTTTTGTAAAAATGTTTTGCAAAAAGCGTTATTTTTTAAGTATTATTCCGTCTTTGATTTTAATTACGTGGTCAGACATTTTTACGATTTTTGCATCGTGAGTAGAAAAGATGAACGTTGTATTTAATTCTTTGTTCAGTTTTTTCATTAAATCAAGAATCTGGTCGCCGTTTTTTGAGTCGAGATTTGCTGTAGGTTCATCTGCAAAAATTATAGGCGCCTTTGTTGACAATGCTCTTGCTATCGCAACCCTCTGGCGCTGTCCTCCTGAAAGTTCTGATGGTTTGTGGTTTTTCCAGTCTGTAAGTCCGACAGTTTCTATTAAAAAGTTGACCCATTCTGCGCTCTGGCTTTTTGTCATTGCGCGTTCTTCAGGAAGTTCTCCAAGCTTAAGTGGGAGTTCTACATTTTCGTAGACATTGAGTACTTGTATTAAATTGAAATTCTGAAAAATAAATCCGAGATTCTGACGGCGTAATTGAGTGATGTGGTTGTCAAGATTTGCGGGAATTGATTTTAACTCAGAAAGATTGTGGTCTTTATAAACATCAACTCCGTTAAGTATGATTTGACCGGAAGTCGGCAAGTCTATAAGTCCCATAAGATTAAGAAGCGTTGATTTTCCACTTCCAGAAGGACCTGAAATTGATGCAAATTCTCCCTGTTCAATCTGGAAACTTGCATTTTCTACTGCATGAACTTGAGTTTTTCCCATCTGGTAAATTTTGCACAAATTGTTCAATTCAATTATCGCCATAACATTAATATATCATTCAAAAAAATATATGTCTATACAATACTTTATTTTTGTGCTATTATGATTTTTACTGTTTCTGAATTGTTCAAACCGGAATTTTCAGTAACGGAAAAAATCAAAGCGGCCCGCGCCAGAGTCGAAAGTGAGGTAAAAAATGGCAAATACAAAAGATACACATGCGTGTACTTTAGATAAAATTATCAGTCTTTGTAAAAGACGCGGCTTTGTTTATCAGGCATCAGAAATTTACGGTGGTCAGGCAGGAGCATGGGATTACGGTCCTCTTGGTGTAGATTTTAAGAGAAACATTCAGAATGCATGGTGGCATTATATGACGCAGCTCCACGACGATGTTGTAGGTCTTGATTCTGCAATTTTTCAGCATCACACAACTTGGAAAGCTTCCGGACATGTTGACCATTTTTCTGACCCAATGGTTGACTGTCTTGAATGTAATGCACGCCACCGCGCTGACAAATTAATAGAAGATTTTGTTGCTGCAAATCCAGATATAAATCCTGGTAAACCTGTCGACACAATGACTCACGACGAAATGAAAGCTTTTATCGATGCAAATATTAATTGTCCGACTTGTGGAAGTAAAAACAAAAAATATACTGCCGTTCGCGAGTTCAACTTGATGTTTAAAACTTATCAGGGACCTGTTGCTGACGACAGTCATTTGATTTATCTTCGTCCTGAAACTTGTCAGGGTATATTTACTGATTTTAAAAACATTGTTCAGTCTAACAGAATGAAAGTTCCGTTCGGCGTTGCTCAGGTTGGTAAATCTTTCCGTAACGAAATTATTTTTAAGAACTTTATTTTCCGTACGTGCGAATTTGAACAGATGGAAATGGAATATTTCTGTAAACCTGGAACAGAAGACGAAACTTTTGAACGCTGGCGAAAAGAACGCTGGGATTTCTACATTAAATACGGAATTCCTGAAAAACAGCTCAAGTGGCATCATCACGACAAGCTTGCTCATTATGCAAAAGATGCTTACGACATTACATACAATTTCCCGATTGGTTTTGAAGAAGTTGAAGGAATCCACAGCCGTACAGATTTTGACCTTTCTCAGCATCAGATTTATTCTAAGAAAGATATGTCTTATATTGACCAGGAAGATGGAAATAAAAAATATGTTCCTTATGTAATCGAAACTTCTGCCGGTTTGAACCGCAATTTCCTTATGTTCCTTTGCGAAGCGTATGAAGAAGAAAATGTTGCAAAAGAAGGCGAACCAGAAGATTACAGGACAGTTTTGCATCTTGATCCTCGTCTTGCACCGATTACAGTTGCAGTTCTTCCGTTGATGAAAAAAGACGGACTTGCAGAAAAGGCAAAAGAAATTCAGCATGCTTTAAAAGAAGATTTTGTAACTGACTATGATGTTTCTGGTACTGTAGGAAAGCGTTATCGCCGTCAGGATGAAGTTGGTACTCCTTTCTGCGTAACTGTTGACTATGATACAATCACAGAAAAAAAAGAAGATGGCAGTGCAAATGAACTTTTTAATACCGTAACAGTTCGTTTCCGCGATTCTATGGAACAGGAAAGAGTTGCGCTTGATGAACTTGTTCCATTTATTCAAAAGGCAATTAAAAATTATAAACCTGTAGAACGATAATGGAATATGTTGGTTTAGGCAAGTCTAATTTGATGGTGAGCCGTGTTGGATTAGGTGCGCAGTCTTTAAATGAGATTGACACTGACGAAAATGCGGCAATCCTCATACACAAGGCTTATGATGCCGGAGTAAATTTTTTTGATATTTCTCATTCCGTGCAGGACAGTGAAAAACGACTTGGGGCATGTCTTTCAGGAATAAGGCAGCATGTAATTCTTGCAACAAAAACGACATGCTCTGCAAAAAAAGAAATTCTGCAGGATATAGAAGAAAGCCTTTTTGCATTGCAGACTGATTATATCGATTTATATCAGTATGAATCAGATGATGAAAACTATTTTGATTTTACAGAAATTTACAATACGTTTTCTCTTCTAAAAGAACGCGGTAAAATCCGTCATTTTGGTTTTGCGACGGAATCTGTCTTTCTTGCAAATCAGGCATTAAACGATAAAGTTTTTGAAACAATCCAGCTGCCTTTTAACCTTTTGACAGATGAAGATACTCTTGAAACCGTAAAGCTCTGTCAGCAGGCTGACATAGGATTTATAGCAATGAAGCCGTTATACAGCGGACTTGTACGAAATATTCCTCTTGCACAAGGTTTTTTTAATCAGCATGACAGTGTAATTCCTTTGTGGGGTGTAAGGAATATTGAAGAACTGAATGAAATTTTGTATTTTAATGCTCATCCGCCTGTAATTGATGAAAAATTTAATGAAGAAGTCCAGAAAGTAAAATTATTTTTTAATTGAGTTTTTATCTGATTTTTTCTATTCTTCTTTCTGCTTTATGAATTTTAAAGCATCTCTTGCTTCTTCTTTATTTAAAACACGGATGATTTTATTTATTTTATCATCAGTTTCAATTGTTCTTGGGTCACCGTCTGCGGCTGTTTCGCCGATAATTTGGACTATCGGGTTTTTCGGGTTGTCAGGATTGACGTCGCAGACTTGACCGATTTTTCCGTTTGCAAGATAGACGTAAGCGCCGATTGGATAAATCGAAAGAGAGTAGAGAAGTGCTTTTATGACATCACCGTTGTATTTTGAATTCTGATTTTTAAGCATTTCTACCATTGCATCGTAAGTAGGACGTGCTTCTCTGAAATTTCTTGGAGAAGACATTGCTTCGTACGAGCATACGACAGAAATTATTTTTGCATAGTCAGAAATTTTATCTGCCGTAAGATTCTGCGGATAGCCTGAACCGTCTTCTCGTTCGTGATGTTCAAGGACTGCCCTCTGAATCGGAATAGAAAATTCTGCTTGATTTATAATCTGGTAACCGAGCAAAGGGTGAGTTGCAATTTTTGCACGTTCTGCATGAGAAAACTTTTTTTCAGAAAGATACAGATATGACGGAAGCTTTAACATTCCGATTTCGTGCAGGATACAACTTACGCCAAGTTCCTGTAACTGTGTAAAATTAAGGTGAAGTTTTATTCCTATTACAATGGCAAAAATCGTAGAACGCATTGCATGGCTTACAAGATAGTTTTTTGTACGTGTTTCGATTGACGGCGAGATTCTCAATACGAAGCGCCTGTTTTCTTTTACAAAAACGCACAATTCTTTAACAGTTTCAAAAAGTTCTTCGTTATTAAAATCGCCGTGAGTTGCGTAGCGTGTATAGACAGAATGGATGTATGCCATATATTCATTGTAAACGTTTATTACAGCTTTTAAACGGGATTTTTCGTTGCTTGTTCCCTGTGCTTTTGCAAGAGCTTCCTTAATTTGAGTATTCATTTTTGGAGTGTTCTGCATTTCTGTGCCAGGAGGATTTTCTGCTTCATCTGATACTTTGCTGTCTGTTTCAACCTGAACAATAGGATTTGAACCGTCGATGTAAATTTCTGTAATGTTCCAGAGAGCAAGTTCTTTTAAAAGCTCTGCAGTGATTGTTTGTCCTGCACCTACGAGAAGAAATGATTTGTCTACAAGCAATTCTTCTTTAAAAGTTTGCCCGGGTTTTAAAGTATCAATCTTAATTTTTTCCATAATAAAAAAAGAAAACTCCAATTCTGCTTTTAAATTATCGGCACTATCAGTAAAAAAGTTAAGGGGAATTCCCGGCGAAAAATTATATTTTTTTTTCTTAAAATGTTAAAGTTTTTTTCGTAACTTTCGATAATGTAAGTAAGACGGAATTCTGTTACGGGCATATAGACATCCAGATGCCCGTTTTAGCCGTATTAGAAATTGAGTTGAAAAACTGTGTGAGGTTTTTCAACTTTTTTTTTGCATAAAAAAATTTTAAAGATTTATTCGTGCAGTTGAACTCAGGGTTCTTTATTTTAAATTTTCCATATATTTTTTTATTGATTTTATAAGTTCTTCATAAATGACTTTGCTTTTTACGATTGATGAAATAATTTCTGAAGAATATTTCGGCTGCTTTTTAAGAATTGCTTCAAGCTGTCTGTTTGTCGGAAATACAAGAGAAGCAGTATCTTTTGCTTTTGAAGATAAAATTTCACTGTCAATTTTTGAAAGTTCTGCAAATGAGTGTTTTGCTTTTTGTTCTGCAATTGCCATAGGTTCGCTTAAAATTTTCTGGCAGATTGCCAGTCCTTTTTTTGCAGTTGAATAAAGGCTTTTAAGCATATTAATAAGATTATCGTAAACGGCTTTAAAATCCTGTTGCGAAAAATTTATTGAAGTTTGTTCAGCATTATGTAAAATTTCTTTTTTTTGATTTTCAATTTCAGGAAGATTCAGAAGGTCTTCTGGTTTTGCGGTCAACATTCCCGGAATTTTCAAACTCTTTTTTGAAAGCGAAAAAGTCTTTATTTTTTGTGATTCGTCATCTGAAGATTCTTTTTCTTTTGCAATCTGGCTTTCAAACCACCAGGCAAAAAGTTTCATTTTGGAATCTGTGATAATCGGGTTGTTTTCGTAGTCAAAAGAAGTTTCGTTTTGTGTGCTGAATAAAATTGAGCAGAGATTGTTTTCTGCAGTATTCAGTCGGTTGCTGAACATGTAGGAGCGCTCTTCAAAAGTGCTTCCTTTTACGTGCGTTTTTTTGTCGGGATAGCCAAGGTCAAGTCCAGCAATGTAAATGTTTTTTGAACCGATGTATTTTGCAAAATCCCAACACGACGTAGAAACAGAACCGCCTGCCGTAATCTTTCCGAAAGTTTTCTCCTGCAAAAGATTTTGTTCAAAATAGCGTCCTAGTGGAAAGAGACTTTCGCAGAAAACTTTTTTGCGAAAGTTAAAACGCAGTGCGCTTGGGTAAACGCTTGACTCTGTTACTAAAACTGATTCTGGTGCAGAAAGACCTGCAATGTGACATGCAGCGTAATACTGCGGATCAATTAATACGACAAAGTCAGGCTGAATATTATTTTTTAAAAGAGTTTTGAGCGCTGTATCAACTGCAATTAAGACAGTCCGTTTTTTTAATTCGTGTAAAAGTGGAATTGTGTCTTGCAATGTAGGACCTGCTGCAACAATTAATGACGGGTATTTTTTGTTCAGCATGTTTTTGTAAATTGAAATTCCTTGTGTTTTTGCAAACCAGTGAATGTTTCTTGCGCTGTTTCTTAGCCAGAGGGAAGAAAACCTTTCGAGTGTATTATTGTTTATGTTCTGCTTTTGCCTGTTGCGTTCAAGCAGGGTAAAAAAAGTTTTAAACCATAACGTGTCGTGCTGTGTCTGTGAGTTTTGAGTGATGATTTTTATTTTATCTAGCGGCGAAAGATTTTCGATAAACGGAACTATCTGCTCTGGAAGTGAGCCTGTAATTATTATACATTTTTTGTGAGAAAAAATTGCACTCCAGTCAAGTACACTCATTGAAGCAAGCAGATATTTTGAGTCAGGTTCTATGATTATAAGAAGGCTGTCAGAACTAGCTTTTGCAAATTCTACAGGAGAGTAACCTAGCCCTATTCCTGCAAAAATATATGACACATCTGCTTCAGGTTTTTGCTGAAACAAGCGCACTGCCTCTTTTTGCGGACTGTATGCTGAATGTAAAAAAATATCATTTTCTTTTGCGGTGATTTCGCCTGATTTAGAATAAAGAAAATTCCAGAAAGGAAAAACTGAATTTAAAATTTCAAGAATTGCTTCTTTGTCTTCTGGCAAACTTCTATGATTAATTTGTTTTTCATACTGTTCAAAATTAAATTTGACTTTTTGAATTTCTGTTTCAACGAGTTTGTAAAGTTCGGGAAAACGGATTTTAAATCGGCTTACATTGTCTGTAAATGTTTTATTCCAGATACAAGTCAATTTTCATGTTCTCCGTAATTTTTGTTCCGGCCTTTGGACTTTGATTTACGACCCAGCCGTTTCCGTGAATAGATACCTGTACGTCTGTGCGTTCAAGCAGATTTAAAAGTTCGCGTTTTGATTTTCCTGTAAAATCAGGCAGGCTTTCGCCTAGTTTTACATTAGCTGTTTTTTGAATTGCAATTTTTCCTGAGTGTGCAAGACTTGCAGCACTGCCACGGCTCATTCCAAGATGATCGATTATAGTATCTGCCGAATCTTTTATTACAGGAGCTACAATGCGGCTTGCGTAATTTATGCCCTGTGATTTTTGAATGACGATGTACAGGATTATTTCCGGGTTTTCTGCAGGAAAAAAAGCAAGACAGTCTGACAAAAAGTCAGTTTCACTGTAGCCGCCGTTTTTAGTATCTGCCATCTGTGCAGTTCCTGTTTTTACTCCGATTGAAATGTCTTTAAGATTTGCACGCCAGCCGATACCTTTTTCTGCGCCTGTCTGCATGCAACTTAGAATGTAGCGCGCAGTTTCCGGTTTTATGTTCTGCTGTTTGTAAACAGGTTCATGCAGATATTCTATGTTGCCTTCTCTGTCTGTAATTTTGTGCAATACAGTAAGCTGAACGCCCTGACCGTTGTTTGCAAGATAAGTTGCTGCCTGTAAAAACTGAATGGCAGAAATGCCGACTTCCTGTCCGATTGAAATTGTCATTTTGGAACGCGCAGACCAATATTTGTCTTTTGTATCTTTTAGTGAACCTGCTGTTTCGCCCGGAACTTCAAGCCCTGTGCGTTTCCCGAATCCGAAACCGCGCATTTTTGCAAGGAAAAGTTCCGTGTCGAGTCTATCTGTAATCTGGGCTGTAACGTCATTGCACGAAACTTCAAGAGCACCGCGTGCAGTCAGATAGCCGTGCGGCGAAAGACATGTCAATTTTACTTTTTCTCCTGACGGCAGATTTTTTTCAAAAATCCTGTCGCATAAAAAAAGTTCATCCTGTCTGAAAACATTCTGGTCATAGGCTGATGCAATGCTGAATACTTTAAAAACAGAACCTGGTTCAAACTGTGTCATTGCAGGACGGTCAATCGTCTGTTCGATAGTGCCCGAACTGTATTCGTTTAAGTCGACAGACGGAAGGCTTATGTAAGAAAGTATTTCGCCTGTCTTTGCATAGGCTGCAAGCAGCATGATGTTTGCAGCTTTGGTGTCGTCAAGAGCCTTCTGTGCGATTTTTTCAAGTTTGTACTGCAAGTTTGCATCAATTGTAAGATATACGTTTTTTCCCTGTTCCTGCTTTTCTGCATTAGGCTGAACAGGAGGAGAAAGATAACGCTGCATTGAATATTCGATTCCTGCAAGTCCTATTCCGTCATCTCCCATGTAACCGATTAACTGGGATGCAAGTTCATTTTCCGGATAAACTCTGCCTGGGATTTTGTCAAAGCGCGCAAAATTGTATTTTTTTTCTTTTACAATCTGGTTTAATTCTTCGTAAGTTACCTGGTCAAGTTTTTTGCGTATATAAATAAAGCGTGATGTCTTTGGATTTTCCCGTGCATTTTTTATAGTCTGAATGATGACATTCGGATCTTCAAGAAGGGCAGGCGCGATGTCTTTTGCAAAACTTGTTATTGTTTCGTCTTCAAGATTTTTAGGTGTTATGCCAAAGTGATAAAAATTAGTTTGGACTGCAAGCGGTTTTCCGTTCCTGTCAACTATAGAGCCACGTTCTATCTGAGGAACTTGCGGTGTGCTCAAAGGTTTTGGAGAGAAGGCGAGCTTTCCGAACGAAATCATGATTATGCCTGTAAAAATTGCGGAAAATGCACCTATTACTATAAGTCTTGGTCTGGAAAAAAAATTGTTCATCTGCATATAACTTTTCCTAATACATTGGAAACAGGAATAAATCCGTAATTTCTGGAGTCAAAACTCGTTTCATAATTATCGCCGATTGCAAGAATATAGCCTTCAGGGACTGCCAGACAGTTTTTTAAATTAAAATACTGCTCTTTTGTAAGCGGTATCTGTTTGTCAAGATTCACTAGTAAAATATACTTTGAATTTGTAAAATAATCTAGTGTGTCATTTTCCGTAGCAACGCAGCGTTTTACGACAAGATTATTGTTGTATAAATAAACTACGATGTCGTCTTTTTTAGGTTTTGCCCATTGAACGATGAGTTTTGAGCCGAACGGATTTACAATTCCGTATGCGAGTTTATTTACGTAGATTGTCTGATTATCTTTAAGTGCAGGGCTCATGCTTGAACCATCTACTGTAAGTATTTCAAATACAAATAATTTAAATAATGCTGCAGCAATTAAACCGATAAAAACGCAATAAGCAAGTGAAAGCGATTTAATTTTATTCATATTTTTATTCTAATATGTCATAAGTTTTATGTCGATAGATACAGTATGGAAATAATTAGTTACGTAGGAAGCAATACAAACAGCATTTTAAGAAGAAAACCTTTTTTGAAGTTTTTTAACTTGTCGAACGGAACAAAGGCACGCTGCAGGAATACTGCCGGTTTTTCTCTTGTTCAGTTTGGAAGCATGCAGAAAAGTCTGACAGCAGCTAAAAGCTTTTCTTTTCCTAGGATAAAAATCTATCCGAGAAAAATACTGCGCCAACTTGGAAAATTGCTTTGGCTTATTCCGTTTGCGGCAGTTTTTGCAGTTGTTCCGCCTGCAGTTTATAAATTAATCTCGCATCTTGAAAGCCGCACAAATCCTTTGACTCTGCATAACGAAAAAATAGATGAATTTGAATTATTGAACAAAGAAATGGCAAGGTTTGCCCTTTCATCAGGCGAAGAAGTTGAAGAAGACGGTTCTATTATCGGTACTCTTGCTTCGTATTCGTTCAAGCAGCCTGTGACTTTTTCTGAATACACTGTAAAAAAAGGCGATACAATAAGCGGGATTTCAAAACGGTTTAACTTGAATAATATTTCGACTATTATTGGCGTAAATAATATTGACAACGTAAGGGCACTGAATGCCGGCAAAAAACTTGTAGTACCTTCGATTGACGGACTTTTTTACAAAACAGTAAAAGGTGATTCGATTCAGTTAGTGGCAAAAAAATATTCGGTTTCTATAGAAGATATACTTGATGTAAACGACCTTGACGTTGAAACGCTTTCTGTAGGACAGAAACTTTTTATTCCTGGGGCAAAACTTGACAGGACGACATTGCGTCGTGCGATGGGAGATACTTTTGTAAATCCTCTCAGGAATATAGCATGGCGCCTTACAAGCAAATGTGGCTGGAGGGCTGACCCTTTTACTGGAGTAAAGCAGTATCACCCGGGAATCGATATGGCAATAAGTCAGGGAACTCCGATTTATGCAGCCCTTTCGGGAAAAGTTGTTGCATGCGGCTGGTCGAATGTTTACGGAAATTATGTTATAATAGATCATCAGAATGGTTATCAAAGTTTGTATGGACATATGTCCAAAAAATTGTGTACGATAAATCAGGAAGTAACTTCCAGTACAAAAATCGGACTTGTAGGAAGTACGGGATATTCGACAGGCCCGCACCTACATTTTACGGTTTATAAAAACGGCAAGGTTGTAGATCCGTTGACTTTGATAAAATAAAAAACTGGCATAAAAGTCAGTTGTGATTTTTGGGGAAAATTGAAAAATGATTCCAGTTTGTATTTGTAGCGGCTGTGGTAGAACAATCGAAAAAGAGTTTATTTATTGTCCCTGGTGCGGACAGTCAAAAGTTTCAGTAACATCAGAAAATGACAAGATGGAAGAAATTTTTAACAAACTTGAAGAACTGCAGATAAACAACCGTTCGGAGAGGATAAAGAAAATCGGTTCCCGCCTGGAGACGCTGGAAAAAGAACTTGATGCACTTGTGTTATGTGCGGAGATGCATAAATGAAAAAAAATATTTCTGCAATGTTCCTGTATTGTATTGTTTTTCTTTCAAACATGAGTTTTGCAGGAATCAAATTCGGCAATTTAAATATCAATAATGACAATACGGCATTATATACCGTTACATCAAATATTGCAGGTTCTGCGTCCTATTCAACTTTGTTTTCGTATACGTTGAAAGGCGAACAGAGCATAGACAAGGATAACCTGCCTGACATTCTGACTTGCTATCCGGAAAGCATGAGTTCAATCAGCAGTGGAAATATGGTTCAGGTAAGAAATCGTTACGGTACTGCGCTTTACGATTTTAGAAAAGACACTTTGCAGTGGATTGCGCGTACTGCCATTATCCCTGACAAGTCATTTTCACTAAGCCCGATACTTACAAGCCCTGACGGAAAGTGGTGCGTGTTTTTTAGGAAAAACGGTTCATCGACAGGTGAACTTATAATACAGAATTCTGAATCAAAAAAATATGTCGTCCTTAACAGAGAAGCGGAATTCAGTTATTCTGAAATTCCTGTAAAATGGTCAGACGATAGTCAGAATTTTATTTATGAAAAAAATAATTTTCTGTATTTCTGCAATCCTGAAAATATGTTTAAAGGAATTCAGCTTGAAGAAAAATACCGCTGCATCGGAAAAGGAAAAATAAACTGCATTCAATGGACAGGAACAAATACGCTTGTATACATTGATTCTGATGTAGTCTATTTAATCGATTCGCGAGATTTTTCTTCGCTCGGACTTTATTCAAATTTTTACTTTTCTGGAAAAATAATCGGACGGCTTCTTGAAGAGTTTGACAGCGCTACGATGGAATTTAAAATTAATTCTGCTGCAACACAAATGCTTATTATCAAGAACAGTAACTTTGTTTCGTATTACGAATTCAATCTGGAAAATCCCGGTGATTATGTAACGCTGTTGAATTACAAATCTTATACAGGCGTGTTTGACGGCTCTTTTAAAATTTCTGTTTTCTGGCAGAAAAATTCAAAGCCGGTAATATGGACAGATTTTATTTCTGATGCAGGAAAGAGAAACAGTTCTGTGTATATTTTTACCGAAAGCAACGAAATGAAAAAAATACTTAACGTTGAAAATTCTACGTCAGACATTGCAGTTACAAATGACGGAAAATATTTTGCTTTTTCTGCAGGAGAATCTGTCTATGTTTATTCGCTAAGCCCATGGGAACGTGTTGCAGAAATCAAAGGCGAAAGGGTAACATCTTTGTGCTGGAAAAATGCGTATGAACTTTGTATCGGTGGTGAACAGACTGTAAAGCTTTATAATATTTTTGCAAAATCAGAACGCGTTCTGTTTTTGTCGTCATGTACTTCTGCAACATGGGATAAAATTTCTGGTAAAATAATTGCGCAGACAAAAAACTGTTCAGACTATTTTATGTATAACGAAAAACAGAATGTCTGGAATAAAGTTCAGCTTGTATCTCCAGAGGACATTCAGGTTCAAAATCAGGACTACAGAATTTATGTTGCGCAGTCAAAAAATGCAAGGTTTGAAAACGGAATTTATGTAAGGAATTTTGCAGGCAAGTCAAATAATTTTGCTTTGTACAAAGAAACGCTGCAGAAAAGTCCTAAGAAAAAACGAATTGCCCTTGTATTCGATTTACTTGACAGAGCAGACGGCGTATGTTCAATTATTGCACTTTGCGAAAAATATCAGATAAGGTCGACGTTCTTTATAAACGGAGAATTTATAAGGCGCTATCCGAAAGAAGTAAAGAAAATTGCTTCAAGCGGTGCAGAAGTAGGTTCGATGTTTTATGCATGCGTTGACTTGACAGAAAAAGATTTTAACGTCAACGAGGATTATATAAGGCGCGGTCTTGCAAGAAATGAGGATGAATATTACGAGTGCACAAAAAAGGAATTGAGTCTTTTGTGGCATGCACCTTTTTATAAATCAAATAAAATGATAAAAGATGCTGCAAGTCTTTCTGGCTACAGTTACATTGACTTTCCGACAGAAACAGATTCAATCGGTTCAAAAGCAGGAAAGGCAATCGAAAGCCAGATTATTCCTATTACGGTAGGAATAAAATCAGACAGCGACAAAAAGAAATTTTACAATAAACTTGAGTTATTGATAAATTCACTTTTAGATGCTGATTACGAAATTGTCCCTGTCAGCGAACTGTAGGTTTTTACAGCGTAAGGCCGTAAATTTTTATTCAACTTTGACGGACAATCAGACTAAAATCGAATTTAAATCGAAAGAAGAAAATCGGCAATCGTAATGTTTGCCATTGCTTCTACAACCGGTACGATTCTCGGACAGAGACATATATCGTGCCGGCCTTTTATTTTTAAAGTCGTGTTTTCGTATTTTATTGAATCAGGCGCAACTGGAATATTCGGGTTTATTTTTGCTTCGATTGTATTCTGCTCCGTAAAAATACTCGGAACCGGCTTTATTGCAAGCCTGAAAATGATTGTATTGCCGTTTGAAATCCCGCCTAAAATTCCGCCTGCATTATTAGAAAGAAAATTTATTTTTCCGTCTTGAATCTGAATCTGGTCGTTGTTCTCTTTTCCTGTTAGGTCAGCACTGTCAAAGCCGTTGCCAAATTCAATTCCCTTTACAGCTCCTATAGAAAGCATTGCGTGAGCGAGAACTGCATCAAGTTTGTCAAAAACAGGTTCGCCAAGTCCTGCAGGAATTCCTTTTATCTGACATTCGATTATTCCGCCTGTGCTGTTGCCTTGTGCGCGAAGTTCTGCAATTTTTTTATCCATGAGTGCTGCGGCTTCTGAGTCAGGCGCGCGCATTGTGTTTTTTTCGATTTCAGATAAATCGATTTTGCCAGATTGAATTCCTGCGGCGCGGAGTGTGTATGCAGTACAGGAATATTTGCCGTTTAGTTTTGATTCGATTACTTGTCGTGCAATTTCGCCTGCTGCAACGCGAGTACATGTTTCTCTGCCAGAAGAACGTCCGCCACCTCTGTAATCGCGAAAGCCGTATTTTTGCATATACGTAAAGTCTGCATGCCCCGGTCGCATTTTTACGGCAAGTTCGTTGTAGTCAGAGGAGTGCTGGTTTTCATTTCTGATAATTATTGAAATTGGAGTTCCTGTAGAAAATCCGTTGAATATGCCCGAAAGAATTTCTGCTCTGTCGTTTTCCTTGCGTCCTGTAACTGCAGAATTTACAAGCCCGCTTCCGTTTGTCGAAACACCTGGTCTTCTTCTGTCCAGTGCGTTTTGTATTTTATCAGAATCAATTTTAATTCCCGCTGGAACCCCGTCCACAACAACCCCAAGTGCATTCCCGTGACTTTCTCCAAACGCCGTAACTTTAAATTTTGTCCCAAATGAATTCCCAGCCATAATTATCTCCAGAATACAGATTAAGTTATTATATAGTAAAAATTGAAGGAAGAGAACCCCTTTTTCTTGGAGGAAGAGAACCACATTGTTCTTGGAGGGAAAGAACCCTTCTACTTTCGTAGCGTGGGTTCTCTCCCTCCAAACCTCCCTCTTTCCCAAGCACGACTTAGGGCGCTGCCCTAAGAACCCGGACGCCGCGCAGGGCGCGAGCTGACTCGGTGTTTGTGAGGAATTGAAATTTACGAGCGCCATAAACCCTGTTGCAAAAATTGGTTGCGCGTTTGAAATTTACCACTACAACAGTCTTCACGCCCATAGAGAATTG
>SAMEA3663026__coassemble_290_pt1 | contig 45181 bp, 32 predicted proteins | sample SAMEA3663026__metabat2_low_PE_034 | metagenome-assembled genome bin SAMEA3663026 (sample SAMEA3663026) | pig gut metagenome | biome: pig gut; feature: pig-associated habitat; material: faeces | place: France | collected 2012
CTCCCTAGACGCCCATAGAGTTTTGCGCCATGCAAAACTTGTAGCGCGAGTTAAATCTGTGTTTGTTAAGGAAAGAAATTTACGAGCGCCATATTGCTAAAACTGAGAATTTAAAATATTATTTAAACTCGAAGCAGAAAGGTCGGGAACAGTTTGCTGGAAAAATTCAGTCGGCTTCTCCGGCCATTTTTTATTATTGAGAAGTTGAAACTTCCTCATTGACTTTTTATGGGAGAGTGTAATAAAAACTTTGCCTAAAATATGGAGAAAAAATGTACACAGAAAGCGAAATATTGGAATTTATAAAGGAAGAAGACGTTAAATTTGTTAGGCTTGCTTTTTTTGACATAAAAGGACGGCAGAAAAATATTTCAATTATTGCCACACAGTTGGAGAAGGCTTTTCATGAAGGAATAAGTTTTGATGCGTCTGCAATCTGTGGATTTGAAACTCCTGAAAAATCTGATTTGTTTTTGCACCCGGATCCTACGACAATTTCTGTTCTTCCATGGCGTCCGAACACAGGCAAAGTTGTAAGAATGTTTTGCAATATCAAATATCCTGACGGAACTCCCTATAAAAGAGACTGCCGGACTATGCTTCAAAATGCGGTGAACTTTGCAAAAGATAAATTTAATATTGAATTTGGAATTGGAACTGAAATCGAATTCTATCTTTTCAAATTAAACGAAAAAAACGAACCGACAAAAATTCCTTTTGATAATGCCGGCTATATGGATATTGCACCAGAAGACAAAGGAGAAAATATCCGCCGTGAGATTTGCCTTACTCTTGAGCAGATGGGAATTACCCCGGAATCAAGTCATCACGAAGAAGGCCCTGGTCAGAACGAAATTGATTTTCATTATTCAGATCCTCTTATTGCTGCTGACAATGCAGAAACTTTTAAATGGATTGTACGGACAAAGGCTGCAAGCAACGGTCTTTTTGCAGATTTTTCACCAAAGCCTTTGAGCAATCAGGCAGGAAGCGGGCTGCACATAAATATTTCCTGTTCAGACAATTCAAAAATGCAGAATGTTCTGGCTGGAATTATTAAGCACGCAGAAGAGATTACGTATTTTCTAAATTCTACAGAAGAATCCTATAATCGGCTTGGTGAGCACAAAGCGCCAAAATATATTTGCTGGGGTTCAGAAAACCGTTCTGCGTTTATCCGTGTTCCGGCAAGTAAAAATTCAACTCGCCTTGAAGTTCGTTCTGCTGATTCTGAATGTAATCCGTACATTGCATTTACGGTTTTGATTTATTCAGCATTAGACGGAATAAAGAATAATCTTTTGCCGCCGGAACCTGTAGACAAAAATCTTTTTGATATAAGCAATGTCAGCGACTTAAAAACATTGCCTGACACTCTGGGGCTTGCAAAAAAGATTGCAGATGAGAGCGACTTTATACAGGGAATTTTTAATTACTAGATATGACTCAAGAAACTCACAGTGTTTTAGTTGTAACAAGAGAAGAAAAAATTTCCTCGCTGATTAACAGTATGCTTGTTCCGCCTGCTTTTGAAACTGTCATTATAAAGGACTTTAACGAAGCTCGCCGGGTTTGTTCTGAGCGCAATTATAATATCGTAATCGTCGATTTTGCTGATGGCGAAGGAACTGATTTTGCAATCGATATTTCTGACTCTGCAAGTACGATTCTCCTGCTTGCGCCAGTTCAATTTTTTGACCAGATAAGTTATAAAGTTGAGTCGTACGGCATACTTACGATAACTTCGACTTTTGACCAGTTCTATTTTTATAATATGATAAAAATTGCTCTTGCAGTTCAATATAAAGTTCAGGTTCTTTCAAGTCAGACGACAAAGCTCAAAGTTAAAATGGAAGAAATACGTTTGATTAACCGGGCAAAAATGATTTTAATGCAGAACCTCAATATGACTGAGCAGGATGCCCACCGCTATATCGAAAAAGAAGCGATGGACCGCTGCATAAAAAAAATCGCAGTTGCAGAACAGGTAATCAAAACTTACGCTTAAATCGGCTTAAATCGTTTTAACTATTTTCCTGCAACAGGATATTCTCCGCAAAAACAGCCTTTGCAGAATGTGTCAACTCCAAACGCTTTAATCATTCCGTCAAGACTGATGAATGCAAGAGAATCTGCTCCGATTTCTTTTCTTATTTCTTCAAGTTCGTGCGTGCTTGAAATCAGTTCATTTTTGCTCGGCGTGTCGATTCCGAGATAGCACGGAAATTTTACAGGTGGCGAAGATACTCTGAAGTGAACTTCTTTTGCACCTGCCCGTCTTAAAATCTGGACAAGCCGCCTGCTTGTAGTTCCGCGAACGATAGAATCGTCAATTACGATTACGCGTTTTCCTTCGAGGTCGCTTCTGATTGCGTTGAGTTTTACGAAGACCATATTTTCACGCTCTTTTTGTGTAGGCGCAATAAATGTTCTTCCTATGTATTTGTTTTTTATGATTCCGGTGACATAAGGAATTCCTGACTCTTTTGCGTAGCCTTGTGCTGCACCGATTCCGCTGTCTGGAACTCCTATTACAACGTCGGCTTCTACAGGGGATTCGTTTGCAAGGACTTTTCCCATTTTGTAACGGGCTTCCTGCACAGGGATTCCGTCAATTACAGAATCAGGTCGTGCAAAGTAGACGTATTCAAAAATGCAAGTCTGTTTTTTTGTTTTTTCTTCAAGCAAAATTGATTTTATGCCGTCTTTTGTAATGATTATGATTTCGCCAGGCTGAATGTCACGGACAAATTCGCCGTTTACAGAATCTATCGCGCATGATTCTGAAGCAAGTATGTATGTCGTTTTTTCTTCTTTTGAACCTGATGAATCTTGCTCAGTTGAACTTGAAGTAATTTTTCCAAGACACAGCGGGCGGATTCCATTTGGGTCTCTAACTCCGATAAGTGTGTCTTCTGTCATAAGGCACAAGGCATAAGAACCTTTTATAAGCTGAATTGTGTTGACGACTGCATTTTCCAGTCCTTTTTTATAATTGCGTGCAATTAATTTTAAAATGACTTCAGTGTCGCTTGTAGAAGAAAACGTATTGCCGGCATCTTCAAGCATTTCGCGCAATGGTTCGTAATTTACAAGCTGTCCGTTATGTGCAAGTGCAATACCTCCAAGTTTTGAAGTATTAAAAAAAGGCTGCGCATTTTCGATTGTTCTGCCGCCTGCCGTTGCATAGCGGACATGACCTACTGCGATGTTTCCTTTTAATGCTTCAAAGTGGTTGTGCTCAAAAACATCGTTGACAAGTCCCATATCTTTATGAATATGAATTTCAGTTCCGTCAGAAACTGCGATTCCTGCACTTTCCTGTCCTCTGTGCTGTAAAGAGGTAAGTGCAAAGTATGTAAGTGCTGCGGAATTTTCTGCATTGAAAATTCCTACAACACCACATTCATCATGTAAACCCATTGTCTGCCAGTCCTTATTTCATCAAATAGTCATCAATTTCCTGAGCACATTCACGGCCTTCTGCAATTGCCCAGACAACTAAAGACTGTCCGCGATGCATGTCGCCTGCCGTAAAGACTTTTTCAACTGATGAACTGTATCCAGTTTCTGAACTGAAAGTTTTTCCGCTTTTTGAAAGCACTGTTCCGCGCGGTCCGATTTCTGTTCCGAAACTTTTTGCTGTATATTCTTCTGCTCCGACAAATCCTGCTGCAACTAAAAGCAAATCGCAAGGCAGTTCTTTTTCTGTTCCTTTGCGTTCAACAAGCTGGCGTTTTCCGTCGATTGTCTGGAATTCAACTTCGACAGTTTTTACGCCTGTGATTTTTCCGTCTTTGCTGAAAACTTCTTTTATTGTAGTTTCGTAAACGCGCGGATCGTGACCGTATACTGCGATAGATTCTTCTGCACCGTAATCTGTTTTTAAAACACGTGGCCACTGCGGCCATGGGTTGTTCTGTGCGCGGCTGGCTGGAGGGCACGGCATCATTTCTATTTGAGTTACGCTTTTTGCGCCCAGCCTTATTGATGTTCCTGTACAGTCATTGCCAGTGTCACCGCCGCCGACTATTATGACATTTTTATCTTTGAGTTCAATGCCGGCTTCTTTTAAAAGCATTTGTCCGATTTGTTCGTTTGCAGGATTGATTTTTATTTTTTCCAGTGCAGAAGTCGTTGCAATTACGCATTTTGTAACTTCTTTCAAAAAATCTACGGCAAACATCATTCCGCCTGCAGCACCGTTTTTTTCGTTATTAAGTTTTTCAATTCCACTGGCAGAAAGGGCTCTTGGTTTTTTTGCACCGCAGCATAAAGCGATTGCATCATAACTTTGCATTATGTGGTCTGCAGAAATATTTTTGCCGACATCAGCATTAAAAATAAATTCGACGCCTTCGGCTTTCATCAGTTCAATGCGGCGGTCAACGATTTTTTTGTCAAGTTTCATATTTGGGATTCCGTACATTAAAAGACCGCCGGCTTTGTCTTCGCGTTCGTAAACTGTTACGGAATGACCTCTTCTGTTGAGCCAGTCTGCAACTGCAAGTCCTGCAGGTCCTGAACCGATTACGGCAATTTTTTTCCCGCTGCGAGAATCTGGAATTTCCGGTTTCATATAGCCTGATGAAAAAGCTTTTTCGATAATGTAAAGTTCGTTGTCGTGAATTGTAACTGCTTCGTCATTGCAGACAGGATTTCCGCAGTTGCATGCTTTTTCACATAACGCAGGACAAACTCGACCTGTAAACTCTGGAAAACTTGAAGTCTTTAAAAGGCGCCATGCTGCCATATCGTATTGACCCTGATAAAGAGCATCGTTCCATTCAGGAATATAATTGTGCAGCGGACAGCCTGTTACCATGCCTGCAAGTTTTATTGCAGACTGGCACATCGGAACGCCGCAGTTCATACAGCGGGCAGCCTGTTCTCGCCGTTTTACGTCATCAAGAAACGGATGAAATTCTTTGAAATTTTTTATTCTTTCCAGTGGCGGAAAATTTCCGTTTTCAGTTCTTGTATAATCTAAAAATCCTGTAGTCTTTCCCATTTTCATTTTCTCCTGAAATCTGCTTTACGGCTATCTTGTCATTTTTTCAAAAGCTGCCATTACGGCTTCTTCTTTTTTTAAGCCCTGTTTTTCTCCTGAGTAAATTTCTGTTTTCATTTTTAAATAATCATTAGGAATGATTTTCTTAAAGTTATGAACAGATTTATTCCAGTCGGCGAGCAGCTTTTTACCTTTTTCTGAATCAGTTTCTTTTACGTGCTGTTCAATTAATGAGCGAAGATTATCTGCATCAGAAATGTCTTGGAGTGTCGTAACTTCATCATCGATGTCGTACATTTTTACAAGTTCGTGATTTAAGCGCTTATACAAATCGTGCTTTTCATCGAGAACATAAGCAATGCCGCCACTCATTCCGGCTGCGAGGTTTTTACCTGTTTCACCGATAATTACAGCAGTTCCGCCTGTCATGTATTCAAGTCCGTGGTCGCCGCAGCCTTCTACGACAGCAACAGCCCCTGAATTACGAACGCAGAAACGCTCGCCTGCGACACCGTTTATAAATGCTTTGCCAGAAGTTGAACCAAACAAAGCAACATTTCCGATTATAATGTTTTCATCTGCATCTCCTGCAAAATCAGCAGGCTTTACAACAACAAGTTTTCCGCCGCTTAAACCTTTTCCAAAATAATCGTTTGCTTCTCCAGTCAGTTTGAGAGTCAGCCCTTTCGGAATAAATGCACCGAAACTTTGTCCTGCACCGCCTGTCATGTTTACGACATAATCGCTTTCGTTTAATGTATTGCCGAACTTTTTCTGGATTTCGCTTCCTAAAATTGTTCCTGCAGTCCTGTTTGTACTTTCGATTGAGATGCCGTCAATTATTTTTTTGCCGTTTTCAAATTCTTTTACAAGAGTTTTTTCGTCAACAGTTTTTTCAAGTTCAAAGTTGAATACATCGCGCGATTTTTTCCAGCTTTCTGTTTGACCGGAACTTTGTCCGATGACGCGGCTTAAATCCAAAAGTCCTGCACGCGTAAATCCCTGTTTTTCCTTGAGCTTTAATAAATCAACGCGACCACACATCTCGTCAACAGAATGTACTCCGAGCTTTGCCATATATTCGCGCAATTCCTGTGCGATAAACTTCATGAAGTTTTCGACGTATTCCGGCTTGCCTGGGAATCGTGCGCGGAGTTTTTCGTTTTGAGTTGCAACACCAAACGGACATGTATCAAGATTGCAGACACGCATCATTGCACAGCCCATTGTAATAAGTGGCGCAGTTGCAAATCCGAATTCTTCTGCTCCAAGAAGGCATGCTATTGCAACATCCCGACCGCTCATAAGTTTGCCGTCTGTTTCTATAATAACACGGCCGCGAAGTCCGTTCTGCATTAAAGTCTGATGAGCTTCTGCAAGTCCGAGTTCCCAAGGAAGTCCTGCATGATGAATACTTGAAATCGGGGCAGCACCTGTTCCGCCGTCGTGACCTGAAATTAATATTACCTGAGCACCGGCTTTTGCAACACCTGCAGCGATTGTTCCGACACCGGCTTCTGAAACAAGCTTTACAGAAATGCGCGCACTGCGGTTTGCATTTTTTAAGTCATAGATTAACTGCGCCAAATCTTCGATTGAATAAATGTCGTGATGAGGCGGAGGAGAAATAAGTGAAACACCCGGAGTTGCATATCGTGTAGTTGCAATCCAAGGGTAAACTTTTTTTCCGGGAAGATGTCCGCCTTCACCCGGTTTTGCGCCCTGTGCCATTTTTATCTGGATTTCTTTTGCACTTAAAAGATATTCTTCTGTAACACCGAATCGTCCTGACGCAACCTGCTTGATTGCTGAATTGTATTCAGTGCCGAGCCTCTCTGGTTTTTCGCCACCTTCGCCTGAGTTTGATTTTCCGTGGAGATGGTTCATTGCGGCTGCCATACATTTATGCGCTTCTTCGCTGATTGAACCGTAAGACATTGCACCAGTTTTAAACCGCTGGACAATTGAGTCAACGCTTTCTACTTGTTCAATAGGAATTTCTTTTTGTCCGTCAAAATTAAAATCAAGCATTGCGCGCAAAGTGTGCGGACGAGAATTATCGTCAACAAGACTTGTGTATTCTTTAAACCGTGAATAATCTCCGTTGCGTGTTGCTTCCTGCAAGGCGATTATTGTTTCTGGATTGTAAAGGTGGTCTTCTGCATTTGGACCTCGTCGGAACTTATGAGAGCCTACACTGTCAAGGTGAGTGTTCACTGTAAGCCCTTGTGGGTTCCATGCCTGCTTATGATGATAAATTATGTCTTCTTCAATTTCTTTGAGGCCGATACCTTCGACACGGCTTATTGTATTTGTAAAATATTTGTTGATTACTTCTGACGATATTCCGACTGCTTCAAAAATTTGCGCAGACTGATATGACTGAATTGCACTGATTCCCATTTTTGCGGCAATCTTTACGATTCCGTTTATTACACCTTTGTTGTAGTCGTTTATTGCAGTATGATAATCTTTGTCCAAAAGCTTCTGGTCAATTAATTCTGTAATTGCTTCGTGTGCAAGGTACGGATTGATTGCGCGTGCTCCGTAAGCAAGACACATTGCAGCCTGATGAACGTCACGGACTTCTGCGCTTTCAAGAATAATCGAAATCTTTGTGCGTTTTTTTGTCCGGATTAAATACTGTTCAACTGAACTTACCGCAAGCAATGACGGAATTGCAGCATTGTCTTTGTCGACTCCGCGGTCAGACAAGATTATGATGTTGTAGCCATCGTTGTAAGCTAAATCGATTTGTTCAAAGAGATTGTCGAGCGCTTTTTCAAGAACTTTTCCTGTTGCAGGTTCTTCGATACGTTTTATGAGAAGAGAAACTTTTTTTGCTTTTAATCCCGGCTGATTTAAATTTGCAATCTTGAGCAAATCGACGCCAGTTAAAATAGGGTTGTTGATTTCAAGAACGCGACAATTATTTCTGTCTGCCTTAAGCAAGTCGCCGTCGCTTCCGACAAAGACAGTTGTGTCTGTTACGATTTTTTCGCGAAGGCTGTCAATCGGCGGATTTGTAACCTGCGCAAAAAGCTGCTTAAAATAACTGAACAATGGCGGATGTTTGTCTGACATACAAGCCAAAGGAGTATCTACTCCCATAGCTCCGGTCGGTTCAACTCCATTGCGTGCCATCGGTAAAACCATTTCGTTTACATCTTCATAGTTCCAGCCGAATGCTCTGTAAAGTCTGTTGCGTTCTTCCAGAGTTGAAACAGGAATTTTTTTATTTGGAATTTTCAAGTCTGCAAGGTGAACTAAATTCTGGCTCAGCCATTCTCCGTAAGGATGTTCTGACGAATAAGTTTCTTTTATTTCCTTGTCGCTGATTAATCTTGCATGCACTGTATCTACCAGAAGCATTTTGCCCGGTTGCAATCGTGATTTTGAAACGATTTCGCTTTCAGGAATGTCGAGTACTCCGACTTCGCTTGAAAGAATAAGCATGTTGTCTTTTGTAATTAAATAGCGGCTTGGGCGAAGTCCGTTGCGGTCAAGTGTCGCACCGAGAACATCACCATCGCTGTATAAAATTGCGGCAGGCCCGTCCCAAGGTTCCATCATTGTTGCCCAGTAATGATAGAAATCTTTTTTGCTTTCTGACAAAGATTCATCGTGCTTCCATGGTTCTGGGATGCAGACCATTACGGCAAGAGGCAGTGACATTCCGTTCATTACAAAATATTCGAGCGTGTTGTCGAGCATTGCACTGTCGCTTCCTGTCGTGTCGACTTCGCCAAGACGTGCAATCATTCTGTCGACGTTTCCGCGGATTGTGTTTATTTCGCCGTTGTGGGCAATAAATCTGTTCGGGTGGGCACGCTGCCAGCTTGGGTTTGTATTTGTACTGAAGCGTGAGTGAACGATTGCAAGCGCAGATTCATATTCTTGAGACTGCAAATCGCTGTAGAAAGTGCGAAGTTGCTGTACAAGGAACATTCCTTTGTAAACGACTGTTCTTGAAGAGAGTGAACAGATGTAAGTTTTTGTTTCGTTTTGAGATTGTGCTTTTTCAAATTCAAGGCGAACTTTATAAAGAATCTTGTCGAACTCAAGACCTTTTTCGCAATTTTCAGGACGCTTGATAAATCCCTGCCAGATTGAAGGCATGCAGTCGCGCGCTTTTTTTCCAAGTACGTTTTCATTTACAGGAACTTTGCGCCAGCCTAAAAATTCAAGACTGCCTTTTTTGCAAGATTCTTCAAAGCGTTTTTTTTCAGATTCAAAACTGTCAGCAGGAAAGAAAAACATTCCGATTCCATAGTCGCGCTCATAACCAAGTTCAACTTGTTTTTTAGCAGACTGTATGTAAGGTGGAATAATTTCTTTTTCAAGTTTCTTAAAAAAATTGTGGCTTATTTGAAGTAAAATTCCAACACCATCACCAGTTTCGCCGCTGGCATCTTTTCCTGCACGATGTTCAAGTTTTTCTACAATTGAAAGTGCATTTTCTACGACACGATGACTTTTGATTCCATCGATGCTTACGACAGCACCGATTCCGCAGTTATCATGTTCAAAACTTGGTTCGTATAATGTCTTCATTTTTTGAATTCTCCTGATAAACGTACATCGGTATTTGCATATAGATTTTATTTTGCGTATACCGAAATTTTGTCCTTGCGGTTGTTCTGCAAAAATTTTAAAGCAAAAAAAAAGAAGTCGCAGACAATTCTTTATGCACAATGCATAAAAACTTATCTGCGACTTCTTTGCCGCTAGTAGATTTATAATATCAATTTTATTTATTATGGTCAACTTGTTTTTGTTGCAAAGTGAACAAATTTATAAAATAGTCCTTGTTAGGCAGCCGCTTGAACGCAAACGGGAGAAACATTAAGTTTCATATATCCGCATGCTGCATTCATCCTTTTCTGTAAACCCAAGAAAATTTATGCTTCCACCCGCACATTCCTTTTCCGTCGCTGGAAAAAACTACTCCCACTTTGTACATCTGCTTGCCGCTCACGGCAAATTGGTCTGCGTAGCCGTTGGCATCGATTTGTTCCAACGCTTCGGCGGCGACTTCTTCAAATGCGCGGCCTTTGTCCATTTTCAGCTCAAAAATAAAGACGCTGTCTTTTGTGGTAACGACAATGTCACTTCTGCCGGCAACTGACTGAAGCTCGGAAACTACGCGGCAGCCTGTCATGCGGAACATCAGGTGCGTAACTGATTCGTAGTAATTTTCGCACATTTCTTTTTTTACGATTGTCGGCAAGGGCAGCTTTGAGCAGATTCATCAGCTTTTCAATGTCGGCATGAATGAACGACTGCCTGAATTTTTCAATTGAAAGATCCCGTTCCGCCAACAAGCCCGATCTTTTTTAATTTGTTCGATTCGTTCATAGATGTATTCTAGTTCTGTTTTTGGGGAATGTAAATGCGAAGAAACGAAAGGTCTTTTTCCTGTTCAGAATCACATATTTTTTTCCGCTCATTAACCTCAATAACAGGATGAAGACAGAACTTTGTGCTTACCTTGAATACAATGGCAAAAAAGTTGATTTTTCCTCCCATGGTGATTTTTCAGTGTTAACCTAAAAATTCAATCAACAGCCGCCTTAACTGGCTTGTAAATGAAATTTGCTGCAACATAATTTGAACTGATTTCACCTTCAATTTTTGATGCAAGTGCAGAATCATTTATCCGCATGCTGCATTCGTCCTTTTCTGTAAACCCGAGAAAATTTATGCTTCCATACCACAGGATTCTTTCATCTATTACTGCAAGCTTTTGTCCTTTTGTTTTTGTAAAGACAATCTGCACTCCTGTATTCTGGAGAATCGAAATCAAGGTTCCGTTTTTTTGGTCTTTCTGTTCATCTTCCTCTTTTTTGGTAAGTATAAATATCTTTACGCCTTCGCTGATTTTTTTTGAAGCAAAAAATGAAAAATCCGTAACTTCTGTTTTTGAAAGATATGGTGCACAGATTACGATTTTACTTCTGGCATCTGAAATATCTTTTATAAAATGTTTCTTTGCCGTTTCAAAATCTTTTAAGCCTGAGTCTTGTTCAGTTTCTTTTTGAGCATTTTCATTACTATCCGATGAACTGTCAGAGTTTGGTAAACAAGGCTTTATCGAATAATCCATCTGTCTGTAACCTTTAAGTCGATTCTGATACATTCTGTCAAAAACAGGAACAAGAAAATCAACATAGTCAAAAATCTGAACTTCATCCTTGCCTTCAAAATTTCTGTGAAGCCGTCCGCAATACTGAGACAAAAGGCCTTTCCAGCTGAACGGTAGGGCAAGCATAAGCGTGTCAAAACGCGGATTATCAAAACCTTCTCCAACATATTTACCTGTGGCAAGAACAATAAGGGTTTCTGCAGACGGAATGGAATTCAATTCTTCAAGTTGCTGTTTTTTCTGTTTTTGAGTGCCACGACCTGTAATCAGAATCACATTTTCTGCACATCCAGTCAGCTTTTCTTTTAAAATTTCAAGATGTTCAAGCCTGTCAGAAAGAACAAGCGGAGTACGCCCATTTTCTACTGATTTTTTTATATCGCTGACAATCATCAGGTTCCGGGCTTCATTTTTAATCATCTTTTCAAAATATTCATTAAGATTTTTGTTTTTGGAATTTTCCTCCTCCAGAAGATGAAAACTCGTAAATCGCGGAATGAAATAATGCGAAAAAGTCTGCATCTGACTCATTTGTCTGGCGGTTGTTTCGTACAAAACAGGTCCGCATTGATAAAAGATAATTTTTTGATGACCGTCACGCCTTATGGGTGTTGCCGAAAGTCCGTAAACATATTTTGCCCTGAAACTTGAAACAAGATTTTCTGTCTGAAAAGCTGCTACATGATGACATTCATCTACGATTAACATTCCATATTTATAAAGTCGTTTTTTTAATTCATCAGTATTCTGTTCACAAAGAGATTTTACGATTGCAATATCAACAATTCCTGTAGATTTGTCTTTTCCCCCAGAAATAGTTCCAGGAGTGATTTGCAAAAAATCCTGAAGACGATTCTTCCATTGTTCAAGAAGCGCATTTGATGTAACAAGAATAAGAGTACTGACTTTTTTTTCTGCAATTAATGCCGCAGAAACTACAGTTTTTCCAAATCCAGTACCGGCAGAAAGAATTCCACAGTCAGCGTTTTTAAGTGAATTGAACGCTGTTTTTTGATTTTCAAATAATGTGCCATAGAATTTAATTTCAATTGAAGAACCTTTTTCCCTTTCATCTGCAATTTCGTATTCAACTTCTGCCGAATTCAGTAAAGCTTTAATTTTTTCCAAAACTCCTCGCGGAAGCAAAAGAAAATCTCCGCTATTTTTTGAGCAGTCAATATAACGAGGAATATTATATAGAGGCAAGTGCATTTTAAGTTTTTTAAAATATTCAGGATTTAAAAACACCGCCGTCCGTCTTAATGCAAGAAGTGCGTTTTCTGAAATTCCTTTTTTACTGATTTCAACATAATTCGTAAGACGGATAAAAACTTTTTCCTGAAAATCCGCTTTTGAAAATATTTGAGTTTTTTCAGAACATGATTTATCATCATTGAACTTAAAATTTTTATTGACTGATTTGCTGTTTTCTTCTTCGATTTCAAACTTTTCTTCTTGTACATATTCAGGAAGTGTTTTTCTAATCTTTGAAAGTACAGTTTTAATAAACGCTTCATCAACTTTTTTAATCGAACTTAAAAATTCCCATTGGTCACAGAAAGGTTTCAAAAAGTCATCAACAAAAACAGATTTACCATCTTTAACGGCCTTTCCCTGTAAAGGAAGTGCAATTAAATTTCCATAACCGCCATCAGGAATTTCATTCTGGTTTGGAAAAATTCTGTCAAAAGATTCAAACGAAAGAGAATGCCTTTTTTGCATTGCCATTTTCAAAATGTCAAAACCAAGATTTCTTGCAAGTACAGCAGAAACATTTTCACTGAAAAAAATCCACAAGTGGCATCCATTCCCAGAACGGGAAATTTCCGTGTAAGAGGGAATATCAAATTCTTTGCAGATACTTTTTACGGCAAAAACATCATCTCTCCAGAAATTTTCAAAACCTTTATGACTGTCAAAATCAAAAGCAAGAAAACGGCAGACATTTCCATTCATCAGCGGATAAAGCCCGATAACATCACAGGCATTTTCGTTTTTCCCTGCAAGATGATTAAACAAAAATCTGTCATCAAGTTTTACCAAAGATTTATACGGACATTTGCTGCACGAAAACTTTTTTAAGTCACATTTTCCGCTCTGCCATTTATTTGCACAAACAGGTGAATATCCGCTTTTATTCGTCTTTTGATTAAACCACCGCAGTGCAAAAACATCATCACGCCCTGCAAAAATTGACTTAAACAAATTTATTTTTTCTTGCGGAGAACTTTGTCTGGTTACGGAAGAAATTGCAGGGGACATGTTTTCTGAAACAGAAGTCGTTGTTATCTTCTGTTCTGAATTGATTTCGCTGATTTTTTCTTCAAAATAAATCTCTACTTCAGGATAAAGCCTGCATAATTCCAAAACTTCTTCCGTAATCTGCGGTTTTGATAATTTTTCAAGGAATTGTGGCAAGGTCATATAAAAAGTTATTCCTTTTTGATTTCGATAATTTGACTACCCTACTTCACCTTCCACCCGCACATTCCTTTTCCGTCGCTTGAAAAAACAACTCCCACTTTGTACATCTGCTTGCCGCTTACGGCAAATCGGTCTGCGTAGCCGCCAGCGTCAATCTGTTCCAAAGCTTCGGCGGCGACTTCTTCAAACGCTCGGCCTTTGTCCATTTTCAGCTCAAAAATAAAGAGGCTGTCTTTTGTGGTAACGACAATGTCGCTGCGACCGGCTATGGACTGGAATTCTGATACTACGCTGAATCCTGTCTGCCGGAAAATCACATGCGTTACGGTTTCGTAATAATTTTCGCACTGATTTTTTTTGAGAATCGTCGGAATGTCGGCAAGGGCAGCTTTGAGCAGATTCATCAGTTTTTCGATGTCGGCGTGAATAAACGACTGTCTGAAATTTTCAATCGAAAGGCCCAGTTCGTCTGTCGTGATTGTCGTAAACTTTGGAATGATGATTTCAAAAAGACCTTTTTCAACTTCGCGGTTTGGAATTCCCAAAGTGTACAGTTCAGAGTCGTTATCGTAATCTTTTATCGTGAGGTAGCCGCTTTGATACAAAACTGGGAGCACATTTTCGCTTTCCGGGTCATAGTTTTTGAACGCCGATTCCTGAATGATGATTGGCTTTGTGTAGCGCAATAAATCGGAAGACTTTTTTTCCAAAGTCTTGATGAGCATTGTCGGAGTTGCGGTATCAAACCAGTAGGAATCAAAACGCCTTTGCTTAAAGCATTTTAAAAGGCTGAAAGGATTATAAACCCCTTCAACCTCGTAAGTAAAATGATAGCCGTCGTACATTTTTGCAAGCTTTTCTTTTGCCATTTCAACAGAAACCTTCTGCTTTTCGGCAAGTGCATTAATTTCAGGCTCAAAATAATGCTCCAGTTCATCTTGGGAAATTCCGCACAAATCAGAATAATCCTCATACATGCTTATGTCATCAAGTTGGTTCAGTCCGCTGAAAATGTTTACATGGCTGACCTTTGTAATTCCTGTGATAAAAAGAAAACGGATGTATTTGTCTGAGTCTTTGAGCGGGCTGTAAAAACTGCGGAGTTCCTGACGGTTCTGTTCTTCGTATTCGGTGTAGAGGGCATCGAGAATCGGTTTGTCGTATTCGTCGATTAGGATGACAAGTTTTTTGCCGGTTTGTTCGACAATCCCTTTTATAATATTAGTAAAACGAGGAGCAAAACGTTTGTCTTCAACCTGAATTCCATAAAGTTTTTCATAACCAGAAAGCTGAAGATTTAAGGCAGATTTTAAACTTTCTAAATCAGGATAATTATCAGAACCAAAACTAATCTTCAAAACAGGATATTGGGTCCAATCTTTTTCAAGTTTTTCAATCGCAAGACCTTTGAACAGTTCCTTTTTGCCAAGAAAATAAGCTTCCATCGTAGAAAGCAAAAGACTCTTTCCAAAACGGCGCGGACGGCTTAAAAAGTAAGGCTTTCCTTCTGTTGCAAGTTTGTAGATAAGTTCAGTTTTGTCTACATAAATGCAGCCGCGGGTGCGTAAATCTTCAAAATCCTGAATGCCGATTGGCAAAAATCTTTCGTTCATGTTTTCAATTATAGCACAATTTCGCCTGCAAGTTCAAAACCTTTTTTTGCAGCAATGACTGCAATAAATTCGTTGATGATAGCTGCGGCTGCGATTGTACCTTGCACTATCTGCACTAACATCTGGCTGCCTGCAAGTGTTGAACAGATTATTCCTGTAAATACAAGAGAAACACCTGAATGTGGCAGCAATGTTAATCCAAGATAATTGCAAACTGTTTTTGGCAGATTTGTAATTTTTGCACCTGTTCTTGCGCCAAAATATTTTCCAAAGGCACGTGCAACAATATAAATAAATGTGTACAATCCGGCTCCAAGTATAAGGTGATAATCTAAAGGTGAACCCAAATCAACAATGGCTGCTAAAAGTGAAACGGCAAGAACAGGCGAAAAATGGTGATTTATTTTTGCCAGCTGTTCCTCTGTTACCATGTTTGAAAATACAGCAGAAAAAGAAACTCCCATCAGCATATAATTTAACGCTATACTGGAAAAAAGATAACGATTTATAAGATATCCTGATGTCATTGTAATTGTTATACCTAGCAGTACGACTGCGAGTGTCGTGATTTTTGAATGACATTTGTTTAACAGGAGCCCGATTGGAAAACCAACAATTGCACCTATGACAACAGGAAGAAAAATCATCACTGGTATCATATAAATTGGAATTGAACCGCCAGAAACCATTCGTGCCACAATTGAATTAACAGTAAAAAATACGGCAATTCCGACTACGTCATCTAGAATTGTCATTGGAAGCAGAGTATCTGTTACAGGCCCTTTTGCATTAAATTCTTTTACAATAGATAATGCCGGGGCTGGGGCTGTAGCAAGAGCAATGCCTCCGAAAACAAATGCCAGAAAAACAGGAATGTTTGTGAAATAAAAAACAATTCCAAAAACGAGAGAAACTGTTACAAAAGTTCCCAGTGACTGTGTCAAAGTGGTGATAATCAGAGCCTTGCCGGAAGATTTCAGTTTTTTCCAAATCAGTTCAGAACCAAGCATTACTCCAAATGAACATTGCATCCACATAATTATTGTCTTATACCATGATGCTTCCAGAACTTTCTGCGGCAACAAACCAACTGCATGCGGTCCGAATATCATTCCGACAATCAGCCATCCTAAAATCGCAGGCATTTTTATCTTTTTGATAAGATTTCCTGCTGCAAAGGCAATAATTAAAATTAAAATCCATCGCAAAACATCTGCAACCATTCTATCCTCTCATTAATAGAACAAGTATATTTACAAGCATACTTTATGTCTATTGAATATGTAAAAGCGGAATAACATTATTGGCGTGATTTACATTAAAATATTTCTATTTCAGCTCAAACTGCAATTTCAAGGAAAGGTCTGTCCCCATTTTACATCTCTTTCCAGCTGATGATTTCCTGTTCCAGTTTTTGATTTGTTTTGAGCATGCAGTTAATGATTTCCGGGAAAAGATTTTTTTCTTTTAAGGCACGGGCTTTTTTCTGGTCGTTTTGTTCGAGGGGTTTTGTAAAGGAAGAATATTTTTCCAGTTGTGCAATTCCCATTTTGTATGGCTTAAAATCTATGTTTGTTTTGGTGCGAAGGTTCTGGAGGATATAAAAACCGTCCGGGTCGATGTCGCCAAAATGCAGGTATTCTTTTTCTGGGTTTTGGCTGTGGATTTTTTTTATGAAATTCTGTTTTGCACTGTTGTGATAGCCAGAAAGGAAGATGTAAAATGTGCCGGCTTCTTTGATTCTGTTAAACGAAGTCAGGTTTTCTACTGTCATAATTTTTGTGTCTGTTATTTCAAAATCGGTAATTTCTTTTATGCAGGCTGAAGAAAGGGCTAGCGGAATTTCTGGAGCTATGCTGATTTTGTTTCCGTTTTGAAAAGTAATTTTTCCGTTTCCTTTAAAATATACATAAGACGGATTTGCATAAACATTCAACTCTTCAAGAATGACTTTGTTTTCTTCTTTTTCGTCTGTGCAGTTTTCGATTAAATCATCAAAATAACCGCTCTTCCGTAAAATTCGCAGAACTTTGCTTCTATAAAAATTTTCCCATTTTTTAGAATCTGCCAAAACAGAAATTGAAAGTTCCCGCTCGAGAATTTCATTTTTATTTTCCAGAATGAATGTCAAAAGTTGTAAAATGTTACGAGCCTCTTCCAATGAGAATTCTGCATTTTTTCCTTTTTCGAGACGTTCGCTCTGAGTTTTACAAAAATCTTTTACAATCTGATGACAAGATGGACTTTCGTAAATCTTTGAATAAAACAAAATTTCTTCCTGCTGCCGTGTTTTTTTATCTTTTACTCCAAGAATCCTACGGATTTTATTCCAGTTTTCATCTGAACTTTCTGCTGTAATTTTTGTAATGCGTTCATACTTTCTGTCAATATGAATAAAATTTTCTGATTCCAAAAGACAGCATTGTTTTTCAAAATCTTCGATTTGATTAATATCCGCCGAATCTTTTTCATAATCTTTAAACACGTCGGAAGGTTTTATCAAAAATTTTTGAGCAACGGAATTTTCGCCTTTATATGTTTTGCTTGATTCATATTTTGCAAGCAGTTTTTGGAGGATTTGTTTTTGAACTGTTGAATATATTTTCATATTTAGTGCCAGGTTCCTTCTACTGGTTTTGTGTATTTTCCCTGAGTGTAAAGCGAAACTGTATTTTCAATATGCTGTCCGATACTGTTGATTTTTTCTGGAGGGGCTGCATAGAAAACCTGAAAATTATTGTCTTCCAAAAATTTGACCATCTGTTCGATTCGCTCCTTTGACAGGGCAGAAAATGCTTCGTCAATAAATGCAATGCGTGCACAACAAACGTCTTTCGGGTAAAACTGCATAAGGCTTGCCGCAAGCACGATAAAATACGGAGTCTGCTTTTCACCGCCGCTGGCAGAACCTTGTTTTTTTGACAAATCCATTTCAGATTCTTCTTCACCAATATGACTTCTGATTGTCATGTCATAAGTAAAATAATTTCTGTAATCTGAATAATCTTCTTCCTGTTCAGTATCAAGAATTTTGTTTAAAAACGACTGAACATCGTCGGCAAGTTTTTCGTCGCTCACTGTCCGCTCTGTAAACAAATCCGGAGTTTCTGAGTACAGTTCCAGATTTTTGCAAATTGTAAAAAATACTGCACGGTCCGGTTTTTCTTCCATTTTAAATTGATAAATATCGCGTCCAAAAGGAATGCGTTTTAGTTCAGCATTGATTGCAGCAATTTCATCTTTTGCAGAAATTATTTTTTCGTTAAGTTCTGCAACAAAATCGTGAAGGAAAACATCACGAAGTTTTTCTGACTGCTTTTCAACTTTATTTTTTGCTTCGTCAATTTTGACATTTGCTACATCACGGTAACGGTCGCGGTAAAACGGAATAAATTCAACACCGTAATTTGAAACATCAATTTCGGAAAGCTGATTGTATTCGCGCTGTTTTTCTTCCATTTTTCTTTTTGCATTTTCAACATCGTTTGCAAGATTTTGCAGATATTTTTGACTGATAATTGCCAGAGAATTTCGCTGTTTGCAGGCTCGTTCATATTCTTCTTTCATTTCATTGATTAACTCAGGATGATTTTCTGAAATCTCTTTGTATTCGCTTTCGGCTTTGTCTGCGTTTTCGGCATTTTCGTTAATCTGCCTTTCGATATTCGCAATCTCATTTTCCACTGAACCGAGTTTTCGCTCGATTGATTTTGACTCGCTGTCGGCATTTTCAAGATTTGTTTTTGCAAGTTCATATTCTTTTGCAGCAACGAGCATTTCCGGGCTGTTTTTAAGTTCATCAATCTGAACTGCAAGTTTTCCAAAGCTTTTGTTTTTTTCGCTAATTTCTTTTGCGCTGTTAAAATTGTAACGTTCTGCATTCCATTCAACATTATCAATCAAAGTTTTCAGCTGATTTCTGTCCTGAATTTCTTTTTCGTATTTTGATTTTTCAGAACTGAGCGTTTCAAATTCTTTTTTTGCCTGTTCAAGCTGAATCTTTACGACATTGTTTCCCAGACAAAGCGAAGTTTTGTGAATCTGCATTTTTCCTGCGGAATAACTTTTGCAAATCATTCCGTCTTTTGTAATGCCGCCTTTTGGATGTTCATGCAGTTCATCAAGATTCTGGCAAAGAAAAATTCCATTTAAAAGATAATTTGCATACCGCCTTGCACCTTTGTTTGTTATATTCAAAACTGACGATGCAGAATTATTTTCTATTTCGGTATCAGGAATTTTATCAGTTAGAATGACGTTTGCCCTGTAAATATTTTTTTCATTCAGAATCGACAGTGCTTCGCGGCAATATTCATCATCAACAATAATGCCGTACCTTTTGTTTCCAAGAAAAGTTTCAATCGCTTTACGCCAGCTTTCATCGTTCAAAGATTCAACAAGTTCTGCAAAAAGACGCACCTGAGTTTTTATTCCACGCCTGTTAAATTCATTTTGAATAATCCGTTTTGCTTCTTCGGCTTCCCTTGGGAACTGGCGGATATTTGCTTCAAGTTTTTTTATTCTGTTTTGCACTTCCGTAATCTGAAAAGTTACTTCATCAAGTTTAGTTTTAATTCGTCCGTTTTCTTCTATAAATAAGTCCCGCTGATTTTTAATCTTAGTTGAAAATTCAATGAATGAAGAAGTTTTTTTATCTGCAGGAAAATCTGTTTCGCTTAGATTTTGAAGGACAGTTTTATTTTCATCAGAAGTTTCAAAATAATCTGATATTTGTGGAATGATTAGTTTCAGCGAAACTTGAAGTTGTTTTAATGCTGCAAGTTCATTTTCCAGCTGTTCAATTTGTTTTTTAAGACTGATTTTGTCCTGTTCCATTTTATCGAGAGTTTCTGTTATGGAATGATTTTTGTTCTCGACTTCGGAAAGGCGTTTTCTCATTTCGGAAAGTTTTTCTTCCGTTTCGTTTTTCTTTTCTTCAAGTTCCTGCAACTTAATCTGATTATTCTGAAAACTTACTTGAAGCTGTGAAATCTGTTCTTTATATTGATTTATAAACTGATAGCGGAACATAAGTTCACGCACATTGTAATTGCGAAGGATTTTTTCATAGTCGCAAGTTTTCTGTTCAATTTCTTCAAGAAGATTTTTTCGCTCCTGAATGTTTGCAAACATTTGTTTAGCCTGGTCATAAAGTTTTCGCTGTTCGCGAAGGCGGTCCAGCGATTTTACTTCCGCTTCGGCAAAAACAGAAGTCTGAAGGAATTTGTCCACGTTTCGTTCCGGGTCAAAAGCCATCATTTTTAAAAGTTTTTCTTTATACTTTCGGTAGTCGGATGTTCTTATTCCAAGCTGGCGTGTCAATTGAGGAATTGCTTTTTCACGACCAAAAAAATCTGCACTTTTTAACGGAACATTTTTGAATGTAAGATTATTTTTTGAAGTTACCGTAAGTTTTCCGTCTTTTACAAAACTAAAATTGAAATCTTCAAGACGGCATTTTTCACGGATTATCCACTGGCTTACTGCCCTGTCACTTTCTGAACGCGATTCCATGCAAACTGCAATTACGTGATAGTCAGAAATAAGCGGATCGTAAAATTCCATTGCTATGTAGCTCGTAACATTTCCAGGGCGGAGATACCTGTCCGAACCGTTTGTTTTTCTGTCGCCGTGAATGTAAGCCGTAACATTTCTTGCGTTATCATCAGCAGCCTTGTTGAACTGTGTATTTGCAGTGATAAGATAACTCATTGCATCAAGAATTGTTGTTTTGCCGGTTCCGTTTACTCCGGTAAATAAAGTTGAACTTCCAAGCCTGATAATTTCATTTTGAAAGCAGGACCAATTTACAAGAAGAAGCCTTTTTGCAGTTTTGCGATTTTCTTTCATTAGTTTTCTTCTCCCGAATTTATTTCAACATCAAACGAGTCGATTTCATTTTCATCATCGCTTTCATAACCAGCATCATCTTCCGCTTCTGTTTCTTCAATTCCGTTTCCTGCTGATTTTTCTGTACCGTCATCTGAGCCTTTCATCTTTTTTTCTGCATCTTTTACAAAAGAAACAAATTCGTTTTCGTTAAGAGAAAACTGCAAAGACGGATAAAGGATAATCGTAAAGTCTTCATCACCGATTTCTCCGCTTGTTCCTATGAGATTAAACTTGCGGAAAAGTTTTAAAATGTCGTCCAAAGGTCCTTTATCAAATGGTTTTTTAAAGTCGTATTTTTCAAGTTCCATATTCAAATCTGAAAGCGTGATTTTTATTACTTTATCCAGAGAACCTTTGTGCAGCCTGTCTGAAAGCAGCGTCCATAAGCAGCATAAAACAATGCTTTCGATTTTTTTAAAACGGAATCTGTTTACGGCAACGGAAGAAGAAACATTTTCATTTACGATATTTGAAAGCATGGCAACGCCAGAATCTTTGTGAACAAGAATTTCAAATCCCATAAAAGAAAAATAGCGGGTAAAAAAATCAGAGTTTTTTGAAATAAAATAAAACATTTTGCGGTTTTCTTCATCTTTATCGCGGACAATAAAAGTTTTTTCAAGCAATTTGCGTGCACATTTTTGGAACAACTGTTTTTCGCTGGAAGTAAATTCGGAATTCCAATATTCATCAATAGATTCACTGCTCATTTTTTCTTGCCCTCCAGTGTCTTGTTACATAATTTTCACTTTCTATGTAAGTTCCGTCTGTTTCTATTATGTATCCGTTTTCTTTTGCATAAGAAACTGCCGCAAGGGATTTTAAAACATCTGTTTTATCAGAATAATCAAAAGTGCTGTTATCCACGATTTTATTCTGCCGAAAAAAACTTTCCATATATTTTTTCATTTCGTCTTTTGAATATGGATTAAGGGATTCCTGTTCAAGAATATATTTTTGCCGCTGAATTTCTTCTTCCGTAAGTTCAAAATAATCTGATTCTGTGTTATGCAAAACCTGCTGACTTTTATGAGGAAACATTACAGAAGACTGGTCAACATATTCATATTTCTGCAGATTAAAAAGCGCGCCTGTATCAAGATTTTCAAAATTTTCCGGGTTCTCTTCAGAAGAAATTAAAAGGCGCAAAGTCTGTTCAACTGCGCCGCGAATATCAAGGCCTTTGTTCCGAAGCATTCGTTCCCGGGCAATTGCAATATGAATGTAAGTGTTGATTTTTTGCTTGATGTCATCCATGATTTTGTTGTAATCATCGTGAAGAAATTTTTTTGTTGAATCAATCATTTCATAAACTCTTTCTTCTGCTTCCATTTTTGAAATCAGATTTTTGTGTGACTTTTCTTCTGAAATCAGCTCCTCACAAAGCAAGGAAAAATTTTCCGGCTGCTTTAATTCATCAAGTTTTCGTGTAATAAAATTGCGGTAGATATGAATGTTCTGCTGATGAACAAGTCTTGAATATTCTTTTATAAAATCTCCGTCGCAATAACTGATAATGTTTTCTGTAAGACTTTCAAGGCTTCCTTCGTGATTCATTTTTTCGATAATTTTTTTGATTGAAGTAGAAAGTTTTTTTAATGATGATGAAAGGGATTTTGCATCCGAAAAAGTCGGCTTGAGGATAAAGTTGTAAAGTTCCTGCTTGTTTTGATATTCCTTGGAATTAAAGCGGTTGTAAATATTCAGAATATAACTTGAAAATTCCGGAGTGGCAGGCTTTTTCAATTTCTGCAAAAACTCTGCAAGAGCAATTCCGTAGTCCGTCATTACGATGTATTTTTCAAAAGTCGTATCATCCTGATCTTCTTCGAGCCAGCCTGCATTGATGAATTTTCGAAGTACAAAATTTGCTTCGTCATTGCCTGATGCAGCACCGTTTTCTTCATCAGACAAATCAAGATGATTTTCCAGCAAAAAAGCAGCAAGCACATCCCTCAAATAAGAACGCTCAAGCCTGTACGAAATTTCTTTGTCATACTGATGATATATTAATTCCAGAAAATCTGCATAAGCCCTGTTGTTTGCAGAACTTGAAAGACAATTGAAAAATTCAGATGGAATAATATCAAAAACATTCATAGTGAAAATTGAATTTTATTTTTTGTTTTTAGGTGCAAATAAATTGCTGATAGTTCATAATAGCGCAAATTTACTGAAGAGTAAACAAACAGAAAAAGTAAATGTCAAAATAATATGAGAGGTCTGTCCCCGTTTTATTTAACCCCGCGTTAGCAACATGGAGGGCTGCCGTAGGCAGGTGCGACGCACCGAGCGGTTTGAGCAAGCCCGGAATACTGCGACCCTCTAAAACAGAAAAAACGTTAAGAAAAATTGCGAAAACTTGGAGCAATTTTTTAGTTTTTACTTTTTTAGAGGGGAACGCCCTAAAACATTAAGGTCTGTCCCTGTTTTCTACCAGTCGTTTTGTAGTAAAACCAGATTTTCTGTGGTATATTGTAATAAAGATGAACACTAAGAGTAGCCTTTCAGAACGCGACATTATTACAAAATATATTCTCCCCGCAATTGAAGCTTCTGGTTGGGATAAGCGAAACCAAATCAGAGAAGAGGTGTCCTTTACTGCAGGCCGTATTTTTGTAAAAGGCAAACTGACTAAACGCGGTGAAAAGAAGCGTGCAGATATTATCATTTACTATAAATCAAACATTCCTGTTGCTGTTGTAGAAGCAAAGGATAATAAGCATGCTGTTGGAGCCGGAATGCAGCAGGCTTTGGAATATGCAAGTACGCTCGATATCCCGGTTGCAATTTCAAGCAATGGTGATGGTTTTGTAATCCAATACCGCAGAAATTGCGGAGGTTCAGACGCTTCTGGCAAAGCGATAATTTCGGAAAATGCAGATTTAGACCACTTTCCGACTCCTTCAGAACTTTGGAACTGCTACAAACGCTACAACAACATTGAAACAAAAGAGGCGGAAGAAACATCTCTTTGCTCATATTTTTTTGATGCAGAAGGAAAAACTCCTCGCTACTATCAGCGGATTGCGATTAACCGCACTGTAGAAGCAATTGTCCGCGGACAGAACAGAATACTTCTTGTAATGGCAACAGGCACAGGAAAGACTTACACAGCTTTTCAGATTATCTACCGTCTTTGGAAATCTGGATGCAAAAAACGAATTCTATATCTTGCAGACCGTAACAATCTTATTATTCAAACCAAGAAAGGCGACTTCAAACATTTTAAAGATAAATGCCATATTATCAGGCATAAGAAAATCGACAAGTCCTATGAAATCTATCTTGCTCTTTATCAGGGGCTTACAAATTACGATGACGAAACTGACGCTTACAAAGAATTCAGCCCGGACTTTTTTGACCTGATTATTGTAGATGAGTGTCACCGCGGTTCAGTTGATGAAGACAAAGCTTGGCACAAAATCCTCAGCTACTTCAGTTCTGCAACACAGATTGGCATGACGGCTACTCCAAAAGAAACCAAGGCTCTTTCAAACATAGAATACTTTGGTGAGCCGCTTTACACCTATTCACTTAAGCAGGGAATTGATGACGGCTTTCTTGCTCCTTATAAAGTTCTGCGTGTAGGAATGAACATTGACCTTGAAGGCTACCGCCCGGAACACGGCAAGACGGACATCAACGGAGAACTTGTAGAAGACCGTCTTTATAACACAAAAGATTTTGACCGTAACATTGTAATTGACGAGCGGACAAATCTGGTTGCCAAAAAAATTATGGAATATCTTAAAAATTCCGACCTGATGGCAAAGACAATCGTTTTCTGTGTTGATATTGAACATGCGGAACGAATGCGACAGGCACTTTTGCAGTATGCTCCGCACGAGATAACTGAAAAATCAGACAAATACATAGTCCGCATTACTGGCGATGATCCGGTTGCAAAAGGATATCTTGAAAGCTTTATAAATCCGGAAGAACGTTTCCCTGTTATTGCAACAACCTCAAAACTCATGACAACAGGAACAGACGCAAAAACCTGTAAACTCATCGTTCTGGATTCAAACATCGGAAGCATGACAGAGTTTAAGCAGATTATTGGCCGCGGAACTCGAGTAGAAGAAGATCTTGGAAAACTCTATTTTACAATCATTGATTTTAGAAACGTCACAGATAAATTTGCAGATAAAGATTTTGATGGGGCTCCAGTAAAAATCAAAGTTTCATCACAGGACGATAAACTTTCGGAAGAAGTAATTGATGAAGGAACTGGCGATGATCAGATTGCCCCGGTAACCGGTGAAAAAGTTCAGTTTGAAGAAGTGTATGGTTTTGATGATTCTGGAAATATGGAACTTGGAGAAAAAACTCCTCCCTATGGGGTGGTTGAGCCTGTCGAAACCAAGAAAGAAAAAGTATATGTAGCCGGTGTAGATGTAAGCATTCTAAGCGAACGCCGTCAGTTCCTGGACGCAAACGGAAAGCTAATAACCTGTAGTCTCAAAGAGTTTACAAAAACAGGTATTCTCACATCTTACCGTTCATTGGATAACTTCTTACAAGCCTGGAACGATGCCGAAAAGAAGCGCGCCATTATAGAAGAACTCGAAAATCAGGGAATTATCTTTGAAGAGTTGAAAGATGAAATAAAAAATGACCTGGATATTTTTGACCTCATCTGTCACATTGCCTGGGATGTTCCTGCCCTTACAAGAAAAGAACGCGCCGAAAATGTCCGCAAACGAAACTACTGGACTAAATACGGAGACAAAGCACGCGCAGTTTTAGATGCCCTTTTAGAGAAATACGCCCAGACTGGAATCGAAGAAATAGAAGATATGAAAGTCCTCACCGTAGACCCAATCAAAGAAATCGGAACTCCGGCAGAAATCGTAAATCTCTTCGGCGGCAAACCACAGTACCTCCAGGCAATCCGCGAATTGGAAAACGAGATTTACAGCGCAGCGTAAATATTTCTATTCCCTAAAAATGCGTATATACGAAAAAATTGGTAATAATAGACATTATGTACCAAAAATCTCAAAATTTGTGCACGTCTCTTTCATATATACCAAAATTACAAAATTTGGTACATATTTCTTGTTTTATGTACCAAAGTGATGTATAATTGGGACATGACTGAATTACAAAAGCTCCCAATTGATTCTTCAAAAACGGAAACGATCAAGATTCTCAAAGCAGAAAACAAAGCTGTAAAAATGCTTGCCGAATTAAAGGGCTGTGCAAATCTTATTCCCAATCAATCAATTCTTATAAATGCAGTTGTACTTCAGGAGTCAAAAGACAGTTCAGAAATAGAAAACATCATCACAACAAAAGATGATCTTTATAAGGCTGTATCAGAGACAGTAAAGAAAATAGACTCTGCTACAAAAGAAGTTATGTTCTACCGTGAAGCTTTGTACACAGGTTTTAATCAACTTAAGGAACATGATTTTCTTTCAATAAATGATATTGTTCAGATTCAAAAAGTTCTGGTTCAAAATGATGCAGGAATCCGAACTATGCCCGGAACAAAACTTGTAAATGACAAAACAAATGAAGTTGTTTATACTCCACCTCAGTCAAAAGAAGAAATAGATGAACTGTTAAAGAATTTTACTGAATATCTGAATAACGAAGATGACAGTCTTTCAAAACTTGCCATTCTGCATTATCAATTTGAAAGCATTCATCCATTTTATGACGGCAACGGAAGGACAGGTCGCATTGTAAATATACTCTATTTGATTTTGAAACATCACCTTGATGTTCCAATTTTGTATCTCAGTTCCTACATTATTAAGAATAAAAACAGTTACTACAAGCTTTTACAAAATGTACGTGTGAATGAGGCTTGGGAAGATTGGATTATTTTTATTCTAAAAGGAATTGAAGAAACTGCAGCTGATACAATCCAGAAAGTAAAAGCCATAAAAAAACTTCTGGAAGATACTGTAGAAAAAGTAAAAACAGAGGCTCCAAAAATTTATTCAAAAGAATTGATAGAAACTCTTTTCGAAAATCCATATTGCAAAGTAGAATTCATTGTAAAATCACTTGGAGTAGAACGCAAAGCTGCTTCAAGATATTTGCATCAACTGGAAGATATTGGAATCCTAAAATGCATGAAAGTGGGAAAAGATAATCTGTTTATAAATATCGGCTTAATGGATTTGTTGAAGGAATAGAAAATGAGCGAATGGAAAAAAGTAAAAATAGGTGATTTTCTCACAGAGCGAGAAGGTCGATATAAACCCGATGATTCAAAAATTTCAAAATACAAACGCCTCGATAAAATAGATTTCTCTGGAACAATCCATATCTCAGATAAACCTACAAAAACTGATATGATTATTGTTCATCCAGGTGATTTGGTAATTTCGGGAATCAATGTTGCAAAAGGTGCTGTTGCCGTTTATCAAGGGGATGAACCTGTCTGCGCTACAATTCATTATTCTTCTTATACATTTGACAGTTCCAAAGTTGATTTAGATTATTTCAAATATTTTGTAAAAAGCCCTGCGTTTATCGCTGCTCTACAAAAGCAAGTAAAGGGTGGAATCAAAACAGAAATAAAACCAAAGCATCTACTGCCATTAGAGATTTCAATACCAGATTTACAGAATCAACAAGAGATAGTCAAAAAAATATCTCTACAATTAAAAAAAACAGAACAGCTTTCTGTAGAAATTGAATCACAAAAAAACTACATAAAGCAACTTCGCCAAAACATTCTGCAGGAAGCCATAGAAGGAAAGCTTACCGCAGATTGGCGCAAACAGAATTCAGTCAAAAAAGGTAATCCCGACTACGATGCAGAAGCATTGTTTGAACAGATTCAGAAAGAAAAGTATCACACGGATTCGATTTTGCTAACGCAAAATCAAGACAAAAAGAAAAAAGGAAAATCGTTAGATTTTCCGAATCCTTGTGACAATGAAGAAAAACCGTTCGCCATTCCAGACGGGTGGAAATGGGTAAGATTGGGAGAGATAATAGATTCTATAGTTTATGGAACTTCTGAAAAATGTTCATACGATGATAGACAAAATTCTGCAATATTGCGAATACCAAATATTTCATCTGGAATTATAGATGCTACAGATTTGAAGTATACAAATCTTAGTAAAACTGAAAAAAATGAATTAAGTTTAAGAGAAAATGATGTATTAGTAATCCGCTCAAATGGAAGTCCTGAAATAGTAGGCAAGATGGTAAATGTTCCTAAGGACTATGAAAATTACTATTATGCTGGGTATTTAATTCGTTTACGGTTTACAATCCCTGAAATAGGATTATTTATTGCAAAAATTTCATCTACAAATAACCTTCGAAAACAAATAGAGGAACCTTTAAGAACGACAGTAGGTATCAATAATATAAATTCAGACGAAATCAAAGCCTTGCGTTTTCCACTTCCTCCACTTGAGGAGCAAAAAGAAATTGTAACAAAAATAGAAAAACATTTACAATCAGTTTCTGATTTAGAAAATCAAATCACCAAGCGTGAACAACTGACAAAACAACTTATGCAAAGTATATTAAAAGATGCTTTTGAGGAGAATTAAAAATGAATTTCTCAAAAATAAAATATAAAGGGCTTAATAATTATCAACCGGATTATTGTGAATATTTAGCTTTGCGAGCCTCTTGGGAATTTTTTCGAGAATATAAAAATATAGTCTATGAGGAATCGTTTCTTGATTTATTCTCGTATCACGAGAAAGAATATAAGAAAGAAATTTTATCAAGAATCAAAAATGTTGATAAAAAATTTATTGTTAAATCTATTAAAATTGACAATTTGCTTCCAGAAATATTACAAGATAAAATTAAAAACAATGATTTAAATAATTATTTTAAAGCAAGTTTGCAAACTTTTTTTTATTCCTATAAAAAACTAATAAATGTGATTTATGAAATAATAGAAAAAACATCTTTGGATAAACTTTATTCTTGTACAGAATTAGAATGCAATATGCATCATTTATCCAAGCTTGTGATAGACTCTCTTGACTTGTTACAGAATTATGAATCATATAATAATATTAAGCCATATCGAACAATTGGTTATAACAGATCTGTCCAAAGTTATGAGTTGTTTTGGTATACAAATGGAATAACCAATGGTTTTATCGATTATACAAATAATGCATATTTCTTAAATCTTGCTTTTTTATTACGTGATTCTATTGAGGTTAGACTTAAGAATGCATTAGGCATACATGAAATTTATAGTGACAATCAATGGATAAGAATAACATCAAACATATTCATAGATTTTATTTGCGATAATAACAATATAAACCTTCCTTCCCCTATTACAAAACATCTACTTAAAAAGATTTTTACATGGTGTAATTATCATATACATATGGGGATTATTCTTTATGAATGGCAATATCTTTTAATATATGAATATCTTATTCCTTTGTTTTCTGCAGGTAAAACTGAAACACAGTGGAATCTTTCGGGCGCAATATCAATGAAGAAAGAATATTATAAAAATGATTTAGTAAATGATTTAAAAAAATACTTGTCTGGGCTCAAAATCAAAGCTGATAATATAGTTTTAAAAAACAAACCTGAGGCTATGTTAATATAATTATGAGGTAAAAAATGTACGAAACAGCAAAGCATGAATTTCTAAAATGGTTGGATATTTATAAAGCAGAAAAAGATTTATCAATTTATGAGATAAAAATATTAAATATTATTTTATCTGAATTTGATGTTATTGCATCAAAAGGCACTGCAGGAGGAAGTAGAGCCAATTATTTGGTATCAAGAATTTCAGAAAATAATTTTACTCCAAAGAATGAAGAATTAAAAACTGTAGAAAAATCAACATTATCAAATTCAAGAATTGAACGTTTACAGAATCTTGAAATTGAATCATTTCGTGGTTTTTCAACAAATTTGAATTTTGATTTTTCAAAGCAATATTCAACATTTTATGGTGCAAATGGATCTGGCAAATCAAGTCTTTGCGAAGCTCTTGAATATTGTATTTTAGGTACTGTTCAGGAAGCAACAACAAGGCGAATACCCCTGGAACAATTTTTAAAAAATAAAAAAAATGATAGATTTGTTAAACCAAAATTAAGAGCAGTTTTAGATGGAAATATTATAGAGTTAAGTTCTAACTTAGAAGCATATAAATTTTCATTCATTGAAAAGAATAGAATAGATAGTTTTTCTCATATAGGGGCAACAACACCAAGTGAAAAAACTGAACGTTTAGCAGCATTGTTTGGATTATCAGAATTTACTGATTTTGTTCGAGGTTTTACAGATTCATTAGATAGTAAAGTTATTGAAGAGCATACAAAGGAAGATGATTTTAATCGAAAAATAGATGCAAATGAGAAGCTACAAGAAACAATTTCTGGGAAAGTTAAAAACTTGCATAACATTGAATCAGAAATACAATATCAAATTTCTTTGATTAATTCTGCTGACCTAAAAGAATTAGATACTGCTATTTTATATTTACAAGATGAAAATGGAAATGGAAAGATAAAAGAAGTTGAAATACAAAATGAACAACATAAGAAGCCCATATATACTACTGATTTCTTTAATGATATTGAAATAAAATATAAGAAAGTTCAAAGCGATTTTAAGAATTTATGGGAGGAAGAGCAAAAACTGGTTTCTCTTTCCGTGAATACAAATATGGCAACCATATATCAAGCAATATCAACATTAACAGACGATATTGATCATACCATTTGTCCTGCATGTAAAACTCCAATTACTCTAACCAAAGTAAATCCTTTTGAAAATGCAAAAAAAGAATTGGAACAATTAAAAGTTTTTTCTGAAATAAATAAAAATATAGTAAAATTTCAAAAAGATTTAATGACTTCAACAAGAAGTCTTAATGAATTAGTAAATAATAACAAGGATTTATTGGCCGTTCTGAACTATACTCTGTCAAATTACATTATTTCCATTCCTGATAATGCAAATGAGCTTTCTGATTTGAAAATAAAAGAGCAATATCTAATAAAGTTTAAACAATTTGAAAATCTTATCCTGAATATAAATATCGATAAAACTAAAATTCAAGAATTGAATTCTCGTTCTGAAGAATATAATTCAAATAATGAATTTACAACTGAACTTAATAGACTAAGAAAAATATATAATAAACTTGTTGAATTAAAAGGAAAGCTGGATATTCAGAAAAAAGATGTTAATGAATCTCAAAAGTTATTAACTAATTTTGAATTGGAAAAAGAAGTTCTTAAAAAAGAAGTTACGCTAGAGAAAACAATCAACATTCACAAGAATGCTTATAAAAAAGCATATAAAAAAATTTATGTGTCGTTGAATAAATACCAAAAAGAATTGCCTACAAAAATAGCAAGTAACCTTTCTGAGAAAGTAAAAGATTATTACAATATAATGAATCAAGATGATGCAAGTTTTGAAATGATAGAAAATCTAAAAATGCCTATTTCATCATCTGATAATATATCTATACGATTTAAAGATGGAATTGAAGAAAATGCACTTCAAATATTAAGTGAAGGGCATGTAAAACTTCTTGGTTTAGCAATTCTATTGGCTAAAGCAAAAGAATCAAATCAGACTTTTATCATTTTAGATGACATTGTAAATGCTATTGACGATGAACATAGAAGTGGAGTTGCTGAATTATTATTTGAAAATGAAGAATTTAAAGACATCCAAATTATTTTAACTTGTCATGATGAATCATTTATAAAAAGGGTAGAAGATTCTATTCCAAGAAATGAACGAGAGTCAAAAATAACTCGTTATGTCTTTATAACTCCAATAACAGAAATAATAAGAGGAATAGTTGTTGATTATTCAAATCCAAAAGAACCTTTGGAACTAGCTTATAAGGATTTGCAAAAAAATGATCATAAAGATGCAGCCCAAAAATGTCGTCAAGCAGTCGAATCATTAATTAACAAATTATGGAAGAAATTATCAAACACTTATAAAATCCAAATTTCAGTATGTTTATCATCTCCAAAATCAATCCCAGAACTTTCCTCTATAACGGATGGAATTATAAAACAAATGAAACAATTTGAAAAAGAAGCAGGACCTGTCTTGTCAGATTTACAAAAATTAAAATCTGATTTTCAATGGTTTATATTAAATAAAGGTACGCATTATGAAGATGATCAACATCAATTTGAATTACGAGATGTAAAAAACTTATATGATTTGTTAGTAAATTTTGAAATACACATAAATGATTTAAAAATAAAATCATTAATTCCAATTGAGAGCGATGAATAATAATTTGTGTTAGGGATTGTAGGGGCGCGGAGCGGCCACCTAGGGAGCGACGGCTGAAAGTCGGCAAAATGCTCCAGTAGAGCATTTTGAGCGAGTCTCCGAGCTGCTATGCAGCGAAGGTCACGAAGTGAGGAGACTGGAGCGCTAGCGGAACCCAGAAAAGCCCGACCCGAACGTAGTGAGGGGAACACCCAGAAAAACCAAAAGGAGCAAAACAAATGCCAAATGAACTTGTAAAACAAATATCGTACATTCTCTATAAAGCAGATGAAGAAGATGTAAAAGTTAATGCGCTCCTTAAGGATGAATCTATCTGGCTTACGCAAAATTCTATGGCAGAACTGTTTGATGTTAATGTTCCTGCGGTTTCAAAGCACCTAAAAAATATATATGAATGTGGGGAATTGGATGAAGTCTCAACTATTTCCATTTTGGAAACAGTTCAAAAAGAAGGCACACGGTCCGTAAAAAGAAATGTTACCTTTTATAACCTCGATGCCATTATCTCTGTAGGTTATAGAGTGAATTCTGCAAAAGCTACAAAGTTCCGTATCTGGGCTACAAATGTATTAAAGGAATACATCAAAAAGGGCTTTGTGCTGGATGATGAACGGTTAAAGCAGGGCGAGAATGTTTTTGGAAAAGATTATTTCCGTGAACTTTTGGAAAGAGTCCGCTCAATCCGTGCAAGTGAACGCAGGATCTGGCAGCAGATTACAGACATTTTTGCAGAGTGTTCCATTGATTATGATAAAAATTCTGAAATTACAAAACAGTTTTACTCGACTGTTCAGAATAAGTTTCATTTTGCAATTACAGGGCAGACTGCAGCCGAAATTGTTTACGACAAGGCTGACCACAAAAAAGAACACATGGGTTTAACTACATGGAAGAATTCTCCTGATGGTCGCATTTTGAAATCTGATGTGAGTATTGCAAAAAACTATCTTTCTGAAAAGCAAATCCGTCAGCTGGAAAGAGCTGTGAGCGGTTATTTTGATTATATTGAAGATTTGATTGAACGCGAGATTCCTTTTAATATGGAACAGTTTGCGGCAAGTGTAAACGAATTTCTTGAATTCCGTAAATACGATATTCTAGAGGGAAATGGAAGGGTTTCAAGAAATAGAGCTGATGAAAAAGCGTTTAGTGAATATGAAGTTTTTAATAAGACACAGAAGATAGATTCTGATTTTGATAAAATGATTCGAAAGCTGGAAAAAAAATAAAAAAGGTAGCAGGAGCAAAGCAAATGCCAAACATTGGTGGAATTGTAAAGACATTGCAGAATATAATGCGCAAGGATCAGGGCGTTTCTGGAGACGCGCAGAGAATTGAGCAGCTGGGATGGATGATTGCGCTCAAAATCCTGGACGACAAGGATGCGGAGATGGAGCTTTTGAGCGATGATTATGTTTCTGTGATTCCGAGCGAGCTGCAGTGGAGAAACTGGGCTGCGGACAGTGAAGGCATGACTGGAGACGAGCTTAAGGATTTTGTTGATAATAAGCTTTTCCCTGGCTTGCAGAATCTGGATGTTTCTACCGGCAACAAACGTGCGGTTCTTGTTCGTGATATTTTTGCCGGGACTAACAACTATATGAAGAACGGTACGATTATCCGACAGGTTGTGAACAAGCTGAATGAGATAGATTTTAATGCCAGCGAAGACCGCCATATGTTCGGCGATATTTACGAAGGTCTTTTGCGTGATTTGCAGAGTGCGGGTAACTACGGTGAGTTTTACACTCCGCGCGCTGTTACAGAAATCATGACGGAGATTATTAATCCGCGGCTTGGAGAAAAGGTTCTTGACCCTGCCTGTGGTACCGGTGGATTTTTGACTAGTGCAATCGAAAACATTAGAAAGCAGGATGTTCATTCGGTTGAAGATTTGAAGACTCTTGAAAGCACGATTCGAGGTCAGGAACTTAAGCCGCTTCCTTTTATGCTTTGCGTAACGAATCTGATTCTGCATGATATTGAAGTTCCGAATGTTATAAACGGCGACAGCTTGAACCGTGAGTACACAAGCATTGGTGCAAAAGACAGGGTTGATGTGATTCTTGCTAATCCGCCTTTTGGCGCGAGTGTAAGCGATGGCGTTGAAACTAATTATCCGGCTCAGTTCCGTACTACAGAAAGTGCCGATTTGTTTTTGCTTTTGATGATTCGTTATCTTCGCGACGGCGGACGCGCTGCTATTGTTCTGCCTGATGGTTCTTTAACTGGCGATGGCGTAAAACAGAGAATCCGCGAAGAGTTTTTGACTCAGTGTAACGTGCATACAATTGTGCGTTTGCCTAACTCTGTTTTCCAACCGTATGCCTCGGTTGCTACAAACCTCTTGTTCTTTACAAAAGGAGAACCTACTAAGGAAATCTGGTATTGGGAACACAAGCTTCCTGAAGGACAGAAGTCTTATTCTAAAACAAGGCCAATTCAAAAAAGTGAATTTGCGTCGCTTAAAGAATGGTGGAATAAGCGTACTGAAAACGAGCAGGCCTGGCGGGTTCCTGTTGAGCGTATTGCTGAAAACGGCTGGAATCTTGATATAAAAAATCCGTTTATAAAGGAAGAAGAAGTAACGCACAGTACAGCGGAACTTCTGGATATGCTGAGCGCGTCGTTTAAGAAGAGTGATGTGCTGATTGAAGAGTTAAAGAAGGAATTGAAGTAAATTCCATGATGAAAAAATAGAGGTCTGTCCCCATTTTTACATCTCTTTCCAGTTGATGATTTCCTGTTCCGGGTTTGCCTGTGGACTTTTTTTATGAAATTCTGTTTTGTGCTGTTGTGATAGCCAGAAAGGAAGATGTAGAATGTGCCGGCGGAATAATCAGTCCTTTTGATAGAATATAAGATTAGAGATATCCGTAGAAAAATCTGATAATTTATGTCATATATAGAAGGAAGTAACTCGTTCTGAATCTTATACGGATAAAAAAGCTGCATAAGAAATTTATACGGGATATGTGTTATTTGTGTTAGGTTTATGCCCGCACTGGGCACAGGAGGATAAAATGAGAAAATTATTTTTAGTAATGATTTTTGGACTTATTTCGGCTTTTATATATGCTGCTCCTTTTGGTCTAAAAATGGGAATGACAGTTGAAGAAATTGCCGAGCAATGTGAGGAAGAGCCATCGTATTTTGAAGACGACATTTATTTAATAAAACCTATAAAAAAGCATCCCCTTTTTTCATATTATGCAGTGTATGTGAATGAGAAAAACGGCTTATATCAAATACGTGCAATTTCTGATTCTATGACTTGTAATGATTATGGAACGGAAATTCAAAATGCCTAAGAGTATTTTATAACGATATTCAAGATTTTCTTTAGATTCCATAAGAAATCTCCTTGTATTATTTTTTTATTCTGAGACTCAAACAAACAATGAATAATGGAATTAAAAAGACAACAAGATAGCCGGAAGAAAGTACAATATATTGATACATTGCTTCCCGCCAAGGTTGATGAAATTCTACGATACCTATGGAAACTCCTCCAACTGTAAAAACTATAAAAAGTAAAATAAAAGCTGTTATTGTTTTTTCTAAAACTTGTGCAGAACTATCTAAAGCGCTGTAATAATTTATTTTTGTTGAAACTTGTTGTTTTTGATTTTTTGCTTCATCTTCTGTTATTTCTTTTCTTATTAATTTTTGGTCTATATCGAATAATTCTGAATTCATTGAATCAAGACAATATCTGGCGGATATTTCAGTATATCTTGAAATATATCGTTTACAGAAGAATATTAATACTACTGACATCATAAGAGTATAAAAAAAGCCGGACAAGGAATTTTCTCTGCATATCCAGAAACCAATAATTTTTATAATTTCTAATTGCTGTTCGAAATCAGAAAGTGAAAGAAATGTTCTTGTTGTAGCTATCGCAATTCCACAAGTAAAAAAGCAATAAAAATTAATTAGTATACACGAATAAAAATTCGCAGAGGTTTTACCTGCTGTAAACTGTAATACAAATATACTAATTGCTAAAATATAATCTATGATTAAAAACAATTCTATGCATATATTTGGAAATGAGAAGAAAATAAGTAGCAAACCACAAATTAAAGCAATAAAGGGAAATGATTTTTTTAGACATGAAAACCTCTTGTTCATATTTAAAACTCCTTAAGTTTTATTATTTTAGATAATAAAGCAAAACCTATATCAAATCGTGATAGAGAAATCAAACTTTTCAAGAAAAATTATTCAGGTAAAACAATACCCATTCGATACAAAGGAATATACTTACTTAAAGAATAATTTTCATATCCCCAGTCACTGTGCCAGTGGCCAAAGAACCATTTCTTATAAGTTATATTTGAGTCTATAAAATCATTAAAAATTACATTTGAATCTTTTTTCAGTTCCAGGAGATTTTCTTCATTAAGATAATATGGATCTGTACAAGCAATACCAGCGGAGGGACCTGTGTGTGAGAGAACAAAATCAAAAGTGCCCTCATGTTTTTTTATATTATGAATACAGTTTTCTTTTTCTTCTTCAGTCCATTCTTCCTGTGGCCACCAGGATTCATGTGGAATACGATAAGCTTTATCACCGCTTTGAGCTCCACCTAGTACAAGGAATGTTTTATCTTCAATTTTGTAAACTTTGCCACGTTTTAGATAAAAAATATTTTCACTTACTTTTAAAACTATACCGCCAAACATTTTTACAGATGGTAGCTTTTCTATCATGTCATAATTATCATAGTTTCCCATAACTGCAAGGATTTTGAAGGGCTTTTTATTATACCATTCCAAGAGATATTTATCAGTTTTGTTTGTTGAATGTATACCATGTTCATCGACAGAACAACTGTGCCAAGGAAGCCCAAAATCTCCAAGAATTATCAGATTTGTGATTTTTGAATAATCTGCATTTTGTTCCGCACAGCAAAGTTTCATATTACTAGCTGAAACATTTGATATATCTTCTATATTATGAGTATCGCCAGTAATATAAATCATTATTGCCTCCATTTTAATTCCTGAAGAGATAGTATAAGAACTTGCTCTATCAATTCGTGATATCAGAAAAGAAATATTTTTTGATTAATTTTTGAGCCTTAATTATTTAGGTCTATCTTAGTTTGATAGTTCAACTCAATATAATCATACGTGGAGGTTAACAATGGAAAAAGAAATTACAAGTTCTTCAGAACCAGAATCAAGATACTGTACTTCGTTAAATGAAGCGGTAAACACACTGTTAAAAACTGTATGCACAACTCAACAGAAACAAGAAAAAAATGATTCATTAAAAACAGGCTTTGGAAATCTAGAGTTTTATGATAAGGAATTAATAATCTTAGCTGCACGCCCTTATATTGGTAAATCAGCATTTGTATTAAGTATGATTAAACAGATTTGTTTGGATTCAAAACAGAGTGTTGGTTTAATAATACCGGGAAACATCGATGATACAAAAGTAAGTGAAAAGCTGATTTCTATATGCTCACAAATACCATCAGCAAAAATAAGATATCCGGCTGCATTAGATGATGAAAAAATAACAAAACTCCAGGATGCTGCAAAAAAAATAACAGAAGCTCCCCTTTATGTTATGAATATTCCCAATTGCAGTTTATCAGATATAAAAATTTCTATAAATAGCATGGTTGAGAAGTCTGCAAAATTGATTGTAATTGAAGGGTTTGAGTTTCTTAAAGAAATTGTTGATTCTGATCAAAAATGGTATAGAGAAGACTTAGAGCATATGTTAGTACATTTGAAGTATTTTGCTGAAGGTTTTAATGTCCCAATATTAGTTGTAATGGATTTACCCTGGACAGAAGATGGTTATGAACCAAGATTAACTGATTTTAAGAAATATATGATTATTCCAAGAACAGCTGATAAGGTGTTATTCATTTTTAGAGACCAATTAAGAGATGAAGTCTTATATCAAGATGCAAAAGTAGTTATTGCTAAAAATAATAATGGAGAGGTTGGAGATATTCATATCCTGTTTCACCCTGCAACAAATTCATTTATTTATTCAGAAAACTTGGAATAAAAACAATATGTCTATCACGCTCTGATAGACCTCTGTGATATAATGGAAGTATAATAGGAACAGGAGGATAAGCTTATGGTTACAGAAAAACGACATATCGATAATCACTTAATGCTGGAAAGGCTTTCAAAAATTCATGCAAAAATTAAATCTGGATGTTATCCAAATACACATCAGCTTGCCTTTGATTTAGGTGTTTCAATTCCAACTATTAGCCGCGATATTGAATTTCTGCGTGATAGATTTTATGCACCAATAGAATATGATGCTTCTCAGCGCGGGTATTATTACGAAAAAGATTTTGATATGCCACTTAATCTGATTTCTTCAAAGGATGTGCTTTTTCTTTCTCTGGTTAAACAACTTATGACACAATATGAAGGAAGCCCTATTTATAATGAAATTTCATCTATTATTGATTTTCTTACTGACTCTCAAGGGGTCGGAAAATCTGACTTCTTGAAACGTGTGGCAGCTCCACCTTTACCAAAAGTTGTTGTTAATGAAGATGCCTGGAATATTGTAATTGAATGCCTGAAAGAAAATACAATCATTAAGTTTGATTATAACGGACGCTGGAACACATCCACAACACATAGAATGCTTAGACCTTACCAGATTCTTTTGCAGGACGGTTTATATTTTGTTTTTGGTTACGATGAAAGTGCAGAAGGCGGTAAAGGCGGCGAGCGTTTGTTTAATCTTTCTAGAATGAAAAATCTTGAAAACACAAAGAAAACTTTTGTGTTGCCGGAAGATTTTGAATTTGCTTCCCGTTGTTGTGGTGGAAGATTTGGAGCATTTAAAGAAGCAAATAAAGTACAGTATGAGATTGATTTTTATGATGATGCAAGACAGTTTGTAAAAGATTGTGTATGGGCTGATGATCAGGAGTTTTCAGAAATTGAAGAAGAACATACTACAACCATTAAGTTTTCTTCTTCTCAGTCTACAAAGGTTTTGGAATGGGTTCTTTCACAAGGGGTAAATGCAAGACCTATTGCACCAATAGAGTTTGTTGAACGATGGAAGAATGAAATAAGAGGATTGGCGAAAGTTCTTTAGTTTTGGAAATGAAGAATAAATTAATTTTGGAGGAAACTATGAAAGCAAAAAAAATTATCTGTGGTATGGGAATTGTCGCAATGATTTCTACAGTTCATGCCATAAGTTATGGAGACAACAAAAGACATGAAATAGCAGATTCTTATTGGTCTGCGGTAAAAAACAATGATGTTACTATGACGACCGAAGAAAAAATAGAATACTCAACAATGGTAATCCCTATAGATGGAACCGTTGAATTTGAAACTTCTGAAGAACTTGATGGAAAGCAATACGGCTACATTACTATAAGAGGAACTAATAGAGCCGGAAATTCTTACTATACCAGAACACCCGCATCATCTGAAAAAAACATTGCAAACGGTTTATATAAAAACAAATTTCCTATGATAAAAAGCAAGTCTGGTCGTGAAGATATTAAATGGTATTATTATCCATCTGTCGAATATTCTTCCTTAGTTTTCATAAAGTTTTCATTAGATGGCTTCACTTCTGAATGGGTTCCAATCACAGGTATTCCATTGTCTCCAGAAGAGAAAAAAAATACTAACAGAGTCTTTTCTTCACAAAATTACAGATTAACAAAAAAAATTGAAGTAGCTTTAGAAAATCCTACAGCAGAAAAATTTAAGTTAGAAGGTATTCGTGTAATCTATGGTTGTGATATTAATGTAATAGAAAATGATCCATATCAGACTTACAGATTTGTAAATGATGACAAACAAAATGCTCAAGCAATTATTTCTGCTGGTGCAAAATACATGGAGTTAAAAGAAAGTGTCCTTAATATTATTACTTACGAATGGAACGATCATAATCAATCTGTAACAATAAAATCAATTGAAAAAATTAATTTCTTTGATGAAATGACAAAAGAAGCTTTATGTAAAGAAAAATTTGAAGAAATCCAGCATATAATTGATTTACGAAATTATAGGACAGATATTCTTAATCATGACAGAGCATACTATGAAGCTTTAAGTCAGACAATAAAAGAAACTGAACTTACTGAAAAACAAAGAACTGAACTTGGAGAGTTGCTGGTCAAGTTTTTGGAAAAGTATGACGAATTGGCGAATAAAGACACATATGATAAAAACTTTAGGTCGATAAATATTGAATTATCACCATTTACAGAACCAAGTTATAATCTCCTTGAACATGACAAAGAATATTATGAGGCTTTCTATAATAAAATCCAAGACTCTGAAATGAGTAATAAACAGAGAGAGGATTTAACATTAACAGTAGATAAAATCATAAAAGATTATGACATTTCGTTAGAAAGAAAATTAGCAAGAGAAAAAGAAGAAATGGAAGCTGCAAAACTGGCTGTAATTGATGCAATTTCTTTTGTTACAGATTTGGTTTTGTCTGGTGTAGAGCAGGTTAATTATATAACCGAATATAATCCGCCGGTATTACTCAAGGGAAATAAGAATAATAAAAATCTTTATGTCGTTCATTATGAAAAATCGATTCCGCATTTCAAAGGTCCAGGTAGATATGAATATGATTTTAATCACCAAAAATTTGATGCTTTATTAAAGGTTTATAATATCAATTTAGAGACATTGAACACTATTACAAATTATCTTATTTGTAATGAACTAAGCGAACAAGATAATTTGTCCAAATGCTATAAAGTAAAAAATGATAATGGAAATCAATATAATACAGAGCTTGAATATTTTATCGCAAACTTTGATGAGATTTACTGTGATAGTAATGAAAATGGCTGGCATTATCCAAGCAAAAGCGAAATTGATTATATTCAAACAAAACATAAGAAAAATGTAAGTAATTATCTTACAGGTAACAGTTTAACTTCTGGTGAATTTATTTTGCATAAATAACTGTTCTGACCATAAAGAGCTTGCTGTTTTTTACAGCAGTTTTTTTAATGGCGGATTCAAATATACAGTGTTATAATAATAGAGAGGTTACAGATGTCTGAAATGGGATTAAAAATGGAATACAATTTAGATTTTCTTGAAAATATATACAGTATCTTAAACAAATATAAAGAGAAAGAGAATAAATCTGGTAACAATATCAGTATTCTTAAGATTTCTGGTAAAGATCATGATGAAGTTGTGATTTGTAGATTAATTGCCTTTTTACTTAATCCAAAAGAAAATCACAATCAAGATGTAAAATTTTTGAATCTATTTCTTGAAGAAATAGGAGAAGAAAATATACAGCAAAATGAAAATTTTGATGTCATAACAGAATTTCCTACGGATCAAGGACGTCGTATCGATATAGTATTAAAATCAAATAAAAGATTTATTCCAATTGAAGTAAAGATTTATGCATCGGATCAGAAAGAGCAATGTGTCCATTATTATAATTATTCACATAGTAATTATAATGCTGAAAAAGTATTTTATTTGACTCCTTATGAACATACGCCTAATGAATCTAGTAAAGGAGATTTAAAACTTGGAGAAACATTAAAACTCATAACTTTTAAAGAGCAAATTTTAAACTGGCTTGAAAATTGCGAAAAAGATAAATCGAATTATACGCAAATGTTGATTGAATTAATCAAAGAATTAAAGATTGCCATAAGAAAGTTTTGTGGCCTAGTGGAGAATAAGGAAATGAATGAAGAATTACTAAAAGAAATACTGAAAAATGAAAATAATTTGGAAGCAGCTAAAGCTATTTATTCTGTAGGACAAGAGATAAAACCTATTTTATTATGGGAAAACTTTTGTAAAGAAATTCAAGCTGAAAAGCGTCTTTATGATGAGCCGGAATATGGAAATGAAATGCTTCGAGTCTTGGCTTATCATATAGATATTTATTTTGTTGGTCTATTTTCATATATTGAGATAACAAGTTCTCATCAAGACCTAGGTGATACTCAGAAAAAAAAATTGTTTGAAAAACTTCATAACGAGTTCCTCAAACAGGGATATGAATGTACAAAGGTTGAGCAGAATGGATTTACGGTTAATAACACTAGTACAAAATTTTTGGATACCCAAAATCCTTTTGAATTATATAATATTTTTACTAATCAAGACGAGAAAACTAAGCTAATAAAAAAAATGCAAGAATTTAGTGATTTTGTTTACAATGTAGCTAAACAGGTTTTATAAAATTAGGAGGACAAACTATGGCAAACTTTTATTGTGAGTACTGTGGAGCTAAATACTCTTCAGTTTCAAGTTTAACTGCAGGTACTTGTAACCGACATCCTGAGGGAAGAGGTAAACACAAACTGTATGAAGGCAGTGAGAAATCTCAATATATTTGTAAATATTGCGGTTCTAAGTATTCTTCTTTATCTAGTTTAACAGCGGGTACTTGTAATCGTCATCCAAATGGTCGAGGAAAACATTCTCCAGCTCTATAATTATTTACAGCGGCAGAAATGCCGCTTATTGCTTTTTAAATTGGACTAGTTATGAACTATAAAACACGAAAAAAACTCAAAGAATTACGTAATTACGTTGATGGTGATGCTGATACGCCTTATGAATATGCAATGCTTTTTATTATTGTACTCAATACAATATCGCTTGGAATTGAAACTTCTAAGAATATTACCGATAACTTACGGACTATTCTTTTTATTATAGATCAAATCTGTCTTTGGATTTTTATTGCTGAGCTTATTTTCAAATTCATTGTTTTTAATAAAGATTTTTTTGGAGAAATTAGAATTAGTGAAGATGACGGAGAGGAATATTTTCATTGGAACAAATGGAATATATCAGACCTTATAATTGTAATTGTTTCGATAATTTCGACACTTCCATATTTTACAGTATTCCGAGTATTCAGAGTATTTCGTTCTTTGAAAGTTATCAAAGGAATAAAAACTTTTAGAGTTGTAAAATCTTTTAAATTAATTAATGATGTTTCAAGTTTAAGAACAACATTTAAGGGGTTAGTAAAAGCTATACCTGGTATTTTATGGACATTCTGCTTTTTGGCTTTATTTGCTTATGTTTATGCAATTATAGGAACCAATATTTTTGGAGAAGAATATCCTGAGTTTTTTGGGAATCTTGCAGCTTCGTGTTTATCACTTTGCCAGATTTTAACATTTGATTCCTGGGTTAGTCAGATTGCAAGACCAATTGTTCAGACTTACCCATTGTCCTGGATTTATTTTATAACATACGCATTTATTGCTGCATCCGTAATTATGAATGTAATTGTTGGAATCATTGTTGATTCTATGGGGAAAGTTCGAGAACATGAACGAGAAAAACGAAATCAACATGAACAAAGAACACAAATATCTCTTGAACAACTTTCTAGGCAAATTTCAGACTTACAGCAACAAATCACCGAACTTAGTAAAAAGAAATAGTTTATAACAACATAAAAGTATAGTTTTATAGATTTTTCAGTACAAGCGAATTTCAGAGTTCCGAAAAGTATGGTTTATTACGAATAGCATTATAAGAGACGTGATGTATGTCGCAGTCCATTCTGGAATGAAATACATCTTTGCCGGATGGATTAAAGAATAACATGAATCTGTTTCTTTTCCATCAATAAAAAGAACGAGGCCTACGGAACAAGCACTATTCTTGTAATAGTTTGCTGTTTTAAAATCAATTTCTATATATTATTCTTCCTGTGGTTCTGTAAAAGAGTTGTTCTATTCCTATAATCAAATAAATTTCTGAATTAATTAGTCAAAAACTGCATCACAAGATTTACCATAAGTTCTTTTTCATCGGGTTTGGGTTCTGCAATCATGATTGTGAGGGCGACAAGAGTATTATCTTCTATTTGTTTGCAACCATCTTTAAAAAACAGGCCGTTTTTGTCCAGAAAATAAAGGAACATCGTGGCGGCAATGCGTTTGTTTCCGTCGCTGAATGCAACTTTTGAAGGATTTGATGGTTTTTCATGGAATACAACAGTTTCAGAATTCCTGAAAAATTCCCTTCAGCAAAAGAAACCACTGATACAGATGAAAAAGAAAGGTCTGAACGGTCATTTTGAAATCGCCCTGTACGTTGATACATTTGAAGAAGTCGATTCAGAATACGCAAAAGCTGTCGAAAAAGGCGCACAATCCGTTTTGGAACCTACAACAGAACCCTGGGTCAGCGGACATGCTACATCGCCGACCCGGAAGGAAACTTAATAGAAATAGAATAAAGGTCCAGCAGAAATTTTGAAGTAGAACAGCGGGTTGGAACTGCACCTTTGTCATTGACCTTTTTATAAGGAAGTGACATTTTTTTTGTCATATGGAGTTCTCTTTTTCCCCTAAAATCATATTCTTAGTATCTTGTACAAGTTTTACAAAAGCTTTTGTCTGCTCATCTTCAGTATTCTCAAAATGAAGTATAAAACCTTCAGTTCGCAGCTTATACCTTTCAAGTTCTGTTTTTTCAAATTCTGTTTTAACCGGAATAATTGTATTTATTTGAGCTTTTTTTCTTAGATCCATCAAACTGAAAGCAACAGATTTTGAATACCTTTTAAGATATCTCTTTGCTTCAGGTGACAAACTTGGATTGTATTTTAACGGCTTGTTCTTTTTAAGAGCTTTTCCAAAACCTTTCCAAATCTTGATTATTTGGTCAGCTTCTGACTTGAACAACTTATAGTTCATGTCTCCTGGCAAAATAGTTCTAATAAACTCTTCAGCAAGTTTCAATTGTTCTAACTTAGCCATATTATCCTCCCATAAAAAGTCAATCGATTGTTTCAACAATCGATTGACTTTATCGTATAACGACCGGCAATTTATCTTTT
>SAMEA3663026__coassemble_303_pt1 | contig 40415 bp, 35 predicted proteins | sample SAMEA3663026__metabat2_low_PE_034 | metagenome-assembled genome bin SAMEA3663026 (sample SAMEA3663026) | pig gut metagenome | biome: pig gut; feature: pig-associated habitat; material: faeces | place: France | collected 2012
GATTAGCTCAGCTGGTACGAGCGTCTGGTTTACACCCAGAATGTCGGGGGTTCGATCCCCTCATCGTCCAAAAGACTTTGAAGTTTCTTCAAAGTCTTTTTTTTTAAGGTCTGTATTAAAACTTAAAAACATCTGAGTCAAGGTTCTGAGCGATAGCGTATCTTTACCAAACACATTTTAAACTTTGAGTAATGCATCAAGTGTTAATCAGCACTTCCTTAAATCTGATAAAAAAATTACTGCCGCCAGACAGACCTTTTTTCCAGAATCTTAAAAGTGTAACTGAAAAATGCCGTAACTATAAGATAAATAATCATTGCAGGAATATAAACAAGACTTGAAGATGTGCTTGATGCAATATTTTGCGTTACGCGCGTTATGTCACTCAAGGCAATTATCGAAACAAGTGAAGCATCTTTTAAAACAAGAATAAACTCATTTGCAACTGGAGGCAAGAGTCTGCTTACAGCTTGAGGAATTACAACATAGCGCATAGCCTGATAAAAGGAAAATCCGAGCGAACGAGAAGATTCAATCTGTCCTTTATCAATAGAAATAATGGCTGCCCTGACAACTTCACAAAGATATGCCCCTGAATTAAGGCTGAACGCAATAAAAGCCGCAAAAAACCTGCTTGTAATTACAAAAGACGGATTTATCTTCGGAAGGCCGTAATAAATAAAATACAGCTGCATTAAAAGTGGCGTTCCGCGCAAAAAAAAGACATAAAACGAACAGACTGCATTTAGAATTCTGCTTTTTGCTATTTTGCCCAAAGCAAGAAATACAGACAAAAAAAGACCTACTGTCACAGAAGAAAGAGTGAGTAAAACAGTAATTTTTGCACCATCGAGCAACGGTGGCAACCAGGAAATTATGTCTTTTACAACCTGCCGCATATTTCTAACAAAAAAAAAGACTTGCAATAATGCAAGCCGATTATCTCGGGATGACAGGACTTGAACCTGCGACATTCTGGTCCCAAACCAGACGCGCTACCAACTGCGCTACATCCCGTAAATGTGTTATTAATATAGCAGATTACATGAATTATTTCAAGTGCTAGACTAATAAATTTTACATTTTTTATAAAAAAATGACCCTTGGCAGAATCGAACTGTCGACAACTTGCTTAGAAGGCAAGTGCTCTATCCAGCTGAGCTAAAGGGCCGATGTCAATAATATTATCAGTTTTTGAAAATTTAATCAATATATATAATTATAAATAATTATAAACTTGTTAAAATTTAAAAGCCTGACGCAGAAAAATTAATCTTATCAGTTCTGCTCAGAAGATGCATCAATCGGAACGGCTCCTAAATGCAGGACATTTGAATAATATGTAGTGTATGTAGTATCCCGTCCGACTGCAACGGCATACATATCAACATAATATTTATTTTCTTCTGAAAATGAACCGTTTTCAAAATCAGCATCAGAAAAATCTGGTTTTGGGCATGCAGAATCTTTTGATGTACGACCAAAATCAAATTTATAATTCCCTTCTTCCCTGCGCGGTTTTCCAAAACCGCTTGTACTGCCATCAACTTTAATATACGGAAGAAATGCAGCATCTGGATTTGATGCATCTATCTCATTGTTGTCTGTCAGGCGGATTTCTACGTGGCGTGAATTTGAGGAAGATGGTGCTACCAAAGGCGAAACGGAACCTTCAGAAGTATTAAGTTCTTTATATCCATACGCAATAAGGCGTTCTGCGGCAGTATTATAATTAGAAGAATTATTTACGGCATCAATACTCGCATTACGCGAAAGCATTGTCTGATAGTTATTATAAATTCTATAATAGACCGCCGTTCCTAAATAATTAAACCCAGTCAAGGCTTTATTAGCCGTATCATTAGTGTAAAAATCAAAATACATCTGGGTATGGTCAGCCGTATTGTAAAGCGGCTTGTGAATTATATTTACAGGAGGTTCAAGGCTGTAAAAGGTATCAAGACCACATGCCTGAAAAATAAACAGACAAAAAATAAACAGACATTTAGAAAATAAAATATTTGTCCTGATACCCATAATCATAAATTACAAAAAATTACTCTACTTTTCCATCAATCTGCATGCTTAAAATGCGTGATTTGGCAAGATTTGACCAAGGGTCGCTCGAATTATTTTTTGAAGTAATTTTTTCATAAGCTTCTTTTGCACCGACATAATCAAGTAAGGCTTCTTTTATACGTCCTACTGCAAAAAGTGCACGTGTAGGATCAGGAAATTCCTTATCATTTGCGGCAAGTTCATAATATTCAAGAGCTTTTGAATTATCACGTAATTCTTCACAAGAAGAAGCTGCATTAAAATAGCATACAGGAACAAGATAGCTTCCTTTTACCTTTTTTGCAGCAGCAACATAAGAATCGCGTGCACCTTCAAAATTACTCTTCCTGAAATAAATTTCAGCTTTTAGCATTAAAGCGCGTGCACCGACAATTCCGCCTTTGGAAACATACGGCTCAACAGCCTTTAATGCATCATCGTATCTGCTGGAAATTTCTTCTTCAGAAAGAATAGAAGAACCTTTAAGAAGAACATATTCTGCTTTATCAATCTGTTCAAGACCTTTAGAAGTTGCAGTTACAGAAACTTTTTCGAATACTGTAAATCCAATAAGACCTGCTAAAATAACGCATGCAACTATTATAAGAACTACTTTGTTTTTAATTAAAAAATCTCCGAGAGAATTAACATCCGCAGATTTTTCTTTTTTTGGCATCTGTACAACATCGTTTTTAGCCATTTTTTTGCCCCCAAACAGCGACTTTTTGTAAATCGCATTTTTTAAATTTTATTCTCTAATATCTAATTCAGTCAAAAGCCGTGCAAGATAAGTTCTTTGAATATCAAGAAGCTTTGCAGCTTTTGTCTGATTATTTTTAGTAATTTCAAGAATTCTCTCTATATACTTTTTCTTGAATCTATTTATTGCCGTTTTTAATGATAAATCATCATCTACAATTATATCAGAAACATCCATAAAAAATCTATCATTTTCAGGTTTTTCCAATAAATTTTCGGCAATATTCAGTCTTAAATCATTTTTCTGTATAACAGGAGGATGCCCTAAAACACATGCACATTCTATAGTATTTTCCAGCTCACGAATATTTCCGGGCCAGGAATAATTATAGATGGCATTCAAAGCTTCATTTGAAAATCCTGTAAAGCGCTTTTTTGTTTCATCTGCAAATTTATTTAAAAAGAACATTGCAAGAGGTTCTATGTCTTCCCTTCGGCTTTTCAAAGAAGGAATTTTTAATGAAAGAACATTCAGGCGGTAATACAAATCGTTTCTGAATTTTCCTTCGTGAACCATCTTTTCCAAATCTTTGTTTGTAGCAGAAATGATGCGAACATCGACGTTTATAGTTTCGCTTGAACCTACTCGTTCAAAAGATTTTTCCTGAATGACACGCAGAAGCTTTGCCTGAATGTCAAAAGGAAGTTCCCCGATTTCATCTAAAAAAATCGTACCTCCGTCTGCAAGTTCAAAACGCCCTTTGCGACTTGTAGAAGCATCTGTATATGCGCCTTTTATATGCCCAAACAATTCGCTTTCAAGAAGGCTGGGATTTAAAGCGGCACAGTTTACCCTGACAAAAGGTTTGTTATGTCGTGGACTTTTTAAATGAAGCTGCTCTGCAAAAAGTTCTTTTCCAACACCGCTTTCTCCTGTTATCAAAACAGAAGTCGTCGTTTTTGCAGCTTCTTCAACTATATGAAGTAAATCGAGTATTACAGGACTTTTTGCAATAAAAGTATGATAGCCAAAACCAAGAGAAATCGTATCATTCAATACGGTAATGGCATCTTTAGCATCTTTATATTTTAAGGCATTCTGATAAGCGATTCCTGCCTGAAGACTTAATATATTCAGTAATTCCAAATCGTGATTATCGAATTTTCTATGCCCGGTTTTATTGATAAGTTCAATAACACCAATACACTTCGATTCGACACACATAGGAAGTGCAATCATTGTATGAGTAACATAACCTGTTTTTATCTGAACATCTGTAAAAAAACGGGAATCATCAACAACATTATTAATAAGCAAGGGCTTATTATTTTCGGCAACCCAACCTGCAATACTTTTTTTGTCTACAGGAATGTTTTTTGCTTCTGAGCCTTTTGGTCCAAGTGCAACTGCAAAATAGAGAGAGTCATCATCATTATTTAAAAGCAATAAAGACGATGACTCACATTCTACAAGGCGCATTGCCGATTCCAGAATAAAAACCATTAACGTGTTTACATCAGTATAATGGGAATTTATTCTGGCATTTATATCGATGAGTGTTTTTAATTTATCAGAAGTAATAAAATCTATATCACTCATCGGAAAACTTATTTCTTTTGTGCGTTAAGAGCATCTCCCAAAGTATAAGCTCCATCATTATCATCATTTGATGATGCAAGATACTGAGACATTTCATCGCGCTGCTGCTTCTTTTTAAATTCCCTTACAGAGAAAGCAACTTTTTCTTTATCAGGATTTACATCTACAACGTAAACGTTAATTTTATCGCCTACCTTGTATTTTGCAACGGCTTCTTCAAACGGAACGTCTTTATCATCGCTGAGATTTGCTTTATTAACAAGACCTTCAATTCCGCCGTCAACGCGTACAAAAAGACCAAAGTCAGTAATAGAAGTAATTTCGCCTTCCAATGTAGATCCAGACTTGTGGTTTTCTGCAAATTCTGTCCAAGGATTGTCTGTAAGTTGCTTAAGACCAAGTCTGATACGATGCTGTTCAGGATCGTTTTCGATTACAAGAACTTCAATTTCCTGATCTACGGCAAGTTCGCTACCAGGGTGCTTTAATTTCTTTGTCCATGAAATGTCATCTGCAAGAAGGAATCCGTCAATGCCTTCTTCAAGGGCAACAAAAGCTCCTGAATTAGTAAGTTTTACAACTTTTCCAGAAACTTTTTTACCTACAGGATATTTTTCTGTAATTGTATCCCAAGGGTTTGCAGTTACCTGTTTAAGACCAAGTGAAACGCGACCAGCCTGAATGTCATAACCTAAAATCATACATTCAAGTTCATCACCGATTTTTACCATATCAGACGGTTTGTTAATTTTCTTTGTCCAAGAGAATTCGCTGATATGAGCAAGACCTTCAATGCCTTCTTCAAGTTCAATAAATGCACCAAAATCAGTAAGTTTTGTAACTTTACCTTTTACAATGTCATTTACATGATAATTGTCTTCAAAATGCATCCAAGGATCTTCAGTAAAATGCTTGAGAGAAAGATTTATTCTCTTTTCTTCAGGATCAAGACGAATAACTTTAAGTTCAATTTCCTGACCTTTTTTTACGAAATCTTTAGGACGTGTTACATGACCCCAACTCATATCGTTGATATGAAGAAGACCGTCAAAACCGCCTAAATCAATAAAAGCTCCAAAACTTGTGAAACTCTTTACAAATCCTTTTACAGTATCACCAATCTGAACAGTCTCAAAGAATTTATCACGAGCATTATTCATTGATTCTTCAAGATATTTTCTGCGATTAACAACAACATTAGCTTTATTATCAGAATACAGACGCTCTATATAGAATTTGTCTTTAAGCCCAATCAAATTTTCAGGTTTATCAACCTTTTGAATATCTGACTGACTGATAGGAAGGAACGCATGAATATCACCGCCAAGATTAACTTCAAAGCCGCCTTTTACAACTTTTTCAATCTTTCCTTCAACAGCAGCTTTTTCGTCAAATGCCTTGCGGACATCTTTCCACATCTGCTTTGCATCAGCTTTTGCTTTAGAAACTTCAGGACCGTTTCTACCATCTTTTCTAAGAAGAACTACAGTTACTGTTTCCCCGACTTTCGGCAGGTTATCTGCGAACTCCGCTACGGGAATCTTACCCTCAGACTTATAACCGATATCAAGGAATACGTATTCACTTGAAACTTGAATAACAACTCCATCAACAAGCTGGCCGTCTTCAAGCGGTTTAAGATTATTGAGAGATTCTTCTAATTGTGACTGGATGTTACCCTTGGAGTTCTGGGCATCTTCCTTTACCACTTCCATCTTTTCCATTTTTTACCCTTATAATTGGTGAATTTTATTTATAATTATCGCACAAACATCTTCTATGGTCAAGTCCGATGTGTCAATGTATACAGCGTCAGGAGCAATTTTTAAAGAACCTTCAGGCTTATTTTTATCAAGTTCATCACGTTTTATAATTGCATTCTTAATTTCTTCAAGCGAGAGACTGCTTACTCCCTGCTTATACCGTCTCAATGCCTGAACATCAATCGAAGCATCAAGATAGAATTTATAGTCAGCATCAGGAAAAACGACAGTCGTCATGTCACGTCCCTCACAGACAATGCTAAGCGATTTTACAATTTCGTGCAGGCGGTCATTTACAATATGGCGCACCTCAGGAATTGAAGAAACTGGTGAAACATGCGCGCTCACTTTGTCTTCATGAAGCCTGTCTTCTACATCAATGCCGTTAAGGATTAAACGTGAATTTACATAATCAAGTTTCTGCTTTTTACAGAATTCGATTACGTCATTTGAATCATTGATATCAACGTTTGACTCAAGAAGAGCCAGTGTCAGGGCACGATAAAAACTTCCGCTGTTCAAAAAAATTATGTCAAGTTTTTTTGCAATCAAAGCTGCAACTGTACTTTTTCCTGTTCCTGCAGGACCGTCAATTGCTATAACCATAAAGTCCTCACTTTAAATTTTATTTTTACAAAGTTCCAGAAGAGATTTTACTTCTTTTCCAGAAAGTTCACGGTGTTCGCCGGGTGCAAGTCCGTTCATTTCGACATTGCCGATTCTTACGCGGACAAGACGTTTTATGGAAACCTGATAATGTTCAAAAACACGCCGTATTTCACGGTTTTTTCCTTCTATCAGGACAATTTTCATTCTATGAGAATTCAGCTCCTTTGCAAATTTGCATTTGTAGAAAATTCCTTCGATTCTGATTCCACGCATAAAATCTTCTGCAAGGTTTCTCGGGAGCGGAAGGCTTGAATCTACGATATATTCTTTTTCAAGTTCACTTGAAGGATGAGAAAGAACGGAAGCAAAATCGCCGTCATTCGTAAAAATTATCAAACCGCTTGAAAACATATCAAGCCGTCCGACATTATAAAGGCGCTCTGAATAATTTTCTTTTAAAAGGTCGATTGCTTTTTCGCGGCCTTTTTCGTCATTTGAAGAACATACGTAACCTTTAGGTTTGTTAAGCAGGACATAACGCATTGTTTCTTCAAGGGAAATTTCCTTTCCATCAAGCAGGACTTTGTCATCCGGCGTTACTTTAGTTCCAAGTTCCGTGACGACAGTTCCATTTACGCTGACTCTTCCGTCAAGGATGATTTTCTCTGATGCACGACGACTTGCGACACCTGAACGTGCAAGAAAAACCTGAAGCCTGACTGACTTATTTTCGTTATCGGGCAAGTTCAAACCTCTCTTCTTCTGCTTCATCAAGTTTAGGCAAGTCTGCGATACTGTTCAATCTGAAGAATTTTAAAAATTCTTTTGTCGTTCCATAAAGACTTGGTTTTCCGGGAATGTCTTTTTTGTCAACTTCTTTTATAAGATTGCGTTCCATTAAAAGACGTATCATGTTATCAGCAGACACACCGCGGATAGACTCAATTTCTGCACGGGTAACCGGCTGAGAATAAGCAATTATAGAAAGAGTTTCCATAGCAGAGCGCGAAAGTTTGCCTTCATTTTTATTTCCATAACGTTCTTTTAAAACATTCCAGATTTCTTTTTTAGGAATCAAAGCCCAACCGCCGGTAATCATTTCAAGTTCAATTCCGGACGCATCGCTTTTATATTTTTCTTTTAAAACTTCAAGGCTTTTCCTGACAACTTCTTCTGATAATTCTGAAATTGCGGACAATGATTTTTCCGTAACAGGTTCGCTTTCTAAAAATAAAATCGCTTCAATAAGTGCACTTTCTTTTTCAAATTCCATTTTTTTAACCAACTTTATGCTGCATTGTATTTGCAGATTTTTATATCACCAAATAATTTACTTTGATAAATACATGCCATCTTGAATTTTACGGCTTCAAGAATTGCCATAAAAGCACAGATGACATCCATTTCATTTTCACGGCGAGTAATCAAATCTGTAAACATACATTCACCTTTGTCTTCGATGAGTTCGTTCATCAAGGCGATTTTTTCGTTTACAGAGATTTCCTCGTACATATTCAAAATTTTTTCATTTGAATACTGCGATGCCATGTTCTTGAAGATTTTTTGCATCTGCTGCAATAAATCCCAAGTATCAACACGTTCCCACAGGGCTTCTTCATTTTCAAACGGAAGCACGCGCTGAATTTTTTTTCGTTCAAAACTCCATTCAGATTCGTCTTCTTTTTCTTCCATCAATTCAGAAAGCTTTTTAAACTTCTGATATTCAATAAGGCGGTCTACAAGTTCCTGACGAGGGTCTTCCATTTCTTCGTCATCATACTCGATTTCAACAGGCAAAAGCATACGGCTTTTTATCAGCACAAGTTTTGCAGCCCAACTGTAAAACTCTGATAAATCCTGCAAATCAGTTTCCTTTAAATTATCAAGATAATCAAGATACTGCTCTGTTATCTCTGAAATCGGTATATCATAAATATTTACTTTGCTCTCACGAATCAGTGTCCAAAGCAAATCAAGAGGGCCTTCAAATTCACCTGCCTGATACGATCTTGTTTTTGATGCTTCTTTTGTTTCTGTTTCCATAAATGAACCTCTTGTCAATTCTGTTCAAGGTTAACACTGAAAAATTCTCAATAGGATTTTTCAGTGTTTCCTTAAGAAAAAATTTCTGCTGAACTGATGAAAAGCTTGACATCATTAGATGACAAATCTTTAAAATCAGTTTCAATTTTTTTTAAATTTTTTCCTTTTAAAACATCGGAACATTTCGGTAAAATCTCAAGCAAAGGTTTTAAAACAAAAGCCCTTTCGTAAAGTCTCGGATGAGGAATCTGCAAATCAGAATCATTGATTTCTGAATCGCCAAAAAACTCAATATCAATGTCAATCGAACGCGGACCAAACCGAATTTCTTTTGCACGGTTTCTGCCCAAAAGAGATTCGACCCGGTGAATATATTCAAGAAGTTTGTGAGGCGTATATTCATCAGAAAGAGTACCGAGCATTACCATATTGTAAAAATCACTCTGGTTTTCTACATACATAGCTTTTGTCCGGTACACTGAAGAATACACAGACTCTGACAGAATTCTATTCATGTGCAAGACCGCTTTTTTTAAGAGGTCAACAGAAGAGAATCCGTCAAAATTCCTGTTTGAGCCAAGCCCAAGTACGACAACATTCAATTTAAGACAGTCCCCGTTTTAGAATAATTCTTCAGGCACAACCTTAGGTTCGTCAGGAGATTTTTCTGCTTTTTTAGCAGCTTTTGCTTCTTTTTGTTCAGCCTTTGAATTTTCTGCTTCCTGTGGCTTCTGGTTTGGGAAAACTATTTCACGAATCTGCTTTTCGACTTTAGCAGCAAAATCAGGATTCTGCTCAATAAAAGCTACTGCATTTTCTTTTCCCTGACCGACTTTTTCTTCGCCGCAAGTAAACCATGCACCACGCTTGTCAATAATTCCGTGTTTTACGGCTGAATCAAGAAGACTTGCCGCAGACGAAATTCCTTTGCCAAAATAAATGTCGAGTTCAACTTTACGGAACGGAGGCGCAACTTTATTTTTTACAACTTTTACGCGCACTCTGTTTCCGACAGCATCTTCTGATGTCTTAGAATCAATAGATTCTACGCGGCGTATTTCAAGGCGTACGGAAGCGTAAAATTTAAGTGCATTTCCGCCTGTAGTAGTTTCAGGATTTCCGAACATAACGCCGATTTTCATACGAATCTGGTTTATAAAAACTACGATACAGTTTGACTTTCCGATTATAGCAGTAAGTTTGCGTAGCGCCTGACTCATAAGACGTGCTTGAAGTCCCATATGAGAGTCTCCCATTTCGCCTTCAATTTCGGCTTGCGGAGTAAGGGCTGCAACTGAGTCTACGACGATAATGTCTATAGCGCCACTTCGTACAAGATTTTCGCAGATTTCAAGAGCCTGCTCGCCTGTGTCCGGCTGGGAAACATACAAATCGTCGATGTTTACGCCGAGCGATTTTGCATACTGCGGATCAAGAGCATGTTCTGCATCAATAAAAGCTGCAATACCACCCTGTTTCTGCGCTTCTGCAATTGCGTGCAATGCGAGAGTTGTCTTTCCGGAACTTTCCGGACCATACATCTCGATAATACGGCCTTTAGGATAACCACCGATTCCAAGAGCTTCGTCAAGCAGAATTGAACCTGACGGAATGACTTCGATTCCTTCTGCATTGGCATGAGTTCCGAGTTTCATCAAAGAACCTTGTCCAAACTGCTTGTCAATCTGAAGTCTTACAGCTTCCAGAGCCTGAAGCTTTTCCTGCATATCAACTTCTTTTTTAGTCATATATACCTCCCGGGGTAATGTGCAAAACTTTTTTCGCCGGGATTAAGCTTAAGTTTGCAAAATTCATTTTTATCCCACCTTATTCATACTTTTTGTTTTATAAAAAATACATCAAAATTTCTATATTAATCATGCAATTAATTATATATATTTTGATAGACAGATTTACATTTCAAATAAATTTTTCCGCCGTCAGAACAAATACGTCCTAAAATGCGCACAGGTCTTGAACTGTCAAGTTCAGGAACAGGAAGAAAATCAAGCTGAACGTCGACTACGCCCTGCACATTTTTTAAATCTTCATATCCTACAAGAAAAGTAAATTTTTCTGAATTTTCAGTCTTTACTTCGTTTGATATTCTGCCTGACCAGTCGACAAAACAGTCTATATAAAGCAAAGGGTCTTTATTTACCTGTTCAATAGAAAAATTTTCTTTTAAAGAATCAAAAGCAGGTTCTTTTAAATATCCCATTAAAAGCCGCGCCTTATGCTGAATTCCTGATGCAGCATTTGAATTTATAATGCGGTTGATTTCGACTTGAGCACCATTATCATTATATTCATGAAAACAAATCTGCGCCTTATCATAAGATTCCTTTATCTGTTTGTCTGACAGAATGTAATGCACCTGTTCCTGCATAAGAGAATTTTCTTTAGGAAATTTCTTTTCGTCAACAGTAAGTGCAAGAGAAGTTAAGTCTGCGCGCTCGCTTTTATAAACGTTTTTCGGAATAATAAAATCTGTAATGAGAATACCGAAAAAAATTCCACAAACTGCAGCAAGAAGGATAAAGAATATGACCTTGGGATTAAATTTTAAAGGCGGATAAAAATGTTCAATCTTGCCAGAATCAACCCACTTACAGATAGTTTCATAATCTCCGTGAACACGTATAAACTCCAGTGCATTTTTTGCAGTCTTGCATTGAGGCTCAAAATCAAGAATATCAAGATAATACTGAACTGCCCTTTCAGTATCTCCGCGACGCAAAAAAATCGCAGCCTGACCAAGAAGCAGTGAAACATCATTCATCTTTATTTTTCTTGCACACTCAAAATTATAATTTGCACTTCCTGCATCTCCTATATAAAGACAGGCAGTGCCTAAAGTACAGTAATAGTCAAAACTTTCTTCATAATTTTCTGAGCGGCTTTGCAGAACTTTTATTGCATTTCCAAAATCGCGCCGAGCCATAAGCGACTTTGCAGTTTCGATTGCACTTTTTTTCATAGTTTGCTCCAAATTTATTGCTGAGTTTTAAGCTGCTTCATAACTTTTTCTAATTCCAGCTGTAATTTTAAAACTTCCGTTTTAGAAACAGCTTTTCCGTCAGCATTAAGAGCCTGTATTTTTTGTATCAGTTCACGGGCATATTCTTTGTTAACTCTGTTTTGAGAGGCTGCGCTTTCAGGTTTTATCTGTTCTGTTTTTAAGTTACCTGCCGTATTGTCAGGTTCAGATTTTGTTTCGGGTTTGATTTCCGGTGATTTTTTTTCTGTGGCAAGGAGAATTTCTTCGACATTTTCTTTTTCGGAAACAGTTTCTTCTATTACTTCCGGCGCAAAAGGAATTTCGTCCTGTTCGATTATCTGTTTATAATACGCTTCTTCTGTTTTCTGACTTTCACTTGCAGAAACTTCGTTCGCAACATCGTTTTTAAATTTCATAAAATCATTTGAAATAAATTTTATTTTTTGAACAAAAGATTTCTGACTTACAGCCTTTATTTTACTTGCCTTAAAATAAAAACCGACACACGAATTGTTATAGCTCAGTACAGTATTAAAACTGCGACCTTCTGTAAAACGGCCTTCAAAAATGTCTGAATAAAAAAAAGGTTTTGCAGCAATTGCAATTTTATAAACGTCATTTGAAAGTTCATCATCGAGCACAAAACTTATACCGATATCACTGTTTGTAGAAGTAAGATTTTTATGCTTTAACAAATCAGAAATTATATATTCTGAATTAATATCAGGCTTTATCGCAGTCGAATAAATTCCGCCTTTTCCTTCTCCTAAAACCGTGTCAAAAACAGACTTTAAGGAAACTGCATGATCTTTGCTGTCAAAATTCTTTACGACATAATTTATGGAAAGAACATTGTCATCTTGAATCGTATAAATGACGTCCAACATAATTTTTTTACCGACGTCATAAGATACTGTAAGAGAGTCACCTTCAAGTGCAAAACTATAATTAATGCCACCTGATGTCTTTAGATTATAATACCTGTTGTCAACTGAAATTCCGATAAAACTTGAATTTCCGTAATCAATAGTGTCAATAACAGGAGTTTTTACACCGCGGCTGTTTTCGTAATAAATGAGGACACTGCTTGTAAGGTCAATGTATTCAAGAAAAATGTTTCCCTTTCTTAAGATATTCTGATTTTCTGCAGAAAACAAATTAAAAGCCAAAGTAAAAAGTAAAATTGAAAATACTTTTTTTTTACTCATTTTATTTTCCATTAGCTTACACTCCCTCAAAAATCATTCATCGTCTAAAAGTTTTAACGCTTCATCAGCCTGTTCTTTTAATAACTGAATACTGTTTGCTATGTCCTGTTCATATGTCTTTAGCTGGGCTTCAAGCAAAGCTGCGCGTTTTTTTTCGTTAGCAAGATCAATGTCAAGATTTTCGTTTTGCTGTCGAAGTTCGCGAAGCTGGCTGTTTATGCCGACTGAACTTTCGACCTGATACTGCTTTAAAGCTTTTTCGTAAGATTCTTTTGAAGACAAGTAATCTTCGCCTGTCTGTTTTAACAGGAACAAAAGTTTTTCTTCTCGCGTGCGCTGGGCAATTACGTCAAGACGGTATTTTGCATCTTTTGCTTTTGAATCTTCAGGATATTCTGCAACAATCCTCTCGTAAAGCGGTTTTGCACTGTCAAAGTTGTAAGTTGCATAAAAACTTTCTGCAATCCAAAACAGTGAAGAAGCATAAAGATTGTGTTCAGGATACGTATGACAAAAATCACTTAAAGTAATGACAGCCTTTTCATAATCACTGATATGATAAAGGTTCTTTCCTTTCTGGTAAATCACAAGTTCTATATACTGGCTGTAAGGGAATTTTTTAATGAACAAATCACAGTCGCTGATAGCCTGCTTGTACTGAGAATTATAAGTCTGTGCCATAATCAGCATGTAAAGGGATTCTGGCGTAATATTACCTGGAACTGCATGAAGCTTTTTAAAAAGGAAAATCGAAGTCTTCCAGTCCTTTTTTTTATACGCATTAAGAGCATCTGAGAGGACACCGGAAGTTTGTACCCCGGAATAATTATTACTAGAAACAGATTCTGATATGGCACTGTAACTTTGAGAAAATACAGGAATCATGCAAAACAGAGAAAAAGCAAAAAAACATTTTTTTAACAATTTCATTATAACCTTCCCGAAAAAAATGCCGATCCAGAAACTATTACATCAGCACCTGCATCAATAACGTCCTGAATCGTTTTTTCATTTATTCCACCATCAACAGAAATTTTAAAATCAAGATTCTGTGCTTTTCGGATTTCAACTAGTTCAGCAATTTTATGCACACATTCAGGAATAATTTTTTGTCCGCCGAACCCCGGTTCAACTGTCATTACAAGAACAAGATCAAGGTCTTTTAAATATTCTGAAAGGGCACTTACATCTGTTGCAGGCTTTATTGCAAGCCCTGCTTTTTTTCCACAACCGTGAATTTTATCAATTACAGAATTTATCGACTCCGTATTTTCAATATGGAATGTAATATAATCTGCGCCCGAATCAGAAAAACTTTGGATATGATTTTCCGGGTGATTAATCATAAGGTGAACGTCAAAAATGAGCTTTGTCAACGGACGCAGCGATTTTACGACCGGCTGTCCATACGAAATCTGAGGAACAAAACTCCCGTCCATTACATCGATGTGAACAAATCCAGCTTTTTTATCTTCAATCATTTCTATCGCTTTTCCGAGATTTGAAAAATCAGCAGAAAGCAAAGACGGCGCAAGTATATAATCATTCATTATTCTTCTATTTTAACAAAAGAAGTGGTAGTTGTCGAGATGTGCTCGTAAATTTCTTTTCCTCCCCATCACAGAATTATCTCGCACCACGAGTTTGCAAATGTGCAAACTCTATGTAGATTGAAGCGACAATGTGCTCGTAAATTTCTTTTCTGCGGGTTTGGTTATTAACGGCACACAGGCTGGTTCAGGAACTTGAGCTGATTTTCAAATTTATTTTCCTAAGGAAACACTGAATAAATCCTATTGAGGATTTTTCAGTGTTAACCTTGAATGTAGCTAATTGTCCGTAAGTCAATGACTTAAGGCAATTTGATGGGGAGTGCTGAGTAATGCTTCAAGTATTAATCAGCACTCCCCTAAGTAAAATTAAATCTGACTGATTTTATTTTTATACAGTTTTCCAAAGAAGAACAGAGAAAAACCTACAGAAACAAATTCGGCAATTGGGAAACACAGCCACACCAGATTGATATTTCCTGCCAGTGAAAGGAAGTATGCTACAGGGAGCAGTACACAAACCTGGCGCGCAAGAGAAACTATCATGGAATAAACGGCATCGCCCATGGCCTGAAAAACAGAACCGAACGAAATCGCAATTGCAGCACCAAGGAAACTCGGCGCAATAATCCTTAATGCAGGAACGCCGATTTTTTTCATCTGACCAGATGCATTAAACAGACTCAAAAGCACATCCGGGAACAGTTCAAACAAAAGCGTTCCAAACAGCATGATGAAGAACGCAAGTAAAAGTCCGTTTTTAACTGTCTTTGTAATTCGACTGCGGTTTTGAGCGCCGTAATTATATGCAATAATAGGGACAACCCCATTGTTCAGTCCGAACACAGGCATAAAAATAAGGCTCTGCAATTTAAAATAAGCACCGTAAAAAGCAATTATCGTATCAGAAATTTCGCGGAATGTTTTGAACACAAGATTCATTCCATAAGTCGTAAAAGAACCTACTGCCTGCAAAATAATAGACGGCAACCCTACTTTGTAAATCTGAACTATTATAAAAGAGTTTGGTCTAAATTTTTTAAAACTAAACTGAATCTCATTATTAAATTTCAAATTGAACACGACAGAAACTATTGCACCTAAAATCTGCCCTGCAACAGTTGCAACCGCAGCTCCCATAATTCCCATTTGCGGAAAAGGTCCCAGCCCGAAAATCAATACAGGGTCAAAAATAATGTTTGTAATTGCTCCGATAAGCTGAGTAATCATCGTATGAAAAGTTTTTCCCGTAGACTGCAAAAGCCTGTCAAACGTAACGCCAAGGAACAGTCCAAAACCTGCAAACATCACGACACTTAAATATTCTTTTCCATATTGAATGATTACAGGATTACTTGTCTGACTTGCAAGATAAGGTTCTATCGAAACTAAAGCGATTATAAAAAAAACTGCATAATTGCATACAGCAAGGAAAATACCATTTAAAGCAGTTGCGTTTACAGCCTGCTGGTCTTTCTGACCAAGCCGCATTGACAAAAGCGCATTTATTCCAACGCACGTTCCTGTAGCAAAAGATATCATAAGTGTCTGAAAAGGGAATCCGAGAGAAACAGCTGTCAACGCTTCTTCGCTTATTCTCGAAACAAAAACACTGTCAACAATATTATATAATGCCTGCACAAACATACTGAACATCATTGGCAGCGACATACTTATAAGAAGCCTTGTAACAGGCATTACACCCATTTTATTTTCTTTCATATTCACATCTGTCATGCAGGCAATTATATAAAAACCTAAAATAAATGTCAAAAATCATTTCAAGGTCAAATCACGTCAGTAATAAATCAGAAAAAATTTTTTCAAGTTCAGATTTAAAATTAAGAACAGAAAGTTCAAATTCATTTTTGCGCGAATCACATTCAAGAAGAAGTTTTATTCCACGTTCGGACTCTTCCAGTGACCAGACGGCATTTAAGGTCTTTTTTAATTTTACGCAAAGATACGCTTTTATAAATTCCTTTGCAATGCGAACTTGTCTTTTATCATAAACAGACTTTTTTAAAAGTGAATTGAACTCCTGTTCGTATTCCTTTGCATGCAAAAGAAATTCTTCGATTTCCGGGAACGGATTATACGGAAATTTTGCATCTGCAATTTTTACGTATTCACCATCTGAAAACTCAAGCAAAGAGCCTTTTACGGAATTGTGAATAAAAAGCCTTAGTTTTATTTTTGGCGTAACAAAAATTTCCCATGTGCAGTAATTTTCTGCAAAATCAACCTGAGGCTTTAACTCAGGATATTTTCTTTCAAAATCATCAAACTGGAATTTTATATTTTTAAATTCAATTTTTTCTGCATTCGTGCGAACCATGTTTTTATGAAGAAGATGAACAAAATGTTCTTTCCAGAATTCAGATTCAATATCGTAGTACATAAAATCTCCGTCTTAAATTTTTATGCTGAACAGACTTAAAACGGCAGATACGTAGCTTTTGAAAAAATATCTTTTTCAATCCAATGCCGCGACTTTTCGTAATTAAGTCTGCTGTCTAATATCCACAAAATATTTTTACCTTTTCCGCATACATTAGGAATATTCCCCTCACCGTCAGTAAAAATTATCATTCCGCTATAACAAGATTGATGAGTGCAAAAAAAATCAATTGCCGGCTGGAAATCAGTTCCACCACGTCCTTTGATTTTATCAAGTGATATATTTTTGCTGAATGGAACAGGTTTTGTATTTTTTAAGTTCACGTCAAAAAAAATCAATTCAAGCTTTTCTATAATTCCAAGAAAGAAAAAGTTTTTTACTGCACTTACAAAATTAGAAAAACTTTCGTCCGTTATAGAACCGGAAACATCAACTGCAACAAGAACGTTTGCCTTCCGCTCATAACGCGAACCCATTGCATTAAAACCATATCGGCGGCTCGGTTTCATTCTTGTAAGCCTGCGTCCTGCACTGACAATCTGCTGCCGAAACTGGCTGAGCGCGCGCCTGTAGTCAAACGAAAAATTGCTTTCTGCTCTAAGTTCACGGATTAAAGAACTGCCTGCACTGCCAAAACCGTTTTCAATTTCTGCCTGACGGATTTTTAACTTTATGTCATTCAACGCGTTTTCATCTTCCTGCCACAACTGGCACGCCTCCCCGCAGAGCTTTAAACAGTCGTCATCAGCATTACCGGAGTTCTGTCCGCCTTTTGATTTGGAAACAATATCAAGAATGTATTTGTACCACTGTTCAAAATTCATATCAGGAAATGTTGAATAGATGCCAGATTGCTGCCTCAAATACTGAACGCCTGCAAGTTCAAGAAAATCTGCATCATTAAAACCAGAAGCTTTAAACTTATTTTTCTGCAGATTAAACTGCCAGATTACAGCATCGCTTGCAAGAACAAGAATTCCGTAATTTACGTTTTGAGGAAGGCGCTTATAAGGATGTCCCAAAAGAATTCTAGTAAATTCAACTTTAAGCAGGAATTCAATTTTATGATCAGAAAAATCTTTGAGAATGTCAGGGGAATATTCAATGCACATTTTTCCTGAGCGGAACGGAACAGAAAGATTTTTATTTTCTATAATTACATGTGTTTCAGAAACAGAAAACATAAGGGGCTCTGTATAAAACCATTGCGTAATTATTTTTTTAATTTTTTCTACTAGAAAAATATTTCTGCTCATAAAAAAAAATCTGCCGTAAAGTGTTTAAGCATTTACAGCTTCAATCATTTTTGAATAAAGACTGCCGCATTTTTCTGCAATAAAAACAAGTGCATTTGGAAATTTCTCTGCATTGCACAGATTTACAAATTGAGTTTGAATTTCTTTTTTATTCGATTTCTCAAGAAAATCAAAATAGCGGTTTAAATTTTCTGCCGTCCTGTTTTCAAAATCATAATTCTTGTCAAGGATTTTATGCTCTTTTGAAAATTCATATTCAAGATAATTAAACACGGAACTGTTAATCTGGATGAAATCAGAAACAGAAAAATTTTCAAACTGCTCTTTTACGTTATCAAAGTTTTCAAGAATTTCTTTTGCAGAAGGAATTTTATTTTCATTTGTAAATTTAAAAAAAAGTGATGCAGCAGAATCTCCGATAACGCCAGAAACAACAGGAGCTTTTTCAAAATCAAGAATGTCAAATTTTTTTATGATAGCAGAAAGCCTCTCCCAGCTTCGTCTGTCAGGTGTAGGCGCAAGATTATCTTTCGTAAAATCATTTTCAGGGGAATCAAGATATTCAGGATTCTGCGTAATAAAACTGATTATCCTCCCGTCAATATTTTCGGTCTTTGCCCATTCAAGCCAGTCTTCAACTGTAGGAACAAATTCATAAATATTAAAGCGGCTTACAAGCGCCGGATCTAAATCTGTAAGCTGATATTCAGTTCCGTTATTTACAGCGCTTATAATCCTGCTACCTTTTGGCAAAGATTTTCCTGCAAGCTTTCTGTTAAGGGTCAAATCCATAATTGTCTGCAAAACTTCAGGGCGCGCTCTGTTCAATTCATCTAAAAACAAAACGACAGGTTCATTGTCAAGTGGAAACCAGTACGGAAGCATAAAATCTGTTTTTCCTGTCTGTTGATTTTTTTCAGGAAGTCCGATTAAATCGCCGGGGTCGCTCATCTGACCTAAAAAAAGCGTTACGACTTTCTGGCCTTTTTGAGAAAAATAATTTTCCAGTATGCGCGATTTTCCGATTCCGTGCTTTCCGACAAGCATAATGTTCTGGTCAGAAGGAGTGTTATCAAGGATGAACTGTAACTGCGTTGAATTAATTGTCATAAAAAAATTCCTTGAAAAATTTTCTTGAACATTAAAAAAGCCTTCTGCAAAAAAACAGAAGACTTTTTAGTTTTAAATTTATTCAGTCGGACGTTTCTTTAAACTCTTGCTTTCAGAAATTGCCTGACCTTCACCAACCTGCTGTTCCATCATAGCGCGGACTTTAAGAGGAAGTCCTGCAAGAGTAATAAAGCCTTGTGCATCTTTGTGGTCATAAAGTTCGCCTGTCGTAAACGAAGCTATTGATTCGTTATAGAGACTGTACTTAGAACCAGAACCTGCACCGCGGATTGCACCTTTTACAACTTTTACTTTTGCCCAGCCAGTGACGTTCTCTTCTGCTTTGTCAACAAAAGCCATACAAGAATCCATCAGAGTAGTAAACCATTTTCCTTCGTAAATCAGTTCTGCCATACGAAGTGAAACCTGCTGCTTGTAATGATAAGTTTCCCTGTCAAGACAAATGTGATCCATCATTCTGTGTGCAAAATAAAGGATTGCTCCGCCCGGTGTTTCGTAAACTCCACGTGATTTCATTCCGACAAAGCGGTTCTCGCAAATGTCAACAAGTCCTACACCGTTTCTGCCGCCAATCAGATTAAGTTCAGTCAATAAATCAAGGGCATTCATTTTTTTGCCGTTCAAACCGACTGGAATTCCTTTTTCAAAATCGATTGTTACATATTCACCTTCGTCAGGAGCTTCTTCCGGCACAGTCGTGTTTTTTAACATATGCTTGTAATTAGGTTCGTTTTCGGTTTTTTCAAGTTCAAGACCTTCGTGAGAAAGATGCCAGATATTTTCATCGCGGGAATAAGACTGGTCTTTTTTCATCGGAACTTCGAGTCCCCTGTCTTCCAGGAATTTAATTTCAGCTTCGCGGCTGTCCATATTCCATTTGTCATCACGCCAAGCTGCAATGACCTTTATGTCAGGAGCAAAGGCTTTGATTGCAAATTCAAAACGAACCTGATCATTTCCTTTTCCTGTCGCACCATGACAAATTGCAACAGCTTTTTCCTGCCGTGCATATTCAACTAAAATTTTTCCAATTAACGGGCGAGCAGTTGAAGTTCCCAAAAGATATTCGTCTTCATAAACAGCATTTGCTTTAAGCGCAGGCCAGATATATTCTTCAATATATTCCTGCCGTGCATCAACGACATAACATGCACATGCACCTGTCTTTAATGCGCGGTTTTTTATTACAGCCCAGTCATCACCCTGCCCTACGTCAATGCACACTGCAACAACGTCATAATCATAATTTTCTTTAAGCCAAGGAATAATAACTGTAGTATCAAGTCCACCGGAATACGCAAGAATTACTTTATCTTTTGACATATTTTTCCTCCATACACATATATCTGCTATATGCTGAAACAATCATAAACTGAATATTTATGCAAATAATATACAGATTTATGTAATAATATGCAATAGCAATAAATGACGTATGGAGAAAATGTACTAAAGATTATCAGGGTCGTCAGTTAAGGCCGTATCAAGCAAATCAGAAATTGCTTTTTTATCAAGGTGAGTTCCAATAATTACAAGCTTAATCATTCTGTCGCCGTACTTTGCATCCCAGTTTTTCTTTATTTCAGGATCACGGCTCAAAACTTTTTCCTGCTCTTTCTTTGGAGCACTTGCAAGCCATGCACCGCTGTAACCTGCTGAAATCTGGCGGCCTGTAGTTTCAAGAATCCATGCCATTTCAGGTTCATCCTGAAACCACATAAGACCTTTTGAACGGATAATATTCTTAGGCCAGTTGTCTGCAACTTTATCAAGTTTCTGTCTGTCAAAACAGCCGCGCCTGTAATATACAAATGAGCCTATTCCATATTCATCTTCAGACTCACCTTCGTGATGATGTTCATGATGATGGTGGTGGTGACAGTGTTCATCATGACAGTGCTCTGCATCATGGTCAGGTTCATCATCGTGGTCATGTTCGTGATGATGTTCTTCATGGTCATGGTGATGATGATGCTCTTCACCTTCATCGTGTTCGTGTTCATCTTCATCGGCTTTGTTAAGTTCTGCAACCCAGCCGGCACTTGCATAAACTTTTTCAAAATCAAACTCGTGAGTTCCGAGAATCTCTGCAATATCAACGTTTGCCTTTGTAGTTTCTATTACACGCGCATTAGGCTGAAGCTTTTTTACGACCGCACGGATTTTTTTAAGCTGTTCTTCATTTACAAGATCAACTTTATTGATGACTAAAGTATTGCAGAACTCAATCTGCTGGACAAGAAGGCTTTCGATGTCTTCTTCTTCCATATCGTCTTTTAAAAGCGCCTTTCCTTCATCAAATTCCGTAGCCATCCTCATTGCATCAACTACAGAAACGACACCGTCAATGTAACCGTTGTCAATCTGTTCAATTGCCTGAGCAATCGGCATAGGTTCGCAGACACCGCTTGCTTCAATCAGAACGTAATCAAATTTTCCTGTTTTAATGAGCTTTTCAATCTGATTAACCATATCTGTCTTTAGTGAACAGCAGATACAGCCATTCTGCAAAGCTACAAGACTTGACGAATCAGTAATTTTTGCATCTTTTGCAATCAAGTCTGCATCTACGTTTACTTCGCCGATATCATTTACGATAACAGCAACTTTATAACCTTTCTGATTATTTAAAATATGATTCATTAAAGTTGTTTTTCCAGCTCCCAGATAACCAACCAAAAGCGTAATCGGAACTTTTTTTGCCATTTTCTTTGCCTCTTGTTTATATTATGATAATCTGCACAAAAATTTTTGTACATTGATTTATTAATTTTGTACAGAATAAAATATAATGAATTTCTAAAAAAAAAACTATAATATTTTCTTGCAAATATAAATATCTGACCGTACAATAAAAAAAGTGGACTGGATTTTATGAGAATTTACTTTTTAACGCGCGAACCAGATGTCTGTCAGCTTCTGGCAGATAAATTTTCAGACAATCAGACTGAAATTAAAATTTTTCCAATTGCAACAAAACTTCTGCAAAATGTCTTTGACTATGGAATTGAACCTGACATTCTGTTACTTGATTTTTTATATTATCAGGCAGAATTCTTTAACCTCTATGAACTGCTGATAAAACACGAAAAAATGTTTCCGATAGTTTTTTATAACCACCCGTTCCCTATTCCAGAAAAACGGAAATTTTTCTGGCTTTACAATCTGCAGCGCACCGGATATTTTTCTGACCTCTCAAAAATAGAACCTATTCTTGACAAATTGGAAAAAGCTCTGCAAGACCCTCATATCATGCCCTATGTAAGCGCAATACAAAATCCAAAACCATACCGCTCTACAAACATGCGTTACATAGAAGCTCTAAATGAAAATGAAATTGAATATTATACACAGCATTTTTCAAATGTAATTACAGATTTTCTGCAAAAAGAAAAACAGCCAGATTCATTACAAAATAAGCCTTATACCACTGAAAAAGATGATTTACAGTTTATAGCTGAGTTCCGCAACAGGAACAAGCTGTCACACAAAATCTACGTATTGTTTTCATATCTTTATAAAAAGAGAAATACGCACATTCCTGTTTCAGAATTATGCAGCGCACTGTCCAAAGGTTCAAGAAAAATCGAAGCAGCAACAACAAATTGTCTGCGTCTAGCTGTTTATAGATTACGCGAAATTTTACACAAAGATACTTCATCAAAAATGGAAGTAATTTCTTTTGACCACGGCTATATGCTAATCGATGAGTTTTGCAAATCACTGTAAAAAAAAGCATTACCCTAATGTAAAAACACATTACGAGTAATGCTTCATAAAAAATACAGTCGTTACTGTCTATTTTAAAGATGCACCGATGCGTTCAAGAACTTTTTTGCGGTCAAGAGGCTTGATGATATAGTTTTTTGCACCAAGCAAAAGGGATTTTTTTACAAGTTCTTCTTTTCCAAGTGCACTTACCATTACAACCCTTGCATTTTTGTCAAAAGCCATAATCTGTTCAAGTGCAGTAATTCCGTCCATACGAGGCATAGTAATATCCATAGTTACAATGTCTACATTAGGACAAAGTTCTTTGTATTTATCAACCCCTTCTTTTCCGTCAGCTGCTGTAGCAACAATTTCATATCCTTCACTTGTTAAAATCTGACCAAGCTGTTTAGCAACAAAGATTGAGTCATCAACAACTAATACACGAAATTTCGTTCCATCAGCTTTAGTACCTTCAGGTGCCCGTTCATTGATTGTTGGAAAATCCTGTTTCGTTTTCATAACTTTTCTCCTTTTTTATTATGCACGCTCACGAATAGCAACATTTACTTCTATCTTACCATAATCAGTAATAAGAGGAACTATCAAAGCCTCAACATTTTCTGACTGACCTGCCAAAGCCGCAATTTCCATCTTTTCTCCGGCAAACAAAGCAGGAGGCGTAAGATCAAATTTAAAACCAAGCTCATGCAGTTTCGTAACAGCCTGTGCTGTAATCAAATTTGCAAGCTCACTGATAGTAGCCTTAGCCAAGTCATCAAATTCACTTAATTTTTCATTGTTCATTTTAGAAGCGATATTCAATGCAGTTTCAAAAGTCATATCAAACAAAACACGACCCTCCACATCACCTGCAAGACCAACTAGAGCTGCAACACCCATTACAGGCATTGCAGTTGACTTTAAATATAAATCCCCTCTTTTTACATCAGCATCGCCTAGAACTTCTTTTAGAACTCTATACGAAGTTTCAACAAACGGGTTAATATACTCAACTCTCATGCGTTACTCCTTTTTTTTCTATTGTTTATTAAAATAGGTTAAAGACCCTACTGTCTTTTCACCCCAATTAGAGCCTTTACCAAGGGATTCTCCATTTCCAAGGATAATAATACCATTGCCTTTAAGCTTTTCGTCAAAATCACCTATAACTACATTCTGAGCATCTACAGGCAATAAAGAAAGAATATCACGCGCAAAAACAATGTCTACCATAGGCAGGGAATTTGAATTTGTACAGTCATGATACTCAAACATAACAATGTCTTTTATTTCCTGACTGAAAGTATATTCACCAGTTACTTTTTTAGTAACATAAGGTGCATACCAGTCATTTGCATAACTGTCAGGAACAGTTAAAAGCGGTGCATTGGAAACATTAAGCAAATCAATTTCATGGGCATAAACCCTTATTCTTGAATCCGGATAACGTTTTTTCAAAAGGCATGCAAGAGAAAAACTTTCATATCCTTTTCCGCATCCAGGATTCCAAACGACAATCTGCTTTGCATTGTTATCTGGAAGAAGTTTGTAGACTTCATCTGCATATTGCTTTGTCCACCAGGTACCATTGCAACTTGACCAAAACGGAGCGAGAAAGTCATTTGCATCATTTTCATTCTGGAGCTGGGCACCTTTTGAGCCTCTTTCATCAAGCCACTGGTTAAACCTGTTTTTTACCCAGTCTTCATTTATGTCAGACACATAGAACTTCTTTAAATTCCGTAATTCTTCAACTACAAATTTATATTCCTGCTCAAGATTCTTGTCAGAAGAAGTTTCCTGCTTCTGGGCAAAAGTCATATTTTTATCAGAAGCCTTTTCTGACATAGCCGGCTGTTTCTGAACTGCTGCAGGAAGAACATGTCTTTCTGCTGTATTTACATAAACATTTCCAGCTTCTTTTTCTTTTGCCGTAATCCGCGAACTAAAAATTCGCTCGATGTCAAGAAGAATATAAAGGTGATTATTACATTCTACAACGCCGTAAATGTATTTTATGTTAATGTCACCAAACAGAGGATGCGGCGGCTGAATCGTACTCTTCTGAATTCCTACGACTTTATCAATAGCGTCAACAACAACACCAAAAAGCTGGTCTTCTACAGAAACGATAAGCATGTTTTCTACGGAATTGTCTTCGCGTGACGGAATGTCAATGTTAAAGAACAACCGCAAATCTATAATCGGAATAATTTCTCCGCGCAGGTTATAAACACCCAAAACAAAAGGTAATGTATTAGGAACGTATGTAAAACGTCCTGTCTTCGCAATTTCCTTAACCTGCATTATATCTATTGCATAATCTTTTCCTGCAAGAGAAAAAGTTACCATTTTATAATCAACAACAGCAACATTTTCTTTTTCTTGCATAGAATCCTGCATCAAATCAATATTATCTGTCTGTGGAATGTTTGTATAATCAATATTTTCCATAACCTTTCTCCACTACTAAATAGAACCCTGTGCTTCCTGCGCACTAAGTTCCTGACGTACACCAAGTTCAAGCAACTGCCTGACATCAATAATCAAAGATACAGAACCATCTCCTAATACAGAAGCACCTGCAATTCCCGGTGAATTAGTAAACTGATCGCGAAGAGGTTTTATTACGACATCTTCTTCGCCTATCAAAGCATCAACCATTACACCAATTTTCTTTTCTTCTGAACCTACTATAACAACAAAACTGTATTCCTTATTTTCAGTTTCCTTTATGTTGAACAGTCGCGAAAGCCTTAAGATACTGATTACTTCATTGCGGACATTAAGAACTTCGTAATTATCAATCGTGCTTATGTCTTCAATCTTTACGCGCTGGCTTTCAATTACAGACGCAATAGGGATAGAATAAACTTCTTTTCCAACACGAACAAGAAGCCCCTGAATGATTGCAAGAGTCAGCGGCAGGCGTATGCTGAATTTGGTACCTTTTCCATGTTCACTTGAAACAGAAACAGTACCATTCAACTTTTCAATCATAGTTTTTACGACATCGAGACCTACACCGCGACCAGAAACGTTTGAAATTTTATCTGCAGTAGAAAATCCAGGAAGGAAAATCAGTTGATATGCTTCCTGATCACTGATGATTTTATTAGGATGAATAAGACCTTTTGAAATTGCCTTCTGCTTTACTTTGTCTACATTGATTCCTGCACCGTCATCGGCAATATCGATGATAATCTGGTTTCCTTCGTTTGAAGCCTTGAGTAAAAGAGTTCCTTCTTCCGGTTTTCCGGCTGCAAGACGAACTTTAGGTTCTTCAATTCCGTGGTCAACAGAATTGCGGACACAGTGCATTACAGGGTCAAGCAAATCATCAATTACAGTCTTGTCAAGTTCTGTATCTTCACCTTCTATTACAAGGTTTACTTTTTTATTCAAATCACGCTGCAAATCCCTGACAACACGCGGAAACCTACTAAAAATCTGATTGATAGGAACCATTCGGATTTTCATTACGCCTTCTTGCAGCTCGCCAGCAATACGACCAAGGTTCTGAGTTGAAGAACGGAATTTTACAGAAAGATTTTTTAGCATAGATTCAAATGCATCAAAGTAATTTACGACATCGCCGAATTCCTGAAGAATATTTGTTTTTATTTCTTTTATGCTGACACCATTCTGGATTTCTTCAAGATACTGAGGAAGTTGGTCAAACATACGGCGTATTTTTTCGCGGTAAGAAGCATCAATTGCCTGAAACTGCACCTGAATGTCGCTCATCTGTGTCGTAATCTGGTTGAATGCAGCCTTTGTGATGACAGTTTCTGAAACGAGATTAAGAAGATAGTCAATGCGTTTTGAATCAACACGCAATACAGAGCCCTGTTGAATATGAGTTCCTGTAGAAGCGGCAGTTTTTGCAGCAGGTGCTTTTGCATTTTCCTGCAGTTTCTGCTCCTGTTCTACAGGAGATTGTGCAACAGGCTCCTGCGTTTTTTCGGCAGAAACCTGAACTGACTGAACAGGTTCGTTTTGAACAGCAGCCGGAGTCTCTGCAACTGGAGAGACTGCTGGCTGAGTCTGTGCAGGTTCCGGTGTGACAGTTGATTTTTTACTGGAAGATTCCGGTTCTACAAGCTGTGCATCTGTACTCAAAGTAACATCGTTTAAGAAAGCTACATCTTCAAGATCTGAAGCAGAGGAAGCAGATGCTATATAATAACGTACTGTCGGATAAAATTCATCTTCATACAAAGCATCAAAGTCAGGAACTGTCTTTAAAACACTTCCGCATGCTTTTAATGCCGCAAATACCTGAATTCCGCCGACAGAATTCATCGGATTTGATTCGTCAAACTGAACTGTTACGCACCAGAGTTTTTGATCCTGTTCGCAAACCTGCGATAATTCAGCGTATTCTGAATCAGAAAGAACGGCACTTCCTGTTTCTGCAGGCTGCTCTGCAACAGGCTGAGCAGGTTCTGGTTTTGCAACTTGTACTGCAGGCTGAACAGGAGCAGTTTTCTTTGATTTTTTATCCTGTTTTTCTGGAATAAATGCTCTGAGTCTTTCTAAAAGAGGATTTACATCATCTTGATAAACAGAACCATTTGCCCGGGATTCAAGCATTGCCTTTATGGTATCAATTGAGTCAAGGAGAACGTCAACGACAGGTTCAGTAACCTGCAGACGGTCAGAGCGAAGCTCATCTAAAACATCTTCTACTGTGTGGGTAAAACCAGACAGTTCAGTCATTTCAACAGTTGCAGAACCGCCTTTTAAAGTATGTGCAGCCCTGAAAATTTCGTCAATTGCTTCATGGTTTGACGGGTCGTTTTCTATGACTAAGATGTTGCTTTCAAGGTTTTCTACCTGCTGTTCAGCCTCTGTAAAAAAGTCCTTGAGAAGTTCTTCGTTGTTAATATCAAGATAATCACTCATATCTTAATATTTTATACTTTCTGAACCATAAGTCAAGTAAAAAGGGGAAAAAAATAAAAAAAACACACATTAAGATTAATGTAAAGTTATCATTGTACCGATAATAAAAAGGCAGTATTATATTTACAGTAATTTTACGAAACTTCAAATTCAGCATAAAAGGACGGTTTATTATGAAAAAAGTTCATTTTGCTTCTATATTTGCTTTATTATTCATGTTTACTCAGAAAGTATCCGCAGACGTAAATTTCAGCGGAATGGTCGGAGGAAGTATCGGTGCCAGAGGCGAAAGCGGACCAGATGCAGGATTTGAAATTCCTTTTAACATTTTTGGTGCAGCACAATTCAATTTCGGTTCCTGGGGAATTTTCAGATCAAACATTGAACTTAACTCAAAGAATATGGCAGCCGGAAACATTTTTACGGGACAGGATGCTTCGCTGAAGATGAACGAACTTTCTTTTGTTCTCACAAAAAATTCAGGTACGATAAAAAATTATTTTGGTTTTTACTTTGGAACTTATGAAGTTGTCGGAAAAGATGATTTTATGCAGCGACAGTTAGGAATAATTCCGGTTACTTCCCTTTTGACTAAAAGCGAAACGACGCTTTCATGCGGACTTCCTTTGTATCAGAATTACGGAATCGGATTTTCGTACACAGCTAATTTTTCAAAGGTGCCGGGAGCAGCTGGTTTTAACCTTTATTTTAATATGACAGACAACAACACAGTGCAGTTAAATTTGGATTTACGCACTGCATGGGCAACAAAGTATCTTACTGTAGATTTAGCTGCAGGAATCGGCGCTCCACTTCAGAATAAATACATGGGAGCAGACGTAATTCTTTTAATAGATACGCTATACATACATGGTGGAATCAGTATGTTGTTCGGAAGCAATTATACTCATTCGCTTTTTATTCAGGCAGGAATTCAGAATGTTCCGATTACACCTGGTTCTTTTCCAAAGTCTTTTGACAACACTAATGACTTATACATTTTGGTTGAACCAAGAATTTATACAAAAACCATAAAATCACGGCTTACGTTCTATAGTATCCCTGAAAGTGCAGTATCAGACATGCTGTACTTAAATGATCCGCTAGGCGTTGCTTTTTCAATTTATTCAGATACAATCAGTTTAAAAAACAGCAATATGACTTTCGGTTTCCATTTTATCGGCTCTATAAAAGACGAAAACTTAATAACGTTCATGAACAAAAAATCATTTAGTCCTGACAAAAATGATTTTCCAGGTCTGAACATTTACTGTACGCCTTTTATAGATTTTTCTGTCGGAAACGGTGACTTGGAAGTAATGGGACAAATCGGTGTATGCGATGTAATCAATTCACCATATATTCAGTATAAAGTAAAAGTCGGATACAGAAAGGCTTTCTAAGAAAACACTGAATGGAACTTAATTAAGGAAACACTGAAAAATCCTCAGGTATGATTTATTCATTGTTTCCTTATAAACAGCTATTGAATGATTTTGAAATGTTTGAGACTACAATTAAAATATTGTAAAACATTTATATATTCGTTAAAATGGCTGCTATGGAAAAGAAATTATCATCTTTACTTTCTACAATAGAGTGCGAGGCACTTTCTGCAGACGGTAAGACTCCGCTTGATTTGAATGTTATTGGGATTACACCTGTAACTGATATTGTTTTTGATTCGAGAAATGTTTTTCCAGGTTCGCTTTTTTTTGCACTACCCGGTCATCATACAGACGGAAACAAATATATTGCAGAAGCAATCGGAAAAGGCGCAAACGTAATTGTTTATCAGGGAGAAATTGAACACGACGAACGTTTAAAAATTGCAAAAACAATCATTAAGCGTGGACTTGATAAAATTGAAGATAAAAATTCTGTCTTTCCTGTTTTTTTAAAAGTTGAAGATGCACAGGCTGCAATGGCACCTGTTGCAGATGCTTTTTATGATTCGCCTTCAAAAAAATTGATTGTAATCGGCGTTACGGGTACAGAAGGAAAATCAAGCACTGTTTCTTTTGTATGGCAACTTCTTCGCCTTGCAGGAAAAAAAGCCGGTTTTATTTCGACAGTACAGTATTCTCTTGGCGCAGATGCTCTTGCAAATCCTGAGCACACTACAACGCCGGAAGCTCCGATAGTACAAAAGTATTTATACGATATGGTTCAAAACGGCTGCGAATATGCTGTCGTTGAGAGTTCAAGTCACGGACTTTCAAAAAAACTGAACAGACTCGGAAATGTCTGCTTTGACTGCGGCATTTTTATGAACGTAACTCTTGAACATCTTGAATTTCATAAAACTTATGAACAATACAGAGATGACAAAGCAAACCTTTTCCGTGCGCTCGATGAAAACGACCATATAAAAACAGTCAATAATATAGAACGAAACATACAGCCATTCGGCATTGTCAATTTTGAAGACCCTGCAAGTTTGTATTTTTCAGACTGCACAAAACAGAAAATCATCGGTTTTACGACAGAAGGAATGGCAGGAAAGGCAGCCGCAGAAACAGGAAAAAATGCAGTTGCGCTTCCGAAGATTCCTGATGAAATTCCATGCATGAAAGCAAAAAACATTGCAGCTGCGAGGTTCGGAATTTCTTTTACGATTGATGCACCTGACTGTTCAACGCTAAAGGCAGTTAATGCAGACCCTGCCCTTCCGCGCGAACATAAAAGCATTCACATTACGGCAACTCTTCCGGGAGCATTTAATGCTTACAATATTATGGCTTCTATAATTGCAGTAAGCGGACTGACAGGAAAGAGTTTTGAAGAACTTGCAGGCCTGATTTCTGAATTAAAGCCGATTACAGGCCGAATGACGACAATCGATATGAATCAGGATTTTGAAGTAATCATTGATTATGCTCATACACCATCAAGTTTTGAAACGATTTTTCCGCCAATCAGGAAAAGGTGTGCAGGAAGGATTTTTGCTTTATTCGGGTCTGGAGGAGAACGCGATTTGACAAAACGGCCGCTGCAGGGAGAAATTGCAGGGAAATTCTGTGATGTAGTTGTTCTTACTGACGAAGACCCAAGGGGCGAAGATTCAGTTCAGCTTCTGGAGGACATTGCAAAAGGCTGCAGGAAAGCAGGAAAGAAAGACGGCATTGATTTATTCATCATACCTGACAGACCATCTGCTATCAGAAAAACTTTTTCTATGGCTCAAAAAGGTGACATAGTTTTACTTTTGGGCAAAGGTCATGAAAATTCGATTATATATAAAGATTATGTAATGCCTTATGATGAAATTGCAGAAGCAAAAAAGGCTTTGCAAGAAATGCAGCACATACATTAAAAATTAATATAAAAAAATTACATTTTTACAGGTGGAACAAAATGAAAACAGTTGCAGTTATTTACGGCGGAAAATCAGGCGAGCACGAAGTATCTTTAATATCTGCTTCAAGCGTAATACGGAATATAGACAGGAAAAAATTCAATATTGAACTTATTGGAATTACAAAAAACGGAAAATGGTTTTTGCAAGATTCAACTGAACTTGAACGGATTTTGTCTGACAAAGATGCTGTTTTAAAGATTGTTCAAAAGGAAGAAAATGCGCTTTCCGTAATCCCAGCAGGAAAAAATAACTGCTTTTCATGCAGGGCAAGGACACTTGATGTTGATATTGTTTTTCCTGTAGTGCACGGAACTTTTTGCGAAGACGGAACTTTGCAAGGGCTTCTTGATATGGCTGAAGTTGCTTACGTCGGCTGCGGCTGTATGTCGAGTGCGCTGACAATGGACAAAGAAAAGACAAAGGCTGTATGGAAAGAGGCAGGACTTTCGGTTGTTCCGTATATTTTAATGACACGTGCAGAACTTAATGATTCAAAAAAATATGATGAAATATTCAGTAGGGCGGTTTCTGAGCTGGGATTTCCGCTTTTTGTAAAACCTTGCAATGCAGGTTCTTCTGTCGGAGCAGGAAAGGCGAATTCTGAAAAGGAACTTTCGATGGCGCTGATGGAAGCTTTTTTGTGGGACAACAAAGTTTTGATTGAAAAGGCTGTCAATGCAAAGGAAATTGAATGCAGCGTAACAGGAATTTCAACTTGTGAATCGCCTGACAATTCATGTTCTGTCGTAAAAGCATATCTTCCGGGGGAGATTTTGCCGACGCATGAGTTTTATGACTACGATGCAAAGTACACTGACCCTGACGGTGCAAAACTGAAAATTCCTGCTGAAATTACGGAAGAACAGATTGCAGAGATTCAGCAGATTGCAGTCAAGGCTTACAAGGCTGTTGATGCTTCTGGATTGAGCCGCGTTGACTTTTTTGTTGATAAAACAAATGAAAAAATTTATTTAAACGAAATAAATACGTTACCGGGATTTACATCAATAAGTATGTTCCCGAAAATGTGCGAGGCTTCAGGCTTAAAATATTCAGATTTAATCGAACTGCTTTTAGATGAAGCAGTCATCAGGCACAGTGCGAGAATGCAGCTTCAGACTTCGCTTTGATTTTTTTTTATGGGGTGCAGAATGGAAAATTCAGTTATGAATGGCAATGCTTTTGTTTATCCTGAAGGATGTTTTTTTAATTCTATTGAAGATATAAAAGACAAACACATTACCGTAATGGGACTCGGACTAAATGGAGGCGGTGAAGCAACTGTCAGATTTTTGCTCAGACACGGTGCTTATGTTCTCGTAACTGACATGAAACAGGAAAGTCAGTTAAAGCCGACGATTGATTCGATAAGTGCAGACAAAACGTTGCCGGCTGACCGCCTGACTTATGTTTTAGGCGAACACAGAATCGAAGATTTTGCAAATGCAGACTGCGTAATAAAAAATCCGGGTGTAAAAATTCAGGGAAATAAATTTTTACAGGCGGCAAAGGCAATTGAAACAGACATCAGCCTTTTTTTAAAGTTCACTAAAGCAAAAATTATTGCCGTAACGGGAAGCAAAGGAAAATCAAGTACGGTAAGCGCAATTCACTACGGACTCCAGCAGTCTGGTTTTGATGCTTTTCTTGGCGGAAACATTACTGTAAGTCCGCTCACCTTTCTTGAGCAGACTTCAGAAAAATCAGTTGTCGTCCTTGAACTTTCAAGCTGGCAGCTTGCAGACTTACGCGGAAGAAAACTTTTAAAGCCGTTTATCGCAGTAATTACGAAAATCGTTCCTGACCATCAGAACTGGTATAACAACATGGGCGACTATGTTGCAGACAAAAGGCTGATTTACAAAGACCAGACAGAAGATGATTATACAATCGTAGACTTTGACGGTGATGCTGTAGGAACAGGTCCTAGTTGTGGCGGCACTTGGGGCGATTATTTTGCAAAAGAAACAAAAGGAACTGTACTGCGCTACAGTCAGAGAGATTTGGGACTTCATGTAAAGAACTTTAACGGTGCTTGGCAGTCGTTTGATGATAACAATGTTTTTTCAGGAATGGCAAAGCTTCCTTTTTGGACGGCAGCAAAAAAAATACTCGGAAAATTAAAAGTTCCTGGTGTGCATATGAGGAGCAATACACTCAATGCTGCGCTTGTCCTTGCAATTATGGGAGTTAAGCCTGACAGCATTGAAAGCATTTTATCGGGCTGGACAGGTATTCCGCACAGGCTTCAGTTTTTCCACAGCTGGAAAAATAAAAACGGCGTTACATTTAAATTTTTTAATGACTCATGCGCTACAGTACCAGAAGCCGCAGCTGCTGCAAGTCAGGCATTTGGAAAACCGGTAGTCTTTATCTGCGGCGGAACTGACAAGGGACTTAATTTTTCTGTTTTGTCTGACACGTTAAATTACAGGCAATCTGGCAGTACAAAAGTTTCTTCGCTGTATCTTCTTGCAGGAACAGGAACAGACAAACTCGTGCCGCTTCTTGACAAAGACAGTGTTTCTTACAAAGGTCCGTTTGGGTCGCTTGAGGAACTTTTGAAAGAAGTAAAAACTGATTTAGACAGCGAAGATTCTTCTGAAGTTTCGGATGTCGTTGTATTTAGTCCTGGCGCAACAAGTTTTGGAATGTTTACAAATGAATTTGACCGCGGAACTAAATTTATGAATGAGGTAAAAAATTTATTTGCCTGAATTTTATCTGCCGGTATCCCTGACAATACCTTCAACGTAACCATTGTCTTTTACGCGAAGCAAAGTACCTTTCTGCAAATCATATTTTGTATAAAGAATACACTGATGTCCATTGCATACCCAATTTCTGACAGAAGCATTTTCAGGATTTACCAAAAGCCACTCCCCTTTTTTTGCAGGCGTAAAAACAACGTCAGGCGAAATAAATTCCAGTTCTGAATTATAATCGACCATATTCAACGGTTCGTATTCATACATGTTCCAGCCGTCATAATTTTCAATCGGGGTGATTTTACGTTCAGGATTTTTCTGATAGTCTTTGAGTCTTGCCTCACGCGCTTTCGGGTGCATTAAATCAAGTTCACTTTGAATTTTATTTTTCGTTTCAGATGCAGTTTTTAAAACGGCAGACTTTTCTTCTTCTGAAAATTTTCTGCCGATTGTCGCACACAAATCATAAGCACTGTCAGAAGCGCCCTGTGTCGTTTTATCAGCATCTGCTCTTGAATAATAAAAGCCTGTCGTAGATTCACGGTGGCTGACATTTTCAAGTTCTGCAATAAAAGGAGCCGCTTCTTCATCTGTAATTTTCCCATCAAGGGCATCAATGGCTTTTCTGTATGCACGAGTTACAAGAGCAACATAATAAGTGCTTTTCATTCTTCCTTCGATTTTAAGTGAATCAAGACCTGCTTCTTTCATATCTTTTAAATGGTCAATCATCTTTATGTCTTTGCTAGAAAGAATTGCCGTAAAGTCATCGCCTTCGTAAACAGGAAAATACTCACCGCGCCGTGAATGTTCTTCGATTGCAAGAGTACCGCTTTGGGCAAGTTGTTTTGCTTTTTCAGGCGAAATAATTTTTCTGTCAGAATCTGAACTAGAACAAGAAACCGAACCAAAATCAGGACGACATTTCAAGTCAAAATCCCAGCGGCATGTATGGGAACAAAATCCGCTTTGAGCACTGCGACCTGTCAAAAGAGAACTCATAAGACATCTTCCGCTGTAAGCAATGCACATCGCCCCATGAACAAAAGCTTCAAGTTCCATATCAGGAACGGCATCTTTTATCTGCCTGATTTCTTTTAAACTTGCCTCACGTCCGAGTACAATCCGCTTAAAGCCGATTGACTTGTACATTTTTACAGCTTCCCTATTTACACAACTTGCCTGCGTACTTAAATGAAGCGCTGCATCAGGAAAATTTTTCTGCAGTATCGGAACAACTCCCAAATCCTGAACTATAAACGCATCAATCGGATACTGTTTAAAATAGCCGATGTCGCGGATAAAAGAATCGATGTCATCATTATGAAAACAAATGTTCAGTGCACAATGAAGTTTTTTTTCAGGGAACTGTTTTTTTAATTCAATGACTTTTTTATATTCCTCTTCGTAAAAATTATCTGCCTTTATTCTTAGCGAAAATTTTTTAAGTCCTATGTAAGCAGCGTCCGCCCCATAAGCATAAGCGTAATACAGTTTTTCAACATTGCCTGCAGGAGATAAAAGTTCCATTCTGTTCTATGCCTCTGATTCAAGACTTTTTTCTAAAACAGGTGCGCGGCTCAAAGTTTGCTCGTCAACTTTTTCTTCATGATAAGTTATAAGCCTGCCGATTTTTTCAATTGCAAGATGAGATTCTTCTATATATTCATCTGCCATCTGAAACATGAACATCATATCAGGCCAGACATCAAGGTCACACACACAGCCAGCCTCGTGCAGATTACGCTGAAAAGTTTTTGCGTCCTGCAATAAAATTTCTTTTTCGCCAAGCTGAATATACACAGGAGGAAAACCTTTTAAAGATTCCTTTGAAGCCATCACTGCCGATACAAGCGGATTTGAAAGATTTGTTTCATAAGTATAGACATCAGCACTTCGTCTGAGGCAATCGCCGTTCATAATTTCATCATGGGCTTTTCTCTCTTTTATCAAAGGAGAATCAGAAGTCAGGTTAAGCCAGGGCGAAAACAAAATCACGCGGCTTATACATTCGCGGTAACGTTCTCGAAGATTTAAAATTAAAGCCATTGCAAGTGAAGCACCAGAGCCGTCTGCTGCAATCAAGATTTCCGGCTGCTCAGGCTTTTTAGGATTTGAAGAATCAAGTGAACGTGCAATCTGTTCTTCCGTAAAAACAGAACGGAAAACTGCCTGCAAATCTTCAATTCCGTTCGGAAAAGTATATGCAGGTGCAAGGCGGAACTCAGGAACGACGACACGGCACGATGTTGCATTTGCAATGCTCGCACAGAAAGAACGATACGCACTTCTTGAGCCGCCTACAAAAGAGCCTCCGTGAACGTAAATCATAATTTTTTCAGTTGAATAAACTTCCGGCATCAAGACGTCACAGGAAATATTTGAATATTTGTGTTCGATACATTCAACATTATTCGGAATTACAGCAGAATAAAATGTCCTGTCAATATTTTTCCTAAATACGTCCAAATCCTGTCTGGTAGAATAAACCAAAGTTTTTAGTTTTTTTATTGCCGCTTTTCTGTCACGATTCATAATGAAAATAGTATAGCAAAAACAATTATTTTGTGCTATATTTCTGTCTATGCCAATCAAAATAAAATCAGATTTACCAGCTTGCAAAATTCTAGAAAACGAAAACATATTTGTAATGACAGACAAAAGGGCAACTACTCAGGATATACGCCCACTTAAAATCGCAATCGTAAATTTGATGCCTGCAAAAGTTACGACAGAAACTCAACTGCTCCGTCTTTTAGGAAACACTCCGCTACAGATTGAAATTTCGCTTGTTCAAATGGAAAATCACATTTCAAAAAACACAGGAATAGAACATCTTGAAAAATTCTATATAAACTCAAGTGATGTGTTCAGTCAAAAATTCGACGGAATGATTATTACAGGCGCTCCTGTCGAACAGCTTGAATTTGAAAAAGTTGATTACTGGGAAGACCTCTGCAAAATAATGGATTATGCAAAGACAAACGTTTTTTCTACGCTCTACATTTGCTGGGGTGCTCAGGCAGGACTTTACCATCATTTCGGAATTCCAAAATACAGCCTTGACAAAAAAATGTTCGGCATTTTTGAAAACAGGCGCACGGCAGGACCTGATCCGCTTTTAAGGGGCTTTGATGATTTTTTCCCTATTCCTCAGTCGCGCCATACGACAATTCACAAAGAAGACATTTTAAAACATCCGGAACTTACGATTCTTGCAGAAAGCGATGAAGTCGGCGTAACGATTGTAAAGACAACAGACAACAGGGCAATTTTTATGACAGGTCATCTTGAATACGATTCAGAAACTTTAAAATCTGAATATTTCCGCGACGTAAACAAAGGTCTTGAAATAAACATTCCGAAAAATTATTTTCCAGACGACAATCCGTCAAAAGAACCTTTTTCTTCATGGCGAAGTACGGCGCATTTATTCTATTCAAACTGGCTCAACTACTACGTATATCAGGAAACTCCATATAACTTTGTAAAACAGGACTCAGGCAATGACAATTAAATCGTGTAAATCAGACAGTTTTGGAAACGGAAAATCAATTCGTGTGCCCGGCTCAAAAAGCCATACAATCAGGGCATTAATTCTTGCAGCAATGAGCGAAGGCAAGACTAAAATTACAAATCCGCTAAAAAGTGCAGACGCTCTTTCTACGGCAAAAGCAATAAAAAAAATAGGTGCTGACGTTGAATTTTTTGATGACGAAAATTATTGGCTTGTAACAGGAGCCGGAAATAACATTCATCTTCCTGATTCAGAAATTGACGTAGGAAACTCAGGTTCACTGATGTATTTTATTTCTCCAGTTCTTGCAACACTGAACGGACGATGCGTAATAAACGGAGATGCCTCAATCCAAAAACGCCCGGTTGCCCATCTGACAGATGCCCTTAACCAGCTTGGCGCAAAAGCTTTCTGTCAGAAAAAAGATTCTGTCTGCCCGCCATTTGAATTTACAGGACCTGTAAACAATTCCAAAACTTTAGTTACAGACGGCAAGTTATCTCAATACATATCCGGTTTTATGATGGCTGCAACACGACTTCAGGGCGAAACAAAAATTGAACTTACAACACCGCAGGAAACGCCTTATCTTTCAATGACAAAATACTGGCTTGACAAATACGGCGTTCAAAGTTCAATTTCAGAGGACTTTAAAAATATAAGCGTTCACGGAATAAAAAATTTAAAAGCACATGATGTAATAATTCCGTCAGACTGGGAAGCAGTCGCTTTTCCTTTGATTGCAGCTTTGATTGCAAACGAGTATATTGTCATTACGGACATCGATGATTCAAAAACGCAGGGCGATGAAAAAATCGTCGAACTATTACAAGACTATGGAGCAGACATAATCTGGAATAAAGAAAAAAATTTTATCGAAGTAAATCCTCATCTTAAAAATAAATCTAAAGCCGAAAAAAAAGCAGGATACAAAATCCTCAAAGTAAACGGCGAAAAAAAGATAATAAGCATGGCAGCCTATCCTGATGCAATCTGCGCGTTATGCGTAATTGCATGTTTTGCAAACGGAAAGACAGTTTTTACAGACATTGAAATCTGCCGTAAAAAAGAAACAGACAGAATCAAAGTTATGACAGAAATACTTTCAAATCTCGGAGCAGACATCAGAGATAAAGGCAATACACTTGAAATCAACGGAGCATCTCCTTTTAAAGATGACGGAACAAAAAATCCTGATTTTAAATTGCACGGCGGAACAATCGATTCGTACTTAGACCATCGCGTTGCAATGAGTCTTGCATGCTGCGGACTCTTTTTAGAAAAAGAAAATCCACTTTTTATAAAAGATGCACAATGCTGCGATGTTTCGTTTCCGGGATTTTTTGATACGATGAATGGCAGTCTCGGAACTGAATTTACATGCGAATAAAATATGCAAAAAAATTTAGTGCTGGTAAATTGACTCGATAAGATTTAATTTACCGGCTTTTATTTCAAATCCGTCGATACAATCTGTATGTACAATTTTTTTCTTCATATTGTAATAATTAATCTTAATGTCATAAATTCCGTCAGGCACAGAGATTCCTGCAACGCTTACTACAGACGGAAAAAACCTGCAGATTCTGACATCTGCCCTTTCTGTTACTTCTGTCGTTACCTGCGAAAATAAATTTAAAATGCCGAAAATGCTTCCAAGATAACTGTCAGAAGTTTCCCTACTTGCAGCATCAAGAACACCTGAAGTTACAGACTTACTGATTGAACGGATTAAAGACCTTGCATAGATTGCGCCGAAATGCTGCTTGTAAGTATCACACACAATGTTGCTTATTTTTTCAAGCGCAGAAAGATTTTGTTTATAGACTATGCCTGTATACTTATCTGTCATTACAACTTGAATTGCCCTGATATGCGACGGAAAAATTTTTAAAACAGGAAGGGCAAGTTTGTAATATGCATCATTAAAAGGAATACGCAGAGTATCTTCAACTTTTATCGGACTCCTGCCTGTATAGCAGATAAAATTAACGCGAGCTTTATCCAAAGGCACAGAAAGTTCGTCTTTTAATTCCTGCGGCATTGAAAAATCATAAACTGATTTCTGTAATGCAAATGCTTCCTGTATTTTATTGTAATCAATCTGTGCTGAATACAAATCATTGTCTGCGCGGTACAAAAGCATGCTTAAATATCTTGCAAATGCGCTGTTGTGAAATTCTACATCTGTATCAAGATTATCAAAATCTGAATAATCATATTCACTTTTTAAATTTGCTTTCTGCTGGTTTATCAAATCCTGATATTCACTGCCTATTACTTTCATCTTGTTGTCAAACCGGCGGATTTCGACCATTGCATCTTCAAGTTTATTCAAGTGAATGTAATTAAGACACATGAAAATATTTGAATAAATGTCTTCATAAGTTTCGCCAGTATAGTCTGCGACAGTATCATTTATAACAGCCTGTCCGATTTTCTGGGTAACGCTCTTTGTAAAATTCAATTCGATTTCTTTTTCAGCAAGAGAAAGATTTTTATTGCTTGCCTCATAATCAGAAGCAAAATGCTTTACGATTCCCTGATCAATATAAAGCAGGACTTTATCGCGTTTTGAATAAAAATATTTCTGCTGTTTTTCAAGGATCTCAGAAACTGCCGCGTAATCAGACTGCGAAACAGCCTCATCAATGGAAGAATAATCTAAATCTGCCATTGTCATGCAGGAATTAAAAACTGCAGAACTTACAAACAGAACGGCAAAAAAACTTTTAAACTTTTTTACAACGGATTTCTTCTGCAACAGGCGGCAACTCTCTTTCATGATGGTATAGTATACCTACTACGCTCGTAAATTTCAATTCTTTCCCCTCACCTTTTTATCTCGCGTTACGAAAATTGCAGAGCAATTTTCTATGTCGGGTGGA
>SAMEA3663026__coassemble_345_pt1 | contig 33299 bp, 22 predicted proteins | sample SAMEA3663026__metabat2_low_PE_034 | metagenome-assembled genome bin SAMEA3663026 (sample SAMEA3663026) | pig gut metagenome | biome: pig gut; feature: pig-associated habitat; material: faeces | place: France | collected 2012
CGCCCATAGAGAATTGCTCCTGCAATTCTCGTAGCGCGAGCTGGTTGCGCGTTTGGAATTTACAACTACAACAGTCTTTACGCCCATAGAGAATTGCTCCTGCAATTCTCGTAGCGCGAGCTGGTTGCGCGTTTGAAATTTACCACTACAACAGTCTTCACGCCCATAGAGAATTGCTCCTGCAATTCTCGTAGCGCGAGCTAAATTTGTGCTTGTCTGACATCTGAAATTTACGAGCGCTGAAATTTACGAGCGCTTGAATAAAATGAAGTTTCCAATTAAAATTATACTGACTATAATTAAACTAAGGAAAACTATGTCTGGCGAAATAAATAATATATTTAAACGTGTAATAACTCCGATTCGATTTGGAATTGATGTCGGCTCAACTACTGTAAAAGTTGCAGCTCTTGGTGATAATGATGAACTACTGTACAGCGCTTATGTCCGCCATCGTGCTGACATACGAAGTACGATTATAAAAGTTGTAACAGATGCTTTAAATGAACTTGAACAGAAACTTCCTGACGGCAAGGAACAGACTTTGTCAGTAAAAGTTACTGGTTCTGGCGGACTTGCAGTTTCGCAGTGGCTTTCAGTTCCGTTTATTCAGGAGGTAATTGCCGCAACTACTGCCGTACGCAGGATTATTCCGCAGACAGATGTTGTAATCGAACTTGGTGGTGAAGACGCAAAGATTACCTATTTTAAAGGCGGTGTTGAACAGAGAATGAATGGTACTTGTGCCGGCGGTACAGGTGCTTTTATTGACCAGATGGCAGCACTTCTTGAAACTGATGCAGCCGGTTTGAATGAACTTGCCAAAGGCGCTACTACGATTTATCCTATTGCGGCGCGCTGCGGAGTTTTTGCAAAGACTGATGTTCAGCCTTTGATTAACGAAGGTGCGCGCAGGGAAGATATTGCTGCTTCTATTTATCAGGCTGTCGTAAGTCAGACAATTTCAGGGCTTGCGTGTGGAAAGCCTATTCGCGGTAATGTAGCATTTTTGGGTGGCCCGCTTCATTTTATGGATCAGCTTCGCTACCGCTTTATTGAAACTTTAAAATTAAAAAACGACGAAATTATAGTGCCGGAAAATTCCCAACTCTTTGTTGCGACTGGCGCTGCCTATTCTGCAGAACGTAAAAATTTCTGTACTTCAGGCAATAATGCAAACGTATTTCCGACAATCGAAGAGTTTAAAAACAGTCTTTCAAAATTAGTCGGCGCAGAACTTTCTGAAGTACAGCGCCTTGAGCCTTTATTTAAATCAGAAAGCGAACTTGAAGAATTCCGTCAGCGGCATGCAAAAGAAGTTGCCCTGCGCGGAAATCTTGACGAGGCTTCAGGTCCTGTATTCCTTGGACTTGATTCAGGTTCAACGACTACAAAGGCAGTTCTTGTTGATAAAGAAGGTAAGATTCTTTGGAATTATTATACGCACAATGCAGGAAATCCTGTTGACATTGCAGTCAAGATGCTTAAAGAACTGTACAACCGCCTTCCTGACAGTGTTTATATTGCCCGGGCTGTTTCTACAGGTTATGGCGAAGCGCTGTTTCAGGCGGCTCTTGGAGTTGACTCAGGCGAAGTTGAAACTATTACTCATTTTAGGGCGGCGGACTTTTTTGTTCCTGGTGTTGAGTTTTTGCTTGACATCGGCGGACAGGATATGAAATGCCTTAGAATGAAAGACGGAGCTATCGTTTCAATTCAGCTTAACGAAGCATGTTCTTCTGGCTGCGGTTCGTTCCTTGATAATTTTGCGCGTACAATGGGAATGGACATTAAGGAATTTTCACAGATTGCGCTTATGGCTCAAAAGCCTGTTGACCTTGGAAGCCGTTGTACTGTCTTTATGAATTCACGGGTAAAGCAGGCTCAGAAAGAAGGTGCAACTGTAGCAGATATCAGTGCAGGACTTTCTTATTCAGTAATAAAAAATGCTTTGTTTAAAGTTATAAAACTACGCAAGGCTTCTGATATTGGTACAAAGGTTGTCGTTCAGGGAGGAACTTTTTTTAACGATGCAGTTTTGCGCGCTTTTGAAAAAATTGCAGGCGTTCAGGTTTTCCGTCCTGATGTTGCAGGTCTTATGGGCGCGTATGGTTCAGCATTGATTGCGTATGACCAGTGGGTTGATTTGACTTCCCCAAAACCTGGTGAACCGGAAGGAACTTTCCACGACGTGCGTTCAAATATTGCAACAGTTGAACAGCTTGAAAACTTCCACGTTGACCTTGAACTCCGTCGCTGCGGAAAATGCCAGAACAATTGTCTTTTGACAATCAATACGTTCACTTCAAAAGATAAAGAAGAAAAAGAAACTTCGCGAACTTTTGTAACAGGCAACCGTTGCGAGCGCGGTCTTGAATTTGCAGATGACAAAAATGTCATTGATGCAAGCAACAAAGAAAATACAAATATTAAAGTTGACGAAAAAGACGAGATTCCGAATCTGTTTGCATGGAAATATAAGCGTGTATTTGATTATGTTCCGCTCAGTCCTGAAAACGCTCCATTTGGTGATGTTGGAATTCCGCGTATTTTAAATATGTATGAAAATTACCCTTTGTGGTTTACTTTCTTTACAAAACTTGGATTCCGTGTAAGGCTTTCGCCTCGTTCAACAAGAAATGTCTACGAAAAAGGGCTTGAGTCAATTCCTTCTGAATCAGTATGTTATCCTGGTAAAATCTCGCACGGACATATCGAATCTCTTTTGCAGTGGGGCGTAAAATTTATTTTTTATCCGTGTGCTCCTTACGAAAAGCAGGAAGATTCAGGGGCTGGAAATCATTATAACTGTCCTATCGTTACAAGTTATCCTGAAGTATTGCGTAACAATATTGATTCTTTACGTCAGAATAAAGATATTCTTTATATGGATCCGTTCCTTCCGATTTATGACAAAAAGAGACTCGGCTACAGGCTTTTTGAGGAACTTCATCCGCATTTCCCAAAGATTTCGTTTGAAATGGTAATGGAAGCGATTGAAGCTGCATGGCTTGAACAGGAAAAATTCCGCGAAGATGTAAAGCAGGCAGGCGAAGAAGCTCTTGAAAAAATCATTACGAACGGTGCCGGCGGAATCGTACTTGCAGGACGTCCTTACCATCTTGACCCGGAAATCAACCATGGAATTCCTGAAATGATAAATGGCCTCGGACTTGCAGTCTTTACCGAAGATTCTATTGCTCATCTTGGTTCTATTGAACGTCCTTTACGAATAATTGACCAATGGGTTTATCATAACAGACTGTATCGAGCAGCAAGTTTTGTTTCTGGAATGCCTAATCTTGAACTTGTCCAGCTTACAAGTTTTGGTTGCGGACTTGATGCAGTTACTGCCGATCAGGTTGACGAAATAATGAAGGCAAAAGGTCGGATGTATACTCTTATAAAAATTGACGAGGGAAGCAATCTCGGTGCAGTACGTATCCGTATCAGAAGTCTGATTGCTGCCGTAAAAGAGCGCCAGCGTAATCATAAAAAATACGAAATAAAATCAAGCGCATATAACCGTCAGGTATTTACAAAAGAAATGAAGTACAAGCATACGATTATCGGACCGCAGATGTCGCCGATTCACTTCAGGATTTTGCAGAAAGCTTTTGAGTACAGCGGTTATAAATTCGTAATTCTCGATGCGCTTGACCCTAAAGCCGTAGAAACAGGATTAAAGTACGTAAACAACGATGCCTGCTATCCGTCAATTCTTGTAGCAGGTCAGATGATAGCTGCTCTTGAATCTGGCAAATATGACTTGAACAATACTTCACTGATTATTACTCAGACAGGCGGCGGATGTCGTGCAACAAATTATATCGGATTTATCCGCCGTGCATTGAACGATGCAGGCTGGGGACATATTCCTGTCCTTTCGCTGAGTGCACAGGGCTTTGAAAAAAATCCTGGTTTTAAAATTACGCTTCCTCTTTTGCACCGCTGTCTTATGGCTGTAATGACAGGCGATGTTTTGATGCGGCTTTTGTACAGGACACGCCCTTACGAAGCAGTGCCGGGAAGTGCAAATGCCCTTTATGAAAAATGGAATGGCAAGGCGCAGATTGCATTAAAATCTCTGTCTGTCAGGAAATATCACAAACTTTTAAAAAACATCATCAAAGATTTTGACGAACTCCCTCTTTTGCCGATTAAAAAGCCTCGTGTCGGAGTAGTCGGAGAAATCCTCGTAAAATTTCATCCGACCGCAAACAATAAAATTGTCGAAACAATCGAAGCTGAGGGGGCTGAATGTGTAATGCCTGACCTTGCAGACTTTTTCTTCTATTCATTTAGTACAGGAATTTTCAGGCATGAAGAGCTTGCATTCCCTAAAAAAACTGAACGCAATGCAAGACTTTTTGTCTGGTTCCTGGAACTTTACCGCAATAAGATGAAAAAGTACCTTAATAAATCTCATCGTTTTGAAGCGCCAAACTCGATTTATAAAATGATGGACTCTGTCGATGACATTGTTCAGCTTGGAAACATTACTGGCGAGGGATGGTTTTTGACTGCCGAAATGGTAGAACTTATTCACTCTGGAGTGCCGAGCATTGCGTGCGTTCAGCCTTTTGCATGTCTTCCGAACCACGTTACAGGAAAAGGTATGATAAAAGAACTCCGACGCCGTTATCCTGAAAGCAACATCAGCGCAATCGATTACGACCCGGGAAGTTCAGAAGTAAATCAGCTTAACCGTTTAAAGCTCCTGCTTTCCAATGCGCCTGCAGGAAAACATCCTGATGAAAACAAAGAAGGAATGATTGAAGTGCGTAATGGCAAAAAAGTTGAACTTGTAAAGCCTCAGGTTCATCTTGCAGAAGGTGCCGGTGTTTTTGCAGACCCTGAGCCTGTTGAACCGAATCAAGTTCCGCCTAGTGCCTAGTGCTTGAGTTTTTTCTGGAGGCAAAACGTGAAAGACTGTAAAAAAACAGTGCTTGCTTTGTCAGCTGTTTTTCTTTGTTTTATGACATCTGTTTACGCTGAATACAACAGTTTTGGAATTCCTGATTCGAGTGAAATCAGAACTGAAATTACAGATTCCTGGTTTCATCAGGATTTGGAAAATATCAGGATGAATAATGTTCAGGTGCGGAAAAATATCGAAGGCGAAAGTTTTCAGATAAGTCTTGAAGAACAGGAAAAACAGTTTATTGTTTATGTTTCTCCAAAGTCGACTATGCAGGTTGACGTGTATGACAGTAAAGGAGTTCACACAGTAACGGAAGATTCCTTTTTGCCGAATTCGTTTGGTTCCTGGCTGTATGCAAGAAGTAAAGACAGCGGTCAGAGCCTTTTTGTAAGGATTTATATTTCAAGAAACAGTGATGTTTATATTCAGTTTTCGCCTTCTAAAAAAAATACGGTTGCAGATTTTGTAATATTCAATTCTTATGTGGCAAAAAGCGTTCCAGTCGGAGTTCCGTTTGAAAAAATCCTTACGATGAGCATTGCCCAGATTTATTCGCTGACAAAAAATTCCCTGCCATGGAAATACGCTGAATGTGTGCCTGAGCAGTATGAACCTTCGCTTGTAATGATTCAAACAATCCGTTCTATGCAGAATAAAATTGCTTACGAAGAAGATGCTATGTATGATGAATTTGGAAAATCAATTTCCATAAGAACTGCATTACCTCATATATGTGATGAAAAAAATAAAGGAAAACTTATTTTGTCTTCCAATGGTTTTGTAAAATGGGTTGTTGACGGTCTTGTTGAACCGATTGCAGGCAGTTACTTAAAGCGTTCTCCCCTTATAGAACCTACAGTTGAATATAAAGAGACTGGCTTTCAAGGTTCCTTAAATCTTGAATACAGTACGAATTTTAGCCTTGACTGGACACGGAATATTGCAGCGGCGGCTTTTTCTGTCAGGGCAAATAAAACTTATCTTTACAAAGACAGCGGTGTAGATGTAACTGTCGAACCCTTTGCAGCCATAATTACGGAAAAAGGAATTTTAAATTCTACAGGTTATATAAAAAATACCGGATATAAGCCTGATAATTTAAAGGCAATCCTTTATACGCTTTCGATTGATGAACCTGATTATTTTTATCTTGCTGCAATTCGGCAGACAGACAGAAAAAGTTCGGAAGTCAAAGTATTTAATGATTCTGCCGTAATTTTCCCTTATTTAGATAGCAAGGGAATTTTTAGGATTTCTGTTTTTATGGATGGAAAAGAAATAAAGTATAGTGATTTTGAAAAATATCTTTTGAAATCAAACGATTGTTTTGTTCACTTAGCGAGAGTAAAAACTTCAAAAATGTTTTATCCTCAGGACAATAAATCTTTATATTAATGCTAAAATGGTGTATAATAAATTAAGATGTTAAATGACGTAAAAGTAATTGCCTTTGATATTGATGGTACTCTTTATCCGCAGGAGAGATTTTTTGCAAAAATCTTTTTTCATTTTTGGAAAAATGTCGTAGTGTTCTATCACTTTGGAAGAGTACGCAAGGCTTTGCGCCGATGTGCTCCGCTTCCTGATTTATACAGGTATCAGGCTATCCTGTTGTCAGAAAGAATGAAATGCACGACCCCTGAAGCAGAAAAAATGCTTAATTCTGTTATTTATGACGTATTCCCGAAATATTTTAAAAACGTAAAGCCTTTTAAAAATGTTTCTGAAACTTTTCAAAAATTAAAGGAAGCCGGATATAAAATTGCAATCCTTTCTGATTTTCCGCCGGAACAAAAAGGCGATTTATGGGGACTTCTTCCTTATTGTGACGGTGTTTTTGGCGCAGAAAAAATAGGCGCGCTAAAGCCTTCAAAGTATACTTTTGGAGTTATGGCTAAAGAACTTGGCGTTCCGATGAAAAATATTCTGTATGTCGGAAACAACAAAAAATATGACATAGATGGTGCAAAGGCTGCAGGAATGAAAACTGCATATCTTTTACCGTTATGGAGAAAAATACTGAATCTTCCGCTAAAGCAGGCTGATATATCTTTTAAAAACTATCGCCAATTTATGAAGATTGTGTTAAAATAAATTATTATAGAAACTTTTTGGGTGGGAAAAAGTGAGTATATTAGCAACAATTCTTATATCTGCAACTTTATCTGCAGTTTTCTGCATCATTTTTAAAATGATGGGCAAAGACAATAATTCAATGGAAAAAGTTAGACGCTATGCTGACAGGCGGCAGAGTGAATTTGAAACTTATTTTGCAGAAAAAGTAAAACAGCTTAAACTGCATTCTGCGGAACTTGACGGTCAGCAGCAGCAGGCTGTTGCAGCTGTAAACAGGCTTGATAAACAGATAGGCGCTTTTAAAGAAATGATTGTTTCGCTTCAAAAAGATACGGATGCAGTTCATTCTATTGAAGCTAAAATTAATGCCTATGGAGAAAAAATTTCTTCTTTGTCAGAAATGACTGATGCCGTTGAAGAAAATCTTGAGCGAATCAAGCAGGAGTCAAATTATGTCGGCAAAGTAGGCGACAAGATTGACGAAAGCCGGCGTGAACTTGAAAGGCTTCAGGGGCAGATTCCTGCTGTTTCTCAGGAGTTTAAAAAATATAATGCAGAGCAGTTAAAATCTGTCGGAATTGATTTGCTGAAAAAATATTCGGAACGTTCTTTGGAAATTGAAAATTCAACAAAGCAGGCAGTAAAGGATTATGAAGAACTTGTAAACAAACTTAACAGTGATGTTGCAGGAATTTATTCCAACGCTGCAAAAAAAGTTGAAAATCTTGAAGACAGTGCATTTACTTTGCTCAGCGAAAAATCTGAAAAACGCGCAGAAGACTACAAAAACAGTATGGAAAAAACTTTTGCTGACTTGCAGGATAAAATTGAAAAAGTTCAGCAGCGCTATGAAGTTCTCTTTGATGATGCAATTCAGTCTGCTGATGAAAAAGAAAAAACTGCTTATGAAAAATATTCGGCAACAGCAAAATCTCACATTGAAAGTTTTAAATCTAATGTAGAAGAAAAAATAAAGGGCATGCAGGACACGATAAAACAGAATCTTGCAGATTTGAAAGCTCAGACAGTTAATTCTGCAAAAGAAACAAAGGCTGCAATTACTGAATTAAAGTCAAGTTGTCAGGAAGCTGTCGAACAGGCAAAAGAATCAAACAAAGAAATAGATGTTCATAAAGCGGAAGTTAAGGCTGCAATTTCTAAGTTTGAAAAAGATACTGCTTCTCAAATTAATGATGTCAACAGGCGCCTTGAAGAAGCTGTAAAAAAAGCGGCTGCAGTTTACGAAGCAAAACAGACAGAAAACCTTATTCAGCTTGATAAGCAGCTTGAACAGTATAAGAAAGACATGCAGTACAGGTTGCAGCGTATTGAAACAAGCGGAACTGACATTGATAACCTTGAAAAAGTTCTGCGTAAATCTATGGACGAAACTCAGAACCACGTACTTGCCGATTTCAAAAACTTTACTCAGGCAACAAAAATTCAGTCTGATAACCTTGCAAAACAGATTGCAGAACTTGAATCCCACATGGAAGAACTCCGGCAGTCTACGGCAGATAATGTTTCAAGCCGCCTGACAGATTTTGAAAATGAATTTACTTCAGATTTGAAAGTTCGCGAAGACAAAATTCAGGAAGACTTGGTTTCATGGAAAGAAAATATTGATTCTAGAGTTTCTGCTTTTATGACCGGCTATCAGACTGACCGTGAGAAGCTTGAAGAAGATTACAGTGAAAATTTGAAAAGCCGCATAGATGTCCTCCGTTCTGATGCGTTTGCAAAAATCAATGAAATATCTGATGAAGTTAAAAATTCAAATAATGACATTTCTTCTCAAATCGACCAGATGCAGAAAGCTGTCCGCGATTTTGTAGATCAGTATAAAGTTGAACTCGACACTGCTGTTAATACTTCTGAAGAAACTCTGAAACTCGAAACAGAAAAACATTCTTTAAAAATCCAGGAAGTGCTTGAAGCCAAACAGAATGAACTTCTTGAACAACTTGACAGGTTCAGCAGTGAAATTTCTGGAAAGTATGATATTGAAAAATCTTCGATTGATTCTGCAATAGAAGATTTTAAAGAATGGAAGCAGAAACTTGACAGCCAGTTTGATGATTCACGGAATTTTTATAACGAAAAACTTGAAACTGTACGTTCTGCCGCTGATGACAAAGCGCTTGAGGTTAAGAATGAACTTGATGCGATTGTCGACCAATACCGAAAAGATACAGAAAGCCGTCAGAGTGACATTCAGCTTTCGATAGACAATCTCGATGACAGAACCCAGACATCTCTCGAAGAGTATAGGCAGAAATCAGATGAAATTATTGCCCAGCTCGGCACGATGTATGACAAAATGCTTGATACGACAGAAGAGCGCATAAAAGTCCAGAACGAAAATTCTGAAAAGAAAATTAAATCTTTGATTGAGCAGATTACAAAAGCAGAAAATGATAACCGTGTGCGTCATTCAGATATGGTTTTGAAAATTCAGAATGACCAGAATGACCTTGCAGACCGCCTTTCTGATTTAAAGAAAGAAATAAAGGAAGTTGCATCCCAAATGTCTGTTTTTGAAAAGGCAGATACTATGCGCCGCCAGCTTAAAGAAGAAATTGATTCTTTGTCGCAGAGTTTTGAACGACTTGACGGAATAAAAGTTGCAGCAGAAGCTTTCCAGAATCAGTTTGATGCTTTGTGCAGTATGAATAATGAAGCTGAAGTTCGCCTTGAAAAATTCAATGCCGCTAGAAAACAGATTGATTCTCTTGAAAAAAGTTTTAACAAGTTGATTGTAATGTCTGGTACGATGGACGATAAAATCCGTGAACTTCAGGCAACAAATGACGATTTGCAGACAATGGAAGTTCGCATAAGGGATTTTAAAGAAGCTCTGGCAAGTATTTCAATAACGTATGAACGGCTTGATAAAAAGAGTGAAGTTATTGACAGGATTTCTGTAGATGTAGACAAATCGTTTGAACAGTTAAAGGAACTTGAACAGCGGCTTTCAAACTGCAATAAACAGGTTCAGATTTTGCCTGCAGAAATTAAAGATGTTCAGTCAAATGTAGATATTCTGATGAAGAATACAAAACATCTTGATGTTGCTGTAGAAAAACTTGATTCATTGAATGAGGTGATTCAGGATACGGAAAGCAGAATTGAAAAAATTCAGAATGACAGGGAAGGTATTGCACGTACAGAAGCAAGAATTGCAGATATGTCAAAGTCAATTGATTCTAAGTTTGCGGCATTAAAGACTATTGCCGAAGCAGATACAAAAAAGACTTCTGCCAGAACCCGAAGTTCAACTCGCAGTACTTCTCCGCAGATAAGGGATAATATCCGTACGTTAAAACAACAGGGCTGGACTAATCAGGAAATTGCAAACAGCCTTAACATTACACTTGGTGAAGTTGAACTTGTACTTGAACTTCCGGAGTAAGCAGTAACTGTTGTAAAGAAATCTGCCGGGTAAATTGGTTTACTGTTTACTCAGCAGACAAGTTGCAAAAACTTCGATACATTTTCCTGTTCCTACATCTCCAGTCTTTTCTCCAGTTTTTGCTTTTATAAAAATTTTGTCTTCCGGTACTTCCAGTATTTTTGCAATCGATGCAATTATCTGATTTCTGTATGGAAGCATTTTAGGATGTTCCAGCATAATGACTGCATCAAGGTTTTCTAAAGACCAGCCTTGTTTTTTTACGTCATTCCATACAATCGAAAGCAGTTTTTTTGAGTCGGCATCTTTATATTGAGCGTCTGTGTCAGGAAAGTAGCTTCCTATATCACCTGCGTGGCTTGCTCCTAAAAGTGCATCTGCAATTGCGTGTAACGTTGCATCTGCATCAGAGTGCCCGTATTCTCCTTTGTCAGACGGAAGTTCAACTCCGCCGATAATCAGTTTTCTGTTTTCTACAAGAAGATGTTTGTCGTAGCCGATGCCTGTCCGTATCATTTTATTCCTGTTGTTTTCTATCATGTCTTCTTTATAAGTTATTTTTTTATTTCCAATCTCGCCAGTAAAGACAAAAGTTTTTTTGCCTGAATATCTGTCATAAATTTCAGAATCATCTGTGTATTCTATTGAGTCTGAGTCTGCTTTTTTATGGGCGGCTAAAATTGAATCAAATAAAAATCCCTGCGGCGTCTGAACTGCGTAAAGATTTTTTCTGATTAAATGTTTTGTTATAAAATTATCGCCGTCAATTTCTTTTTGAGTATCAGTCGGTGTTATGCCCGGAACGCACGCTTCATATTTTTGTGTATACGAAACGGCATTTAAAATCAACTGACGTGATACAAAAGGACGCGCGCCGTCGTGAATCAGAACATAATCAGGTTTTTCTTTGGTAGAGTTTTCAAGAAAAAGAAGAGCATTGTAAACAGATTTCTGGCGTGTTGTACCGCCTTCAATAAAATTAATCTCAGCAGTATTCTGGTTTTGTAATAAATCTTTTATTTCTGGATCTGCATAAAAAGCACATGATGCTTTTTGTCTGTCGCCTTTTGGAATTACAACATTGATACTTATAAATTTTACGGCAGACAAAAATGAACGGGCGGTTTCAGAAAGTACTGTTCCGTTGTTTAGCGGAAGATATTCTTTCTTTGTTGTTCCGCCCATTCTTACAGATGAACCTGCTGCGACAATAATTAATGCAACTTTTGTTTTATCCATTTTTATTTTTGTCTGCGGTTATCGTATCTGATGTTATTCATCGTAGTCGTCATCAAAATCGTCGTCTGAATCATCAAGAGAATCTGTATCGTCATCTGATTCGTCATCATCGTCGTCATCATCAGCACGGCGTTTTTTGTCGTCTTCTTCATCGTCCATGTCAAATTCATCATCATCGTCATCGTCCTGAGCAATGATATGTTTGATTTTTGGAGTTGAACCGAGCGGTTCCAGCTTTTCGTGAATTAAAGATTCGATTTCTTTTGGAGTTTTACCAAGTGCAAAACTTATTTCATCTTCGAGCAGTTTTTTTGCAGAGTCGTATAATTTTCTTTCCTGAATAGGAAGCTCTTTTACTTTGCTTCTGTTATAAAGGCACCTGACAATTTGAGCAATGTCTGCAATAGTTCCTTTTTTGAGAAGTTCAAGATTCATCTGATAGCGGAGTTTCCAGTCTGAAGTAATAGGTTCAAAATCTTCTGAAAGCATGTTCAGAGCTTTTTTTGCTTCTGCTGCTTCTACGATTGACCTGATACCGAGTTCCTTTGCATTGTTTACAGGAACCATGACAATCATGTCTGACACTTCAAGGTAAATCTTGTAATAAGCGACAAGTTCATTGTTGAACTCTTTTTCAAAGATTTCTGTAATCTTTCCAACACCCTGGCTAGGGTAAACAATTTGCTGATTGACTTTAAATTCAGTCTTAACTTTCGATTTAGCCATAATCATTATTATATCAAAAAAATCAAGCTCTTGCAATGATTGTATTTTTAATTTATTATTCTAGAATATTTATGAACGAAATACTTAATCAAACCTCCCTTGACAATCAAGACAATTTTGATGTTTTAGAAAATCAAGAAGAACAGAATTTTGAAGAACAGGAAACTTCTGATGTAATTACATTTGAAGATTTGGGCTTAGACGAAATTACTTTAAAAGCAATTGAAAAAAAAGGATTTAAAGTTCCTTCTCCTATTCAAGTGCTTGCAATTCCCAGATTATTAAATGGTGAATCTAATGTTATTGCCCGCGCACGTACGGGAACTGGAAAAACTGCGGCTTTCGGGCTGCCGCTTGTTCAGTCTTTGAGAGAAAAAAAAGATTATGTTCAGGCATTAATTCTTGAACCGACGCGTGAGCTTGCAGTGCAGACTGCAAAGGAAATGCAGTCTTTTACAGAAGGTAAGATTCCCCACACTTGTGTCGTTTACGGCGGTGCAAGTATGGGCGAACAGATTAGGGAAATACGGCGCGGAACTGATATCGTTACAGGAACACCTGGGCGTGTAAGGGATTTAATTGAACGCGGAATTCTCGATTTATCTAAAATTAAGTATTTTATCCTCGATGAGGGTGATGAAATGCTTGATATGGGATTTATTGAAGATATTGAAGATATTTTTAATAAATCAAATCCAGAAAGCCGTGTCCTGCTTTTTAGTGCAACAATGCCTGCACCGATTTTGAAAATTGCCCAGAAGTTTATGGGTGAGTACGAAATTGTAGAGGAAGAAGGAATTCTAGAAGAACCGCTCCTTATTGAACAAAAATATTGGATGGTTCGTGAAGGTGATAAAATTGAAGCTTTAGTCCGCCTTATTGATATGAGTCCTGATTTTTACGGACTTGTTTTTACGCAGACAAAAAATGATGCAGATACAGTTTCAAAGTTGCTCGATGAAAAAGGCTACGAAGCTGCTGCCTTGCACGGCGACATTCCTCAGGGCCAGCGCGAAAAAGTTCTTGCTCGGTTCCGTTCTAAAAAAACAAGAATCCTTGTTGCGACAGATGTTGCAGCGCGCGGAATTGATATTACAGGATTAAGTCATGTAGTAAACTATTCGCTGCCGTTTGATTCTGCAACTTATGTTCATCGTATCGGACGTACTGGTCGCGCAGGTTCTACAGGAATGGCAATTACTTTTGTCGCTCCTAACGAACGCCGGAAACTAGGGTTTTTAAAATCTGGAATTGCAAAGGCAAGTAAAGGGGATTTGCAGGAAGGCAAAATTCCTGAAATTGAAGCTGTCCTGCAAATAAAACGACAGCGGCTTTTTAATTCGTTAAAAGAATCTCTTGAAAACATAAAAGAAACAGATTCTTATTTTACAGAACTTGCAGAAGACATTGTAAAAGACCAGAATCCTTCGGAAGTACTTGCAAAAGTTCTTGCCGTAATGTATGGAAACTCTGTTGACGAATCGCGCTATGAAAAAATAAAACCTGTTTCTGATGACAGGGAGCGAGACCGTGGCGGTAAGTTAAAGCCAAATCAAGTTAGGTTGTATGTTCAGTTTGGAAAAAAAGACGGATATAATGCAAGAAAAATATCTGAGTATTTCAGTTCAATTTTAAAAATCCCGAATCATCAGGTTGATAAAATTGACGTTGCTTCGACTTTTACATTGCTGAATTTGCCGAAGCAGGCAGCTCTAAAAGTGCTTGAACTTTCAAAGTCAGACAGAAATTTTGTTCATGTTCACATTGATTCCAAGACAGCAAGTCCTGACCGCAGAGACCGAGGTTTTGAACGGCGTGACGGAAAAAAAGACCGCGATTCAAAATCTTACAGTTCAAGGCATACAAAAGAACGCGGTCGTCTGAATCCGCATGTAAGCGTAGAGCGTACAGGAAGTGCAGGGCTTTATAAGAAAAAGAAAAAATAAACTGTCTGTTTTGTAAATAGCTCTGGCATGAAATATCAGTCATAAAAAATGCACGAAAGGACGGTATTTGGCTTTCGTGCATTTTTTGTCAAATATGTTTGTATTGCGAGTCGTACAGGTTTTCAAGTTTCTGCCTGCAAGAGATGAAGATTTTTCCTAAGTTAGGGTCAAAGTGGCTTCCAAGTGAGTCTTCAATAATTGCAAAAGCCTTGTCATAAGAGAAAGTGTCTTTGTAACATCTTTTGCTTACGAGTGCATCAAATACGTCAGCCAGCGCCATAATTCTTGCTTCGAGTGGAATCTGTTTTTCACGCAATCCGTTAGGGTAGCCCTGACCATTATATTTTTCATGATGAAAATGAGCAATGTTCATTGCTATTTTTTTAAATTCGATGTCATTGACTTCTGACAAAACGTTTTCAATTATTCTTGCGCCTTCTGCAGAATGTTGTTTCATCTGTTCATATTCTTCGTCAGTAAATTTTCCGGGCTTTCTTAGTATTGCATCGTCAACTGCGATTTTTCCGAGATCGTGCATTGGGGCAGCTTTAATCACAGACTGGCAGAATGAGTCTGATAAGTTTCTGTAACAATCGGTATTTTTTAATTCGATGATGAAAATTTTGACACATTCACTTGTCCTCCTAATGTGACCTCCTGTACTGTTGTCGCGGCTTTCTACCATTGCTGCCATTCCGGTAATTATTGAATTTTGAATTTTTAAAATCCGCCTTGTTTTTTCATTGAGGACAGCAGTCATTTCGTTGAATGTATCTGCAAGAACTCCAAAAGAATCGTTTGTCACGATGTTTACTTTTTCGCTGTAATTGCCTTTTGCGATTTGTTCAGCATTTTTCTGCAGCTTTATGAGCGGAGAATTAAAGTAATCTGTAAAAATTACGAAAAGAAGTATTCCAAAAATTAAGATAATGAAGAATACGAGAATTGCATTTGTGTCGATTGTGATTGATTTGTTAAAAACCGCAGTCATTATTGCAGACAAAAGATAAAATATCGGAAATAGAACTGTTGAAATATATAGTACCGTAAACAAAAATTTGAGCGACGGTGTAATAGTTCCTTTTATTTTGTGAAGGTTTCCGTTGGGAAAAAATTGTGGAAGAAATTTTTTGCGATGCAGGGTTTCCATTACAAAATATGAAATCGTAAAACTCAGTAATGCTTCAAGTATTATGTACATTGAAGATGTAAGTATAATCGGTGTAATTTTAATGTTGTACGCAGTCTTTATGGAAAGCAGGATTATAATTTCTGCCAGAAAATATGCAAGCCATCCTGTAATGCCGATGAATGAGTATGCAATCGGAAGGTTAATAAAACGGCTGTAGAAATATTTGCTTTTTCTTCTCCGTGCGTAGACAAAGCAAAGTATTGAAGGAATTACAAAAGTTCCAAGAGTAATCCAGTTTGTGACCGATTCGTATTTTTCTAAAAATGCTACCCAGCTGCTCATATAAAAACTTTGAAGAGCCGGTGTCGAAAATGTAATCGGAATCAATGCGGCAATCATGTTTGAAAGACCTGTTATGACTCCATATAAAACAGTAATTTTTATGCGAGTACTTTTTGTAAGTTCCCTAGGGAACATTATATAACAAGTTATCTATATTTTAAACAAAAAAACTGCCTTTTTTTAAGGCAGTTTTTTTTAGAAAGGCTTTTATGTCGTATTTTTTTGTAATTGCTACATTCAAAGTTAACACTGAAAAATCCTCAATAGGATTTATTCAGTGTTTCCTTAGATTTTTGCAAGTTCAATTTTTAAGACTGAATAATTATAATCATGTTCGTTAATTACAAAAGAAAGGTCTTCTCCTGCTTTGTGGTCTAAAAGCATATTTCCGAACGGTGACATGTAAGAAATTACGTTGTTGTCTGGATCAGATTCCCATGGTCCGAAAATCGTATATTTTTCTTCTGCATTTGTATCTTTGTTGAGAAGTGTAACAGTAGTTGCAAAAGAAATGATTGAAGAAGTTGCAGTTGTCGGATCAAATACAACGGCGCGGTTAAGTTCTTCCTGGAGCTTCTGGAGCTGATTGTTAAGATAGTGCTGGTGTTCTTTTGCAGCTTTGTATTCTGCATTTTCCTTTAAGTCACCCTGAGCGCGTGCTTCTGCAATTTCTTTTGCAATGGCAGGAAGTTCAACTTTCTGAATCTGCTCAACCATTGATTTTTTCTCTTCAAGTTTCTTTGCAGTAACGAGCATTCCTCTTGGAGTGGCAGCTTTTTCTTCTGTCGTATGGAATTTATAGTCAGGATATTTGTCAAGGATTTTTGAACGGAGTCCGGCTTTAAGATTTGGTTCAAGATCAGGAATATCATCAACCAGCGTATACATTTTTGTAACAGTTTCTTCGCTGTTTGCAAACATATAATTTGCAAGGGCTTCGTTTTTGAACAGAAGCTGGGTCGCAGTCTTGTTCAGCTTTTTGTTTTCTGTAGTATTGACATGGTTGTTTATTTCGCGGAATGTCAATTCTATGATTGAAAGAAGTGCAATAAGCTGTTTTTCGTATGAAACGCCGCTTTCTTTGTACCAGTCTTTGTCCTGACATTTTTCAAAGAAGAAAAGCACTGCTTCGCGGAAATCTTTTACGTCGTCAAAAGCAAGTTTTACAAGAGCCTGAACTTTGTCTGTATGACCTTTTTCGATAAGGGAATTAAGAAGTTTTTCCTGAAGTACTGTAGGAAAGAGCTTGATGTATTCATCTGCCCAGTTAGGCAGGAGTTTGATTTTTGTAAGGAAATCTTCGCGTATGTTTGTGTTTTTTGTGTCTTTAAGTGAATTATACATTGCGCGCGGATCATCGATGTCATCATAGATTTGTGCAAAAGTATATTTGCACGCATAAGCATGTTCAGGGAGAATCTTGCCTATTTCATCTACTACGAGGTAAGAAGCAAGAACCTGATCTGTAACTTTTGTAATCTTTTTGATGTATCCGATAAAATAGCTGTACATGTCTGCAAAAAGTTCGCTTTCTTTATCAGTTTCGTCATTGATGAATTTCATGATGATGTCAATCTTGTTGAAGAACTGTTTCTGGGCTTTAAACTCATTTGCATATTTTTCTTCAAGGCTGATTTTGTGGTCGCGGACGATATACTGGTTGATGTCGTTCTGTGCAACTCCGAAAGTAGAATCAGATTCGAGGACTTTTTTTGCTTTTGTATTCCAGCTTGTCCATTCACCTGCAGAAAGTATTGCAGGTACTAACTCTGCTTTTATACGCTTGAAGTCGCAGCTGTTGCCAAAACTTTTGATTATGATTTTCAAAGTTTCTGCGACATTTTCCTTTACAAATTTTACAAGTTCGTCTTTTGATTTTGTAGCTTTTAAAACCCAAATATGATCGTTTGAAAGAGGCGTGAGAGCACTTACTGCCATTTTTAATGAAAGTTCATGAACTCCGTTTTTCTTTCCAAAGTTGATTGAAAGATTGTCATTTTCAACTTTGCGGATAATGCCGACACCCCAGCTTCTGTGGAATACAAAGTGCTTTGCATCAAAAGCAATGTGTTTTTCAAAGTCATTGATTGCTTCAAAGACATTGCGGAAATTCTGAGTAAGGTCAGAAGAGCGGATATATTCTTCAAGATGTGTATGTCCGTTATATTTTCCGCGGTAGCAGTCGATTATTTCGCGGCGTGCCCAAGGGTCTTTTGGATCGATTGAAAGAATAAGTTTTAAAATATCGATTGCAGTATCCCACTGGGAGTTGTCTTTGTACCAGTTGTAAAGTTCCTGCATGAGAAGTGCAGATTTTGTTTCGCTGATTGATTTTGCAACTTTACGCTGAACCAAAAGGAAAAAGTCAATTTCCTGCGGAATTGTAGCAACTAATTTTGACCACAGTTCTTTTACAGGTCCGATGTTTTTCTGGGAAATATAGCGTAAAAGTGCCTTTTTGTAATAATCAGTTGCTTCTTCTGAGCCGATTTGCTCATAATGTTCTGCGAGGGCTTTTGTAAGTTCAGCTTCTTCAAAATCGAGCTTGACGATTTTTTTGTATAAATCCCATACTTTTTCGTTGTTTTCTTCGCGGTAGAATTTTGCAAGAGTCCTTAATGCAAATTTGTTGTTTTCGTCTTCATCGAGAACAGTTTCGCAAAGATAGATTACGATAGGTTCTTTGTGTGCTTTTTCGAATATGTCGACGAGATTTACAAGGCTTGAATTGTCAAGCGCACCGTCACGTACAGAAAGGATGCCGGAGATATATAAAGCAATAATGCTGTCTTTTGAATGAGTCAGATGCTCATCACATAAAGCCTTGATTTCTGCAGTACAATTTTCTTCGCGTGCCTTTTCGATAAGTGCAGTCAATTCGGACAGGTTGTTTTTTGTGTAATTGCTTATTGTAGCACGAGTCCATGTTTCTTCTTTAAGCATTTCCTGAACAGTTGTTTCAAGTTCTTTAGACATAAAAGTATATCTCCTTAAAATTAGTGATAATTCACTTGTCCCTTTTATTTAACATATAATTGATAAATCACAGGGTCTAAAATTTTTATCCTCATCAGTATTTCGCTGATTCTGGTATTTTCTTCGTTATTCATTGCATAATGGTCAATAAGCCAGAAATACAGGTTGCATAATCTTGGCGTTATTAATTTTCTGTTGCAGCCGGGGTCTTTCATTTCGTTTTCTGCAGCATACATTTCCTGTTTCAGTTTGAAAACTTCTTGAGGTTTAAGCTGCCGTTTTACTGTAAAAACTCCGAAAATCTGCGCATACACAGGAACCCATGCAAGTAGTTCATCTCCTGTATATCCTTTTTCTTCTATTTTTCGTATTAAACATTGAATTAATTCTGAATCAAGAAAGCACAGGTCAACTTTTTGTGCGTCAATATAAAACGCTTCCCTAAACAGAACTTTTGCCTGACGGTCTTCGCCGCATAAAGCAAAACAGTCTGCCAGTTCTGCAATTACAGCAGCTTCGCCGGCTTTTAATTTATTTGATTCAGCAAGGAAATTTTTTGCAGTTTCGTATTCTCCTAGTTTTTTATAACACAATCCGATTTTTCGGGTTATTTCTGCTCGCTGAGCAAAATCCTGAATGTCTACCAGTTCAGAATAATTTTGCAAGGCAATCGAAAAAATTCCGCATTTAAAATAATATAAAATTGATTCGTCAGGTTTGTATTTCTGCTTTTGAGTAAAAGGCAGAAAAGTCTCCCAACTTGTCAATAATGTTTCGCCGCGTTCATACGAATCTTTTATCGAAGGAAGTTGGCGGATTATGTTTGTCCAAAAAGAAAAACAGTTTACTGCAAATTTTATCTGTTCATTGTCTAATGCTTCCATAAGAACTTCTTTTAAAAGCTCGTCTGCTTTAAGAATATCGCCCTTTTTTAGAATTTGACAGCATTCTTTGAATTTTTCTTCAGTTTGAACTTGCATATTTCTAATTTTTACTATAATGGTATGCAAATTTTTAGTCAATTAGAAAACTAAATTTTTTTTAAAATTGGGTAAAGTTTATACAACATATCAATATTGAATGTCAATAGGGTTTTTGCAAAAAAAATATTTTTTTTATATGAATGATTCTATAATGTCCTGCAGTATCTGTCATGCGTTTTCCCGGTATTTTTTCTCTATTGAAAATAAGTATTAAAAATGATAATTTAAATAGTACAAAAAATTAACGAAAACCTCTAAAAACTTCAGGGAAGTGCTGATTAACACTTGAAGCGATTACTCAGCTTTTAGAGGAACTAAAGACAAAAATCAGAGGTTTGTATGATTACTTTAAAATTTGGCGGCACGTCAATGGGAAGTGCCCGCAGAATTCTTGATTCTGTAGATATTATGATAGCTCAGGCAAAAAACGAACGGATAAGTGTCGTTGTCAGTGCGGTTGCAGGTGTTTCAAATAAACTGCAGGAAAGTATTGACGGCTGTATTACCGGTAAAACCTCAGATGCTTATGTCAGTGAATTACGCCATTTTCACGAAGATATATGTTCAGAAATTCAGTCACAGCTTGCAGGTTTTAATGCGGGTGCCGTAATGGTTCGCCTTAACGAAAAATTCTCTGAACTTGAAAAGCTGCTTAATGCGGTAAGTTCCTTTGGGGAATGTACTGATACAGCTCACTGCCGTATTATGGGAATGGGCGAACTTCTCTGCGTTCCTATCGTAGAAGAAGTACTGCTTGCAAAACAGCAGAGCGTTGTCGTTGTAAATTCGCGAAAATATATAATTACTATGGGAAACCAAAAAGAAGGCGACCCGGATTACATAAAGACTGCTGAAAATTTAAAGCAGTATCGCGACGGAGAAAGCAATTCAAAATCGCGCATATTGCTGTTCCCTGGTTTTATATGTTCCTGGATTGGCGGAACTGGAATGGATGCTGTGCCTGGTCTTTTGGGAAGAAACGGTTCAGACTTTTCGGCTGCAATTATAGGAGCAAGTCTCGGTTCTTCAAAAGTTCAGTTTTGGACAGACGTTGACGGAATATATACTGCAGACCCTCGTGTCGTAAAAGATGCAATTTTAGTTGATGACATGACTTATGAAGAAGCAATGGAACTTGCGTTCTTTGGTTCTAAAGTCCTGCATCCTAAAACACTTGCGCCTCTTGCTGCAAAAGGAATTGAAGCATGGAGCCTTAATTCTATGGATCCTTCTGTTCGCGGAACAAGAATCGGAAAAGGACCGTTTGAATCTTCAAATTCCGTAGGACCTGTACGCGGAATTTCATGCCTTAAAAATACATCGATGATTTCTGTAAGTGGAACGGGAATGAAAGGGCGCAGCGGAACTGCAAGCCGTATTTTTGCAGCAGTTTCAAGTGCAGGAATTTCAATTTTGCTTATTACGCAGTCTTCTTCTGAGTATACGATTTCCTTTTGTGTGCGCGATGAGGTTGCAGACAGGGCTTCTGACGTGATTGCAAAAGAGTTTGAACTTGAAATCCGCGATGGGATTATCAATCCAGTAGAAGTAAAAAAGAATTGTGCGATAGTTTCTATTGTCGGTGACGGTATGAAACAGAATCGCGGTGTTGCAGGAAGGTTTTTTGATGCGCTTGCTTCGCAGGACATTAACATCCTTGCAATTGCTCAAGGTTCTTCGGAGCGTTCAATTTCGACAGTAATTAACGGAGAATTCGGCGATTTGGCAGTAAGGATTGCGCACAGGTTCTTCTTTAATACTGCGCAGTCAATTGAAGTGTTTGCGTTTGGTGCAGGAAATATCGGCGGAACTTTGCTAGACCAGATTCGTGACCAGCATGACAAGCTTCTTGCACAGAACATTGACATAAAGGTTATGGCAATTTCTACAATCGACGGACTTATGATAAATGAAGACGGAATCGATTTGACAAACTGGCGTGAAACTACAAAGAAAATGCCGTTAAAGTCAAATGTTGATGACATAATTGCTTTTGTAAAAGATAAGAAGCCTCTTAACCCTGTGTTTGTAGACTGTACTGCAAGTTATGATTTGCCGGAACGATACCTTGATATTTTGAATGCCGGTATGTCAATTGCAACACCGAATAAGCGCGCAAACTCGATGAATATAAAATTCTATCGTGAACTTCGCAAGACGGCAAACAAAATGAAGCGCCGTTTCTTATATGAAACAAACGTAGGAGCAGGGCTTCCTATTATTGATACTCTGCAGAATCTCTTTAAATCGGGAGATAAGCTTGAAAGGTTCAATGGGATTATGTCTGGCAGTCTTTCTTATATTTTTGGGAAGCTTGACGAGGGAATTCCTTTTAGTAAGGCGGTGCTTGAAGCGCGCGAACTGCGCTACACAGAACCAGACCCTCGCGATGATTTAAACGGAATGGACGTTGCAAGAAAAGCTTTGATTATCGCGCGTGAATCTGGCTATGACATTGAGCTTGATGACATTACGATGTACAAAGTGTTCCCTGAAAGTTTTGATTCTTCAGGAACTGTAGATGAGTTTTTGAAAAAACTTCCGGAAGTAGATGAATATTTTGCAAATAAAATTTCTGATTTGAAAAAGCAGAACAAAGTTTTAAGAATGGGTGCTTCTATTCAGGACGGTAAAGTTTCTGTCGGAATGATGGAAGTAGGACCTGAAGATCCGCTTTATGCAGTGCGCGGAGGAGAAAATGCTTTTGTATTCTATACGGAGCGTTATCAGCCTATTCCGCTTACGGTGCGCGGCTACGGGGCAGGGGCAGGAGTTACTGCAGCAGGTGTCTTTGGGGACATTTTAAGGACAGTAAGTTTTAATCCTGAAAAGTAAAATGTCCGACTGAAAAAGCGCCTTGATTTTGTTCAGCATGGAATGAAAGCTTTTTATTTGATTTTATGGGAGTGTAATTTATGGAAAAATATGTTTTGAGTGTTCTGGTTGAAAATCATGCCGGTGTTTTAAGCCGTGTGTCAGGACTTTTTAGCCGCCGCGGATATAATATTGACAGCCTTACTGTTTGCGAAACTAATAATCCAGGTCAGTCAAGAATGACGATTGTCGTAAAAGGTGATGAGTATATTCTTGAACAGATAGAAAAACAGCTTTCAAAACTGGTAGAAGTAATTTCAATTGAACACTGTGCTCCTCAGGAAACTTGCCAGAGGGAAACTGCTTTGATAAAGGTAAAGGCTTCTGGCGAATCAAGGGCAGTTATTATTGAAACTTGCAATATTTTCCGTGCGCACATTGTTGATGTAGGACTTAATTCTGTGATAGTAGAAGCAACGGGAAGCGAAGATAAAATCGAAAGTTTAATCAGACTTCTTGAACCGTTTGGAATTCTTGAATTTGTAAAGACTGGTCTTACTGCAATGGGACGCGGTGAAAAAGTTATGAAATGATTTTTATCCAGAAATTGTTACAAATCCTGTACTGGTTTTCGTCTGTAATGCAGTCTGCTATCTGAAAGCTTTTGAATTGCAGTGCAGAAAATTCTGAAAAAGTCTGGATATTGATGTCGTTTTTATTTAACTCGTTTACTGCAGTTTGTGCAGTTTTAAAAACAGATGACAGTGACTTGTCGTCTGTTTTTTTTTGGATTGCAACAGGAATAAGAAAGAAATCAGGCTTTTTGTTTTCTGCGCGGTTTGCTGAGCTGCATGTAAAATCAAATTGTCCGGCAAAAAATAAAATGCCGTCAAAAACATATTCAGCATAAATCATGCATTTTTTACAGTTTGAAAATTCTTTTTTTATCTGTTCAACTGGTTTTTGCTTTAAGCTGGAAGGGCTGTCGTTTTTTAAAACTGCATAGAGCGGAAAAAGTGGAAAAAAAGAAGAGTATTTTTTTTCCAGAAGAGAGTTGCGAAGCCTTATTAAATTTTGTTCTGTGTTCGGATGGAAGATTACCGAACGAAAATTAAATGAGCCCAAATTTTTCCCGCTTGTTTGATTCTGGTGGATTTATGTCGATGTTGAATAATTTTTCTGCACCGACTGTTGTAGGCGGTCCGTGTCCCGGCATTAAAACTGTATCATTCTGCTGGGAGAGGATTTTCTGCTGTATGTTTTTGATGAGCGTTTTTTCTGAAAACTTGTTTGTTGACGAGCCGATTTTTCCTGCTGACATTACGTCCCCTGTAAAGATTACGTTGCCGACTTTGTAAATCATTGAATCTGTCGTATGCCCTGGAAGCGAAATATATTCGACAGTAAGTCCTGCAACTTGAATTATTCCTTCGTCCTGTAAAACGAAAGTTTCGCTTCCTGCAACTTCCCAGTCAGCTGCAAAAATCTGGGGCGTATAAATTTTACGCAGGGTTTTAAGTCCGTGGACATGGCTTCCGTGGTTGTGTGTTATCAAAACGCCGGAAAGCCTGTAACTGTCGTGTTCGATGTTTTCTATGATTTGGGACGTGATGATTCCCGGGTCTACGATGATGGCTTCTTTTGTGAGTTCGTTTACAATCAGATAGCAGTTTGAAAAACCTTCAAGGTTTAAGTGAAAGTATATTTTCATACAGTTCCCTCTGACGGATTTTTATCATCAAGCTGACCTATAAAAAGCTGGCTTTGTTCTTCGTCAAAAATTGCTTCGCGCGTATTTGAATATTTGAATAAAACATTCTGCTGTTCAATCAGACGGAAAAGCGTTTTTTTTACGTTGCAGTTTCTGAAAGAAGTGTCAATCAGTTTTGCGCGGATAAAACGGGAATTATACAAATCTGAGTCATCAAAAGAAGACTGATAAGATTGAATTCCGCCGAAATTATCCTGAATCATGTCGCTGCCTGTAAAAAGTGTATGCGAAAAAGTTGAACCTGCAAAAGACGTAAACTGCATGTTTGACTGGAGCAGATTGCAGTCAGAAAAAACTGAAAAGTCAAACATACTCATTCTGCTTCTGAATCCGGTAGAATGTAAATTGATGAATTTGCAGTGCATGAAATTGCAGCCGTAAAAACGCTTGTCTGTCAAGTCGATGTTTTCAAAAGTAATTCCTGCTGCATTAAGGCCGACAATTTTTGTATGAGAATTTATATAGTTATAAATTTCCTGTTTGACTTTTTCTTTGTCTGCGATATGGTCAAGACAGTAGCCGGGAGTTTCTGTAATGTTGTGATCACTGTCAAAAGTTGATAGTGACGTATTGAGGCATCCCGGTTCAATGCAATTATTTTTTGAGTACATACAGATATGGTAAGCTATTGCGATTAATTAGTCAAATGGATAAAATTATCGGAATCTCTGAAAAAATTGGAATAGTAAAATGGTTGATTTTGTTTTTTTAGATTCTGGAACTGGCGGAATTCCTTATCTGACATATCTTCTTAAAAAACGTCCGGGCGTTTCAAGTGTATATATTGCCGATACAAAAAATTTTCCCTATGGTGAAAAAACTCATGAAGAAATAGTAAAATGCGTTGTTGAAATTGTAAGAAAAGTAATTGAAAAATTTGCACCGCGAATTTTTGTCATTGCATGCAATACGATGAGTGTCAATGCCCTTAATGTACTTAGGGAAGTTTTTCCTGATACCCAGTTTGTAGGAACTGTTCCTGCAATAAAACTTGCTGCATCGTTTTCCAAAAAAAAGAAAATCGGTCTTCTTGCAACTCGCTCGACTGTAGAAAATCCGTATAACATTGATTTGAAAAATCATTTTGCAGCTGACTGTGAACTTGTATTCCGGGCTGACCCAGAACTTATTTCTTTTATCGAAAAAAAATCTTTTACTGCCTCAGAGGAAGACTGCATAAATGCTGTTTTGCCTGCCGTCAGCTTTTTTAAGGAAAAAGGATGTGACGTCATAATTCTTGGCTGCACTCATTTTTTAAATCTTTCTGATGTGATTCAAAAAGCGGCAGGAGAAAACGTGAAGGTTGTAGATTCGCGAGAGGGAGTTGTAAACCGTGCGCTTAATATTCTTGATACGTGTTTTTCTTTTGGCGAAAAAAAATATAGCCTTGGAAGTCAGGATGACAGCTGTGATGACGGTCAAAAAAAATCACATCTATTCATAACAGGCTTTTCTTCTGAAAAAGACAAGAATGAATATGATGTGATTTGTTCAAAATATAATCTTGAATGGGGCGGAATTTTATAAAGATTCCTGCAGGCGTTTTTTTATTTCTGCAATAAATTCCCATGAGTTCAAGACAGCTTTTGCTTTTGGTTCTGCAATGCGCGCAATATCGCCTGTCATGTAACCTTCTTCAATAGTCTGTAAAGTTGCCTTTTCAAGTTTCTTTGCAAAATCAGTAAGTTCCTGAGTATTGTCAAGTTCACCGCGTTTTGCAAGAGCACCTGTCCATGCGAATATTGTAGCTACAGGATTTGTCGAAGTTTTTTCGCCTTTAAGATAACGGTAATAATGTTTTTGAACAGTTCCGTGGCTTGCTTCGTATTCAAAGTTTCCGTCAGGACTTACTAAAACAGATGTCATCATAGCAAGGCTTCCGCATGCAGATGCAATCATGTCACTCATAACGTCACCGTCGTAATTTTTTGTAGCCCACATAAAGCCGCCTTCACTTCTCATTACACGTGCAACGGCATCATCGATTAAAGTGTAGAAATATTCAATTCCTGCACTTTCGAATTTTTCTTTGTATTCTTCGTCAAATATGCGCTGGAAAATTGCCTTAAAATTTCCGTCATATATTTTTGAAATCGTATCTTTTGCACCGAACCAGACAGAAAGTTTTTTGTCGATTGCGTAAGTAAAACAGCAACGTGCAAAATTTTCGATTGAATTGTCAAGGTTGTGGATTCCCTGAATGATTCCAGGTCCTTTCATATCCATGATTGTCTTTCGGATTTCTTTTCCGTCAGTGCCGGTAAATACAAGTTCAGCCTTTCCTGCTGAAGGGCATTTTATTTCGCAGTTTTTATAGACATCGCCGTAAGCATGGCGGCCGAGTACAATCGGTTTTTTCCAGCAGCTTACTGTTCCGTGAATGTTGCTTACAAAAATCGGTTCGCGGAATACTGTGCCGTCAAGTTCTGCACGGATGATTCCGTTTGGTGAAGGTGTAAGCTGCTTCAGGTTGTATTCTTCAACGCGGGCTTGATTTGAAGTAATCGTTGCACATTTTACTCCGACATGAAGGCGCTTGATTGCTTCTGCAGAGGCATATGTAATTTTGTCATCTGAATCATCACGACTTTTTAATCCAAGATCGAAATATTCAGTTTTCAAATCAACAAAAGGCAATAAAAGTTCATCTTTTATTACTTTCCATAAAACACGGGTCATTTCATCGCCGTCAAGTTCAGCGATTGCATTTTTCATCTGTATCTTTGCCATAATGGTGCATTATATAAAATCTGTTTTTTTTGTACAACAAGCGCTTTAAAAATTATCAGTCGCATGCAAAATTGTATCTGCCCAGATTGCATAAGTTCTTCCATAGTATTATAATGTCAGATAATCATTTTTTTTATAGGAGTAATGAATGACTGCTTATCTAGCCGGGCTTTGTTCTTCTGCCCTGTCATTTATCTTTGTTGTGTTTGCCATCGGCACAATCGGTTATCTTGTCGGCGGTATTAAGATTAAAGGAATTGAACTTGGAACTGCAGGAGTTCTTCTTGTAGCTTTATTGTACGGAGTTCTTGCTCATTTTATTCCGTCGTTCAATATCGGTGCAAAAGAGATTTTTCTTTTCAGTGAAAAAATAAAAGGTAATTTCGGGATTGTTTCTAACATCGGAACTGCTTTGTTTGTTACGGCAGTAGGTTTGATTGCAGGTCCTAAGTTTTTCCGTTCTTTCAATAAAAGTACGCTGGCTTATATTCTTTTGGGGATAATCATTATTGCCATCGGAGCCGGAACTGCAGTTTTGTTTGCCGTTCTTGACAAGAATATGTCGTCTTCTATGGCTGTCGGTCTTTTGACAGGAGGACTTACTTCTACACCGGGTTTCAGTGCAGGAAAGGAAGTTGCAGTTGCGCTTGATGAAGCGGCAAAAGCTTCGGGCGTTGTTTCTACTCTTGAAGCTGACGTTACGGCAGGTTATGGAATTGCGTATACGTTCGGTGTTCTCGGTGTTGTTCTTTTTGTACAGATTCTTCCGAAAATCCTTAAAGTAAATATGGCAAAAGAGGTTGAACACTTTCATGCCGCAAATCAGGTTGAAATTCCTGAACCAAAGGGAAAACTTTTTGCGATTGAACCGTTCGGATTTTTTGCGTTCTTCCTTGCGATTGCTTTAGGCTGTCTTATCGGTGCTGTAAAAATTCCTGGTATTAATTTTTCTCTCGGAAACTCAGGCGGATGTTTAATCGGAGGGCTTATCGTAGGTCACTTTGCTCATATTGGCGGAATTGACTGCCGCATTAAAAAAGATACTCTTAACTTTATGCGTGAACTTGGTCTTGTACTGTTCCTGATTGGTGCTGGTGTTCCGGGCGGCGTAAACTTTATTGATAAATTCCGCTGGACATATTTCTTGTATGGTGCAGTAATGACTACAGTGCCGATGATTGCAGGTTACATTATTGCGCGCTACGTATTCAAACTAAGCATTTTGAATAACCTCGGTTCGATTACGGGCGGTATGACTTCTACTCCTGCTTTGGGAACTTTGATTGCAACTGCCGGAACTGACGAAGTGTCTGCCGCTTATGCTGCAACTTATCCTTTTGCGCTTGTTTCTATTGTACTTGCGGCAAAAATAATTATCATGGCATTTTAAGACTGGCTTTTGACAGACAGTTTGCAATAAAATCACATGGATTTTTTTCTGTGTGATTTTTTTTTGTGAATTTTGTTTTATTAAAGCAAAAAAAGTGCTTACAATTATTTTTTTGTGGATATAGAATGGTTTTATGACTTTTTTGTTGATTATAATTTATTTTTCGTTTATCAGTCTTGGACTTCCAGACAGTCTCCTTGGTGCTGTCTGGCCTGTAATGCAGCCAGAGTTTGCAGTTCCGATTCCTTTTGGAGGGTATGTCGGAATGACAACTGCGTTCTGTACTGTGATTTCATCTCTTATGGCGCAGAAATTTCATAAATGGTTCGGTACGGCAAAAATTATTGCGGTTTCTACAGCCCTTACGGCTTTGTCAATTCTCGGGTATTCTGTCGTGCCTCAGTTCTGGATGCTTTTTCCTCTTGCGGTAACTTTGGGACTTGGAGCAGGGGCGATTGATTCTGCGCTTAATAATTATGTTGCCGTTCATTATAAGGCAAGCCATATGTCGTTTCTGCATTGCTGTTGGGGACTTGGTGCAACGGCAGGTCCTTTAATACTTTCGTATTCAATTCAGAATTCTACATGGAGAACAGGATACAGAATCATTGCATTAATGCAGGCAGTCCTTGCAGTCGTTCAATTTGCATCGATGCCGTTGTGGCGCGGGCGTGATGATGATTCTGCAAAAGAAGGCGAAGAGGTTTTTAAGCCGACTGTAAATATCCGGACACGCGTTTTTGCGCTTCTTTCTTTTTTCTGCTACTGTGCTTATGAGTCAAGCTGTATTTTGTGGATTGCAACTTATTTTGTTCAAGTGCTGAAAACTTCTGAAGAACTCGGGGCTAAGGCAAGTTCAGCGTTTTTTGTCGGCATAACTTTGGGAAGGTTTATCTCGGGCTTTGTGTCTGACAAGATTGGCGTGAAGAAAATGATTTACATTGGTGCGGCGACTGCCTGTATTTCTTCTTTTATTTTTTTGATTTGCCGCAACGTGATGGCTTCTTATGTGTTTGTGTTTTTAATCGGGCTTGGCTGTGCTCCGATTTATCCGTCAATGATACATAGAACTCCGCGCCGTTTTGGTTCAGCGTTATCGCCGAAAATTATCGGACAGCAGATGGCATGTGCTTATGTCGGTTCAACTTTGATTCCGCCTGTTTTTGGAAACCTTGCAATTCATGCAGGATTTAAAATTGTTCCTGCAGCCGGCATTATACTGACTGGGCTGATTATAGTTTTTACGATGATAATTGAACGTTCAAAATGTTCAGAAAAAATTTAAGAAAAAAATGGAAAGTTTAAGAACATGGATTATCTTTTTTTACTGCAGAATCTTCGGGAAGGAATTTTAAGCTGGCTTACTCCTGTGTTTTTTTTCTTTTCTGAAGTCGGACTTGTAACAAGTTTTTTAGTGCCGTTTGTAATTTACTGGTGCATTGAAAAAAAAGCAGGCGCAAAAATTTTATTCTGTTATTCTCTGGCTTCTTTTATAACTAATGTAGTAAAAGTATGCGCCTGCGTTGTGCGTCCCTGGATAAAAGACAGCCGGCTTCATATTGATTTGCTTGCAGAAAAAAGTGCGACCGGGTATTCTTTTCCGAGCGGACATGCGACTGCGGTTTCTGCTTCTTACTTTGGAATGGCTTTATGGCAGGGAAAAGTCAGAGCGAAAAAAAGATGCCTTCTTTGTGTCATTCTTTCTGTGATTCCGTTTCTTACGGCGTTTTCAAGAAACTGGCTTGGCGCTCATACGGTGCAGGATGTGTGCATTGGTCTTTTAATCGGCGCGCTCTGTGTTTTTGCTTTTGGCTTTATTTTTGATAAGGCTGAACGAAACGAAAAGTCATGGATTGCTTTTAATGTCTTTTTTATTTTTGCTGTGATTTGTGCTTTAATTTATTCAGTTTTTAAAAGTTATCCTGTCTTTATAATCAGTGAACTTAACGCAGGCGCTCTTTCGGAACTTTCTTGTGACCCTGCAAAAATGAAACTTGATGTTTTAAAAAGTGCAGGAATTATTCTCGGTTTTTTAACAGCTGGAATTTTTGAAAGGCGCTTTGTAAAATTTTTAGTTCCGCAGGATAAGAGAGAAAAAATAATTGTCGGTGTTGCAGGAATTCTGACACTTGTAATTTTGCAGGAATTTTTAGTTCCTCTGATTTTTTGCAAAGCACTGCCTGAGATAAGAAGTTTTGCAAAATATTTTATTCCTGTTGTTTGGGGAACTGTCATCTATCCTGCAATTTTTTCGATGCTGTTGAAAAAAGCAAAATGAAAACTGTATGTTATAATTGCATTGATGTTTTGAGGGAGTGAAAATTGCAGCAGTCAGGTTAAGGAAGTGCTGATTAATTTTCCCTGGCGAAAAATTTTTTTTAAAAAATATTGATAAAATAGGTAAAAGGTTATAGAATAATAAAAGAATTGCGCAACCGATTGCGCAATTTGTTGCAAACAATTTGAGTTTTGGAGGCTACTTATGAAAGTTTTGGTAATTGGCGGAGCAGGCTATATTGGAAGCCACGTTGTAAAAGAATTGATGAAAAACGGTCACAAAGTAACTGTTTTTGATAATCTTTCAAGCGGACTTTTGCAGAATCTTTTTAAAGAGAACGATTTTATTGCAGGCGACATTCTTCACAAAGAAAGTCTTGATGCAGCATTTTCACGCGGCTTTGATGCGTTTATTCATCTTGCAGCATTTAAGGCAGCTGGCGAATCTATGATTGTTCCTGAAAAATATTCTGTAAATAATATTACCGGAACTTTAAACATTCTCAACTCAGCTGTAGCACACAATTGTAAATATATGGTTTTCTCTTCAAGCGCGGCAGTTTTTGGCGAACCTCAATATCTGCCTATTGACGAAAACCATCCGAAAAATCCTGAAAACTATTATGGTTATACAAAACTTTCTATCGAACAGTTTATGGGCTGGTATGATAAACTCAAAGGATTAAAGTTTGCAGCCCTCCGTTATTTTAATGCTGCCGGTTATGACCCGGAAGGTGTTATTTACGGGCTTGAACAGAATCCTGCAAACCTTCTGCCTGTAATTATGGAAGTTGCATGCGGAATGCGTGAAAAAATGAAGATTTTCGGAAACGACTATGATACTCGTGACGGAACTTGTATCCGCGATTACGTACATGTTACTGACCTTGCAATTGCTCACGTAAAGGCACTTGATTATATCGTAAAAAATAACGAAAGCCTTACTGTTAATCTCGGAAGCGAAAATGGAACTTCTGTTACTGAAATGGTTGAATCTGCAAGAAGAATTACAGGACAAAAAATTCCTGCTGACTATGTTGAACGGCGGCCGGGCGATCCTGCATGTCTTGTAGCTTCTGCAAAATTTGCAGCTGAAAAACTGAACTGGAAAGCACAGTATTCTGATATTGACACTTTGATTGAAACGACTTATAAAGCATATAAAAAATATAACGAAGAACACAAATAGGAAAAATAAAATGATAGTGGATTGCAGTTTATTGCGGACATTTATACGGGAACATACTTCTGAATATGTTGAACTCCAAAAAATCCTGACAAGTCATAAGGCTCTTGCTCCGGAAAATGGCGGTGACGGTGAACTTGATAAATGCGAAGCACTGCAATCATTTTTATTGAATCACGGAATAAAAAATTTATCGCGGTACGATGCTCCTGATTCCCGTGCAAAAGGCGGAATACGACCTAATCTTGTTGCAACAATTGAAGGTGAAAGCGATGAGTTTACAGTTTGGGTTATGGCGCATTTAGATGTAGTTCCTGCAGGTGATTTGTCTTTATGGAATACTGACCCATGGACCGTTGTCGAAAAAGACGGCAAACTTTTTGGACGTGGTGTTGAAGACAATCAGCAGGGACTTGTTTCTGCGTTTGCTGCGGTGTGGGCTTATGCAAGCCTTGGCATTAAACCAAAGCATACTGTAAAACTTCTGTTTGCTGCAGACGAAGAGGTCGGAAGCCATTACGGAATTATCTGGCTGCTTGAAAATACAAATCTTTTCAGAAAGAATGATTTTATAATTATTCCAGACGGGGGAGATTCAAAGGGCGAAACTATCGAAGTTGCAGAAAAAAACATTTTGTGGCTTGAATTTACGACATCAGGCAAACAGTGTCATGGTTCAAGACCTGACGAAGGAAAAAACGCATGTCTTGCAGGTTCAGCTCTTGCCGTAAAACTCAATGCTGAACTTAAAAAAACTTTTGACAGGCATGATGAACTTTTTTCGCCTGAGTATTCCACTTTTGAGCCGACTTTGCGAAAGGCGAATGTAGATGGCGTTAACATAATTCCGGGAAGCGACGTTTTCTGCATGGACTGCAGGATTTTGCCGTGCTATTCATGTGATGAAGTTCTTTTAAAAACAGATAAAATATGTAAGGAAGTTGAAAACGAATACAACGTAAAAATTTCATACAGGGTTTTACAAAGGGCGCACTCTGCTGCTACTCCAAAAGACTGTGAAGTAGTAAAACATCTGTCACTTGCATTAAAAGAAACTCATGGTATTGTTTCAAAAACAATTGGTATCGGCGGCGGAACTGTAGGTGCTGAACTGCGTAATAAAGGTTATGACTGCGTAGTGTGGGGCACACTCGACGAAACCGCCCATATGCCGAATGAATACTGTATTATTGAAAACCTAATAAAAGACGCCGAAACACTCGCCTGCCTGATGAGTAAATAACCCTGAATATAAAATTGCATCTGCAATTTTCGCAACGCGAGATAAAAAGGTAGTGGGAAAGAATTGAAATTTATGATTCCACCCGACATAGAAAATTGCTCTGCAATTTTCGTAACGCGAGATAAAAAGGTG
>SAMEA3663026__coassemble_351_pt1 | contig 31722 bp, 29 predicted proteins | sample SAMEA3663026__metabat2_low_PE_034 | metagenome-assembled genome bin SAMEA3663026 (sample SAMEA3663026) | pig gut metagenome | biome: pig gut; feature: pig-associated habitat; material: faeces | place: France | collected 2012
AGGACTAAATCCTCGATTTTTGCAAACCTGTGAGGCACTACATATTGTTCTGTATGGAATAATACTGATTTTACTCAATAGACCACATTGCAGTTTTCTTGTCAAAAGCAATTTGGATTTTTTTCTTCATTTTAGAAATATCCCGTAATATTGTACGACGGTCAACTGCAAATTCTTCTGCAATCTGGTCTATGGTAATTCGATGATTCTGTAAAATCATGTCCCTGATTTTTTGTTCACGTTCAGTTAATTCAGTTGCCGCTTTTTGCTCTTCTGAGGCTTTTTTGTTAAGTGGAATCTGAATCCTAAATATGTCATCTTCAAACAAAATTGGTTTGCCGCCTTCTGAGTAAAGAGGTGTGTATTGATAGAGGTTTTTTACACCAGATCCGATAGTTTCTGAACGCCCCATAACCGTAAAGAAATTTGCAATTAACGGATTTTTTGGGTATGGAGAGAATTCGTCCTGTAAAATATTTCCATGTCGTCTAGGTCGACACCAGTTTTCAGTCTTGACCCAATCCTTTTCAATAATAAGTTTTGCTGGAAACGCACTTGAAAAATCCCGATGAACCAGAATATTAGCGACAACTTCTCGTGCAATTATATCTCTAATCGATGTATTGTTATTGTTTATAAGGAAGAATTTATCTGAGGTATGAATCTGTATAAATTTCATAAGCTGATCATAACTTTCGATAAGGTTTGTCTGTATGCGAAGTCTGTCATCATAACGCTCAGTATTATCTACCCGATAAATCGCATCTGTAATATAGCCTGGACAGCAGGAACGAATAGTGGCATCTTTTCCAAAAAGCATAACGGCTGCAAGATTGTAGCCTTTTTCCCCTGTAACAAAATCTTTTTCATAAAGTCCTGCACTTACAAAAAGATCTTTGTCTGACATTTTGAGCCATTCGTGTTCTGAATTTCTGTTTTCAATTAATCGCCTTACCTGCGGCAATAAATCGAAACGTAAATCAAAATCTTCTACATACGGAAAAATTTTATGCTCATTAAAAGCTCCTATTTTTCTTGCGTACATATTCTCAACTTGAATCGGAGAATCTGTAATATCCATGTCGCCATCTTCGTTCCGGTCGAAAATACGGCCATTGCATTTAACTACTGTGGAAGAACAAGGAACAAAACAGGAAAGGAGCTTTTTTCCTTTAAGCTCGAACTCTTCAAGAGACAAATATAGGGTTGGTGACATTTTATCTGGATTATTCAATTGGTTAGTGAAGTTCTTTTTCATATCTGCAAGGCAATTGGGATTTATTCCAACAGGATTGCCATTATCATCTGCCCCAAAAATTATATAGCCACCATAGCGGTTTGAAAATGCGGAAATTGATTCATAGGCATTTGCTGGAATTGCAGTTTTGCTTTCCTTATATTCAACCGTTGTTTTCTCGTGAGTTGAGAGTAGTTCTTCTAGTTTTTCCTTTGTCATATTAACCTCAAATTTATTATATGACATAATTCGAAAAATGTCACCTTCTTGTCAAAAATGTCACTTCGTCGTATCACCATGTCACTTCCTACCGTACCGATTTACTGCAAAGGAACTAGACGAAGAAACAGGACTTTATTATTATGGAGCTAGATATTTAGATCCTAAGTATTCAAGGTGGTTGAGTACAGACCCTGCATTGGGAGAATATATCCCGAAAGCACCAATAAACGAGGAGGCAAAACGATATAACCAGAATTTACTAGGTATGGGCGGTGTGTTCAATCACATCAATGGCAATTTGTACCACTACGCAGGGAATAACCCGGTACGCTATATAGACCCGGATGGGCGAAGCAGCCTTTCTGGCTTAGTAAAGACATTTACAGGTTCTGTTCAGGCTGTTATAGGTACCGCAGGCGCATTATTATGTACTGCAGGAGCTGTTGTCTTAGCCGCCGATGATGCAACAGTTATCGGTGTTCTGGATGATCCGCTTGTATTAGTCCTGGCAGCAGGAGCAGCTGCTTCTGCTTTTTATGCAGAATCAGGAGTAAAACTTGCTTCCGAAGGTATAATTGAAACAGCTGATGGCGTATCAGAAGCTGCACATAATTTAATACGAAATGCACAAACACCTGCCGCTGCTGCATCTCCAAGTCCTTTGCCACCCGATCCAGATGATGACAAAGAAGATCAGAAGAAAACAAAAAGCATAAATCAAATGAATCAAGATGTGAAAAACAAGAAAGCCCCTAAAACAGTAAAGATGGTTCATACAAAGAATACGGCAGTAAAAGGAGAGCAAGATCATGTTCACTTTAAAGATGATAATGCGCTTAATAGGGATGGAACATGGAAAGAAGGAAAAGGTCGTCCATTGACAAATGCTGAAAAAGAATGGCTAAAGGAGGGTGGATTTAAAATTCCAGAATAAGATGAAATTTTTTGATGATAAATTTTTAAGTGGTGAATTATCTGAAGATGAATTTAATGATAGAATTCAACGTTATAACAATCAAATTCAACTCATCCTAAAAGAAGCCAATTATAAAATAAAACTACTTATGGAAACAATAAGTCTTCATGATGCGAAAATACTGGAAATAAAAAGTTATGACAAGAAAGTTGAATTTCAGATTCTGATTGGTGACAACCAAACAGGAAGAGCAACTCTATTTCTTACTTTTCATACCTCAAGAGACATAAAATTTTTGAGGCTTGCCTTTCCTTTTGAGATAATATCTTATGAGTTGGATTGTGACAATGAATATAAGTTGTCTTTTATGTCAGAGACTTTCCAAGAAATAGAAATATTTTTTCAGGATATTTCAATTCTTCTTGAGTAATATTTTTATGCAGATATAAGAAAAGTCATATTGAACTGTTATACCCAAATTATAGTAGATAATACAAAAATATTATGGAGCTATTTAAATAAAGAGTTGGAAGATGAAATTGTTAGTCTTAATGAAAACGATACCTACCCCACATCTAGTGTTTTTTCGCCTTCCCGCAAATTCTGTTTGTAAGTCCTACAAATAAGCATTTGTGGGAGGAAGTGCAAAAATCCGTGCCCCTGAGAACAGCCTCACGCATATTTTTTTTTTCAGCAATTTACGTATTTTCTGAAAAATTCTGTTTTATAAAATATTTTGTAAAAGTCATAGTTTATGTTTGTAAAAGTCGATGTTAAAAATAATTCTTTTGACTTACAATTTAATACATGAACGGAAATAGAGATTTTGCTAGCAATGTTGGAAAAAACTTACAGTTGTTAAGAAAACAATATCATCTTACACAAGCGCAACTTGCAGAAAGATTAGAAGTTTCTGTTTCCCATATTGCTAACATTGAGCGGGAGGAAACTTCGATAAGCCTTTCTCTTGTGCAAAAAATAATTGATCTTTTTGGAATTACTCCTAATGACCTTTTGCTTGAAAAAACTTCTGAAAGTTCCGGAGAAAATTCTCCGCAGGAAAAACTAAGGCAAATTCTTACTAAACGACTTGATTCTGCAGCATATTTGATTTATTCCGATATAATAGAAATGAAAAAAGAAGTTGACGAAAAATCAGAAGCAGAAAATTTTTATTCAATGAAAATACGTGGCAGGGAAACTTTTTCTGCTATTGCTGACAGCGAAAGAAAAAGTAAATAAATTTTAATCTACTTATTGACAAAGGGCTTTAAAATATGTTACCTTTGGATTGCAACATTAGGAGCGATACCAAAGCGGTCGTACTGGGGCGGTCTTGAAAACCGTTGTGCCTTTCGGGTACCGGGGGTTCGAATCCCTCTCGCTCCGAATAACAAGGAAGCGTGGTAGAGCGGTAATACAACGGATTGCTAATCCGTCGGTTCCATCAGGGCCGGGCAGGTTCAACTCCTGTCGCTTCCGATTTCTCTACGGTTGCAAATTATTTGAGGCTATAGCTCAGCTGGATTAGAGCATCACCCTGCGGAGGTGAGGGTCGCACGTTCGAATCGTGTTAGCCTCGACTTTTTCTGTTTCAGTTATAGCTGGTTTCCAAACAATAAAATCAAGTATATATTTTCTATTCCCCTTTAAATAAACTCAACAATTCATTACAATAATGCCACTATGAAAAGTTCACAGTTTTTAATCAGTACATTAAGGGAATCTCCTTCTGATGCTGTTATTTCAAGCCATCAGCTTATGATGCGTTCAGGTATGATTCGTAAGCTTGGAAATGGTCTTTATTCTTATATGCCGATTGGGTTGCGTTCTTTGCGCAAAGTAGAAAAAATCATTCGTGAAGAATTAGATGCTGCAGGTCTTTTGGAAATGAAGCCTACTGTAATTCAGCCCGGAGAACTTTGGAAAGAATCTGGTCGCTGGAATACTATGGGGGATGAAATGCTAAAACCCCAAAACCGCGGCGGTCAGGATATGGTTGTAAGTCCTACTGCGGAAGAAGCTTTTACAGCGTTGATTCGCGAGGGGTTGAGCAGTTATAAACAGCTTCCGGTTATCGTATATCAGATTAATACAAAATATCGTGACGAAATCCGTCCGCGTTATGGTGTAATGCGTGGTCGTGAATTTACGATGATGGATGCATATTCTTTTGATGCAGACCAAAAGTCTCTTGATGAGTCTTATGAAAAATGCGCAAAGGCATACCGCAGGATTTTCAAGCGGCTTGGTTTGAATACGATTTCTGTTAAGGCTGATACTGGCGCAATGGGTGGTTCTGGTTCAGAAGAATTTATGGTCGAAAGCGAAGTCGGAGATGATACTTTGATTCTCTGCCCTGGATGTGGTTACGCTGCAAATGTCGAAAAGGCTACCTGCAAAAATGATGTTGCCGTTGACAAAGACAGAAATCCGCAGAAGCCGACTGACAAACATTACGAGAAAATTCCTACTCCTGACGTAAAGACAATCGATGACCTTGCAGAATTTTTAAAAACAAATACACAGAGTTTTATCAAGACTTTGATTTATAAAGTAACAAACTGTTCTGTTGATTTATCTCAGGCTGAATGTTGCAAAGACCTTAAAAAAGTTTCAGAGGGCAGTACATCTTATTACCCTGAATGTTTTGTTGCAGTATGTATTCGCGGTGATTTGGACGTAAATGAGGCTAAACTCTGTTCAGCATTAAAAGCAAGCGAAGTTGAACTTGCTTCGGAAGAAGATGTTGTAAGAATTACGACTGCTCCTGTTGGATTTGCAGGTCCTGTAAATCTTGTAAATGCACCTGTTGTCTGTGATGAAAGTGTAATGACTATGCACGATGCAGTAACTGGTGGACTTGAAAAGGACGTTCACTTTATTCATGTTGAACCTTCAAGAGATTTTACTCCGTTTATGACTTGTGATGTTCGTGTCGTAGTTCCCGGTGACAAATGTCCTGATTGCGGCGGAACTTTCTATTCAAAAAAAGGAAATGAACTTGGTCATATTTTTAAGCTTGGAGATAAATATACAAAGTCAATGCATGTTTCGTTCCTTGACCAGAGCGGAAAGCCTGTTACTCCTATAATGGGTTGTTACGGAATCGGCGTTGACAGAACTCTTGCAAGCATTATTGAAGGTCATCACGACGAAAACGGAATTATCTGGACGATGAGTACTGCCCCATTCCACGTTGTAATTGTTCCTATTAAATATGACGGCACGATGAAAGAAGCATGCGACAGGCTTTATGACGAACTTACTTCAAAAGGAATAGAAGTAATGCTTGATGACAGAAACGAACGTCCCGGCGTAAAATTTGCAGATGCAGATTTAATCGGATATCCTGTCCGTGTCGTTATCGGCGACAAAAATCTTCCTAATGTTGAAGTAAAACTCAGAAATCAGAAAGAGGCAGAACTTATACCTCTTGAATCTGCTGCAGAAAAAATCAGTGCAGTTGTAAATGAAGAAATTGCAAAATTGAATTCGTAAGGTAAGGTGAAAAGGACTATGAAAAAAAATCTGACAGCGGTTTTCTTGTTTTGTATTTTTGCGATGGCTGTTCATGCTGTTCCGGGAACGGAGCATTTTATAAAAGATAATTCAGGTGAATATGTTTATTACGAAGATTTTTCTTTTAACAGAAAATCGTATGTCGGATTTTTGACTTATGACGAGGGAACTTTTGCAGTGCGTTATTTTGCTCCTGCGACAGAAACTCTTCCTTATAAAAACATCGAACTTCTTTTTACGATTGATACTTCAAAAGATTATATCGATATGACTGGCGAAAGGTTTTTAACTCCGATTCTGCAGGAGGATACGGAAATCGTAAATTATATTCATGATTTGATTTATGAGTTTTCTGTCCGCAGAAAAAGGGCTGGGCAAATTTCGCCAGAAGTTGAAAAAGACAAAACGCAGAATCCTGATGTTCAGTATGTAGAGTCTTCAAATTTTATGGACAGCGGATTTTTTAAGACAGAGACTTTTGACCAGTTTGGCGGAAAAGTCTGTATTTGTTATGATTATCTTGTTCCTGTTTTTAATATTAAAAAAATTGAAAGCAGTGCAGGAGAACCTTTGTTTGTTGCCGTTGCTTCCGGGATTTTAAAATCTTCTGATGACAGGAGTTTTTCTGATTTTAAAATAATTCCTTCTGCCAATAATAAAAAAGTTCATAAGGCAAAGATTAAAAAGCCAAAAACAACTGTTTTTGAAATAGAAAAGACAAAACTGACTCTGGACGAAAACTGGAGTAAGGCAGGACAGCTGCAGAATCTGTTTTTTTACGGCGATGCGGCAATGCTTCGTGTCGGAACAATCGAGGCAGATGCTTTTTACCTTTATTTGAAAACGGCGCTCCTTTCTTCTTCAGAATCTTTTTTGCCTTGGGATAAAATTTCTGTTGTAAAAGAGAAAAACCGCATTACTGTTTATTCAACTAATTATACCGGCGAAAATGATTACCGAGTTGTAAATTCTTTTATGATTTCAAACAGTTTGCTAGATAAAACAGAAAACGCACTGCTTTCTTTTTCTGTTTCAGTTGCAGATTACGAAAGTAACAGGAAATATTTTTCTGATGTGCTTAAAAACTGGAAATGAAATTAGCTACATTCAAGGTTAACACTGAAAAATCCTCAGGTAGGATTTATTCAGTGGTTTCTAAGGTGGAGAAAATTAATTTTTGCGCAACAAAATTACTTTTTTAGTATAAAAAGTGAATTTTGTTATATATATATTAAAAATTCAAATCTATAATAGATGAAATAGTAGGAAAATGTTATAAAAACATTACTGTAAAAATTTAAGAATTTTTGCATAAATTTAAAATAAAAATTTGACAGAATGGAAAAAAGTAATATAATAGAGAATATGAACAACCGGTTGCGCAGTTCAAAAAAGATTACAATGCTTGATATTGCAAATGAACTGAATGTTTCAAAAACTACTGTTTCGAGGGCAATATCTGGGAGGGGCAGAATAGGTAAGGAAACCCGGGAAAAGGTATTAAACTATATCGGGACTTTGGGTTATACGCCTAATAATATTGCGCGCGGGCTGGCTAGTTCCAAGACATATAATATCGGAGTAATTATCCCTGATAACAAAGATGGTGGAGAGGCACCGTTTTTTAAAGCTGCACTGGTTGGAATTACAGAGGCTGCTGTAAGACAGGATTATGACACTGTTCTGGTTGTCGTAAATGATGATGACATATCAGGTTTGGAAAGGCTTGTTGCAAACAGAAAGGTTGATGGAATTGTACTTACAAGAACAGACAGTTCTGGAAAAATAATTCCTTATCTTAAAAGCCACAATATGCCTTTTATTCTGATAGGTACTAATAAAGATGCTGATATTCTGCAGATAGATAGTAATCAGAAAGTCGGTTGCGAAACTTTGATTTTAAATCTTTTGGAAAAAGGAGTAAAATCAATTGCGTATTTAGGGGGTGTAAAAAAACACAGTATCGAAAACATCAGATACGAAGGTTTTGAATCTGCATTCAAGAAAGAGAAGGTTGCGTTTAGAAAAGATTTAGTTTATTGGAATTCAATGTCTGAACTTAATGCAATTTTAGATGATATAATTGAAAAAAAAGTTGAATGTATTGCATGTTCAGATGATACTATTTGCATAAAAGTTATGGAATTGCTCCGGGTAAAAAAAGTTGCAGTTCCTGGAAAAATGCAGGTTGTTTCTTTTTTTGACAGCGTTCAGCTTGAAAAGAACGAAATACCTGTTACGGCTTTGCACATTGACACGAAAGAGTTGAGCGTAAAAGCCGGGAATCTTTTGATAGATTCTATAAATGGCATAAAAACCGAGAAAAGCAATTTGTTAGATTGCACGGTTTTGTATAGAGATTCATCCCGTTAAATTTCGGTATGAATGAGATATTTGCGTTTGTGAATATCTCAAAATATATGTGTTTTTTTCAAAAAAGGAGGATTTTTTTTATGAAAAAGACTTTAATTCCGGTTATGTTTGCACTTATTCCGGCATTATTACTTTCCAGCTGTGGTGGAAAAAAAGAAACTAAAGCTGTAAACCTTAAAGTTTGGGAATCAGACAAAGGCCCTGACAAATTCATTCAGGAAGCTGGTGCAGCTTACACAAAAGCTAATCCTAACGTAACTGTTGAATATGTACACGTAGAATTGGGTGATGCTGCAGGACAGATTGCTCTTGACGGACCTGCAGGTGTAGGACCTGATTTGTTTGCAGCTCCACATGACAAACTTGGTGAACTTGTAAACTCTGGTCACGTTGCTCCTACTGTAAATCCTGACAAAGTTAAGAAACAGGTTCTTGGTGCTTGTGGACAGGCTTTGACTTATGAAGGAAAAATGTACGGCTATCCTGTTTCTGCAGAAACTTACGCTTTGTTCTATAACAAAGATTTGATTGCAGAAAAAGACGTTCCAAAAACTTGGGAAGACCTCGAAAAATGGACAAAAGAATTCAATGCTGCTAATCCTGGAAAATATGGATTTATCATGGACGTTGGAAACTCTTACTACACAATTCTCTTTACAACTTCAAGCGGAAACCGTTTGTTTGGACCATCTGGAACAGATACTACAAGTACAAACATCAACTCTGATGCTTCTATAAAAGGTATGGAATTCTTCCAGTCACTCCGCAGCACATTAGACGTTCCTGCTGCTGACGTTACAACATCTATGGCTGATGCTGCTTTCTCTTCTGGAAAAGCTGCTATGCATATTACAGGACCATGGAACATTAAACCGTTTGTAGATGCTGGAATTAACTTTGGTGTTGCAGCTCTTCCTGCTCTTCCTGGTGATACAAAACCATGTGCTTCATTCTCTGGAACACGTGCTATGTTCGTTTCTGCTTATTCAGAAAATGTTGAAGAAGCATCTAAATTTGCAGAATTCCTTCTTACTGACGAAATGCAGCAGCTTCGCTTTGCTTTGACAGGAGCTATGCCTTCTATCAATACAAAAGTTGACAGCCCTTATATCCCTGGATTCCTTGAACAGCTCGATTATGCATTCCCTATGCCTTCTATCCCACAGATGGGTTCATTCTGGGAAGCAATGGGTAACGCTTCAAAGAACATTTGGGACGGTGCTGACGTTAAGAAAGAACTTGATGCAGCAAACAAATCAATTTTGGCTCTTTAATTTAGATTGAGGTAAAGGGCTGTTCGATAAAAAATATATTGAGCAGCCCTTTATTTTTCGTTAAGAATTTTGTCAGAAACAGAATAGACTTTAATAGTGTGGCCTTCTGGCAATTTTACCTGCTTGTTTTTCTGGAGGAATTATGGCTAGAGAATTACCTACAGACGGATCTGCTGCAAAAAAAGTAAAAGTGGCGGCTTCCTGTTTTATGGGACTAGGTCATTTACTTTATTTAAAAGAATATGTAAAAGGAATTCTTTTTGCGCTTACTGAGCTTGTTTTTATTGCGTTGATTCCTTTTTTTTATGGAAAAATTCATAATTTAATAACACTGGGTGACTATAAACCTGACCTTCCTGTTAAGCTTAGGGATAATTCAATCTTTATGCTTATTGATGGAATTTTAGTTTTGGCAGTTATCGCGATTTTTGTAATCGTTTATGTTATATCAGTAAAGAGTGCAGAAAAAGGGTATCAGGAATATTGCATATTTAAAAGATTCCCTTCTACTAAAAATGCACTGTCTTCTATTGTGGGAAAATCTTTCCCGGTTTTAGGACTTTCTCCGTTAGTTCTACTGCTGCTTATTTTTGTAGTAGTACCGTTAATCTTTTCTATTGCGGTTGCTTTTACAAATTATTCAGCGCCAGATCATATTCCACCTGGAAAGACTGTTGACTGGGTAGGAATGGAAAACTTCAAGAGTTTGCTTGGTGGAACTACTAACTGGACTTCTGGATTTGTAAAGGTTGCTGTCTGGACTTTGGTCTGGGCTTTTGGTGCGACATTTACATGTTATTTTGGTGGTCTTTTGATTGCTGTTATGTTGAATGAAAGCAAGATAAAATTCCACAGTGTTTTCCGTGTAATTTTTATCCTTCCTTATGCGGTTCCTGCTGTAATTACTATGATTACCTGGCGAAACCTGTTGAACGGAAGTTTTGGTGTTGTAAATAGAACGCTTCAGACGCTCGGCTTAATATCGAGCCCGATTCCTTGGTTAAGTTCACCTTTGCTTGCTCAGGTTATGTGTATTGTAATAAACCTTTGGGCTGGTTTTGGATATTTTATGATGCTTTCTATGGGTGCAATGACTGCTGTTAATGCAGATTTGTATGAAGCTGCAAAAATTGACGGTGCTTCAAGTGCTCAGGTTCTGGCGCATGTTACTTTGCCTTTGGTTTTGTATCAGACAATGCCGCAGATTGTAATGTCATTCATGCATAACTTGAATAACTTTGGTATTATCTTCTTCCTTACAGGCGGTATGCCGCTTCTTTCTGACAGTACGACGACACTGGCCGGAGCTACTGATATTCTTGTAACGTGGATTTATAAACTGACAATGACATTGCTCAAGTACAACTATGCTTCTGTAATTGCTGTATTAATCTTTATTGTAATGGCTCCTTTTGCAATTATTATGTTCAGAAATACCAAATCGTATAAGGAGGGTGAAGTATGAGAAACAAGAATTATCGTGCTGCTGCGTATGTTGGAAAAGTATTGATGGTACTTTTCTTTATACTCATTTCTATTACAGTTATTTATCCTTTGGTTTATGTAGTTTCTGGTGCTTTTGGACCTGGAAACAATATTGCGGATATTGACATTAAGCCTTTTAGCAAAGGTTTTACTCTTGAGCATTTTATATATCTGTTTACAGAAACAGACTATGGTCATTGGTTTATGAATACGCTCAAGATTTCTGTTGCAACTTCAGTTTTGACTTTGTTTGTAACGGCGCTGTCGGCTTATGTTTTTTCTAGATTCAGATTTACGTTAAAAAGAAGTCTGATGATGGCTCTGCTTGTTCTTCAGGTTTTCCCGTCATTTGTAGGAATGATTGCCATTTATGTAATCCTTCACCGAATCGGCGGACTTGATACGTTGTGGGGACTTGTTCTTGTTTATGTAGCAGGAAACATTCCGTACAATACTTGGATGGTAAAGAGTTATATCGATACGATTCCGAAGAGTCTTGACGAAGCAGCGCGTATTGACGGTGCGAGCCACTTTAGAATCTGGGCAACGATTGTAATGCCGGTTGCTAAACCGATTCTTGTTTTCCTTGGAATTACGTCATTTACAGGACCTTGGATGGACTTTATCTTCCCTAAAATGGTACTTCGCTCTGTAGAAAAACAGACATTGGCATTAGGTTTGTTCAGTTTTGTAACAGACAAGAAAAACGACTTTACGACATTTGCCGCAGGTGCGCTTATCATTGCAGTTCCGTTTGTAATCTTCTTTATATTTACACAGAAAGCAATGATGATGAGTATGGGCGCTGCTGCTGTAAAAGAATAGTGCAATTTTGACAAAATCGGGGGAATAAAACACCCCGGTTTTGACATTTCTTAAAAATAAAATCAGGCAGATAAATATTTTTATGGAGGAATTATGAAAAGAACTTTAAGTCTTTGTGCAGGTATTTTTTTAGCTTTGTGCGCAACCGGTTGTTCTAAGAAAGCGGAAGTCTACACAAAAGTCCCTGAAAATCCAGGAGTCTTTATGAAAAAGCTGAACGTATCTGACTCATTTATTCGCGGTGTTGATGTTTCGACTGTAATTGCACAGGAAAAAAGTGGCGTCGTGTATAAAGATGCAGATGGTAATCCGCAGGATATTTTTAAAACACTCAGGGATAATGGTGTAAATTATATCCGCGTACGTTTATGGAATAATCCGTTTGATGACAACGGGAAGGGTTTTGGCGGCGGAAATAATGATTTGGATACTTTGATTGAAATTGGAAAGCGGGCTTCAAAAGAAGGTCTGCCTCTGCTTGTGGATTTTCATTATTCTGACTTTTGGGCAGACCCGGCAAAACAGCAGCCTCCTCGTGCATGGAAGAATTTTGACGTAAACAAGAAGTGCGATGCAATTTATGACTTTACAAAGTCGAGCCTTAAAAAGATCCGTGCAGCAGGAATTGCAGTCGGAATGGTTCAGATTGGAAATGAAACTACTGGCTTTATGTGCGGAGAAAAAAACTGGACTTCTATCTGCAAAATGATGAATGCAGGAAGCAAGGCTGTGCGCGAAGTTTCTAAAGATATAAAAGTGGTACTTCATTTTGCAAATCCAGAAAAAGAAGGCGAATATTTGCGGTATGCACAGATTTTAAAACACAACAAAGTTGATTATGATGTATTTGCTTCTTCCTGGTATCCATACTGGCACGGAACAAAAGACAACCTTATAAAAGTGCTCAAGCAAGTTGCAGATTTTTCTGAAAAAGAAATTTTACTGGCAGAGTTTTCATGGGCATACACTTATGATAACGGCGATGATTCTGGCAATTCTGTTTCGGAAGAATCGGCAATAGACAAGCCTTATTCAATTTCTGTTCAAGGGCAAGTTGACTGTATTGCTGATGCAATGGATGCGATTGCAAGTCTTGGGGATGTAGGTCTTGGTGTTTTCTGGTGGGAACCTGCATGGATTCCTGTTCCTGGAAAAGATTTTAGTGAGCGCCAGATTCTTTGGGAAAAATATGGTTCCGGCTGGGCATCAAGTTATGCAGCTGTTTACGACCCGGATGATGCTGGGGTTTATTACGGTGGTTCTGCGTGGGACAACCAGGCTTTGTTTGATTTTGACGGCAAACCGCTTGCATCTCTTGCTGCGTTTGGACTTGCAGGAGTCGGCGCTGTAACAGAAGTAAAAGCAGATACTGCAGAAGAACAGGTAATTCGTGTAAGACTTGGCGACAGGCTGGAACTTCCTGAAACTGTAAAAGTGCGCAACAACGACGGCTCGTATGCCGAAGTTCCTGTAAAGTGGAATTCTGCTGCAACATCAGGTGTGCCTGTTGAAGAGATTTCTATGCACGGTGTGGCAGATTATAGAATTTACGGAACTGCCGGCGGTGTAAATGTTCTTGCAAAGGTAAGTTCTGTAGAAAAAAATTATGCAGAAAACTGGTCTTTTGAAGACAAGGATTTGTCTATGTGGACTATTAACAATACTGGTAACTGCAAGGAATGTTTTGTTCAGGAAAAGAAGACTGATGCAAAGACAGGTGATAAAGCGCTTCATTTCTGGTCAGACGAAAAAGTCAGTTTTGAAGTTGAACAAAAAATTACCGGTCTTGTTCCCGGAAAATACAAACTTTCGCTTCAGGCTCACGGAGGCGATGCAAAAAATCAGGATATGAAGCTTTTTGCAGTAAGTAACGGCAGGGAATATGTTCAGCAGTTTGAAGTTGACGGCTGGCGGAATTTTAGAAATCCCGTAATCGAACATATTGAAGTCAAGGACGGAACTGTTACAATCGGTGCAAAAGTAATGTGTGATGCAGGCGGCTGGGGAAGTCTTGATGATTTTATTCTTGCTCCGGAAGAGTAGTGAGAATAAAGAAAAGTGAAAAAATCAACTAATTAAAGTAGCTGATTTCGCGCGCAACCGATTGCGCAATAAAAAAAAGAAGAAAATTCATAAAAAAAAAGGTGAATTTTCTTCTTTTTTTGTTGACAACCGGCAAAAATGGATTGATAATAAGAAATATAAAAGAGGCAACCGGTTGCTTTCGCAACAGGCTCTAGATAATTTTTATGTTCATTTTATCCTGGAGGAAATATGAAGAAAAGTAGAGTTATTCTTTCGGCTATAGCAGCTGCTGCAATGATTGCATCAGTAACAAGCTGTGGTGGAAAAAAATCAGACGCAAAAAAATTGGTAATTTGGTCGTTTACAGACGAACTTCAGTCTATGGTTGACAATTATTACAAACCAGATCATCCAGATGTAGAAGTTGATTATTCTCTTACACCGACTGATCAGTTTCCTAACAAATTGGACCCAGTTCTTGCTAACGGAAACGGCGCACCAGACGTATTCGCTTTGGAAGATGCATTTGTTCGCAAATACATTGAACAGGGTGACAAACTTCTTCTTGATTTGACAGACGTTTATAACGAAGTTAAAGGCAAGATGATTGCTTATCCTGCAGAAGTTGGAACTTACAAAGGAAAAGTTTACGGACTTTCTTGGCAGGCAACACCAGGTGCTGTATTCTATCGCCGTTCTCTGGCTAAAAAATATCTTGGAACAGATGAACCTGCTGAAGTTCAGAAATACATGAAGGATTGGGATACTTTCAATTCAACAGCAAACTTGTTAAAAAACAAATCATCTGGAAAATGTGTAATTGTTTCAACAACTGGTGACTTGTTCAAACCATTCCAGGGTGCTCGTAAAGACCCATGGGTTGTAAATGGTAAACTTGTAATTGACCCTGCTATGATAGATTACATGGATGCATGTAAATATCTCCATGACAATGGTCTTGAAGGTCGTCAGGGACAGTGGGCAGAAGGTTGGTTTGCAGGAATGAAAGGTGAATTAAAAGACGAAGCTGGAAAACTTGTTGAAGTATTCTCTTACTTCTTGCCTACATGGGGTCTCCATTATACTCTTAAACCAAATGCTGGTGATACAGCTGGTGACTGGGCTATGATTCCTGGACCTGCTCCTTATCGTTGGGGTGGTACTTGGGTTGCTGCTTACAAGAACACAAAAGTTCCTGCTCTTGCAAAAGACTTTATCAAATATGTTGCAACAGATGATACTTTCCTTGAAAGATGGGCAAAAGATACAGGTGACCTCGTATCTAACAACAACGTTGTAAACAAGATTAAAGATACATATAGCGAACCGTTCCTTTCAGGACAGAACCACTATGCAGAATTTGCTGCAATGGCAAACAACGTAGATGGTAAACTTACACAGGGTACAGATCAGGCTATTGAAGGTCTTTGGGCTGAATCTGTAACAGCATACGTTAATGGTGAAAAAACTAAAGATCAGGCAATTGCTGATTTCAAAGACCAAGTTAGCGTAACTCTCGGATTCTAAGTTTAGAATCTAATGAAAGTGCAGCGTGACAAAGTCATACTGCACTTTTTTTTTCCTTAGCTTAATTATAACTAATTATTTGGGAGTATTTATGGCCAATAAACAATTAGGTTCTGAGGCAAAACTGCAAAAATATGGTATATTTTTTGTTATTCCGTTCATTGTGATATATTTATTTTTCCAGTTATGGCCGACACTTTATACAATTTTACTTGCCTTTACAGATAGAAAAGGTTTTGGCACACAATTAAATTTTATCGGTTTAGCAAATTTTGCTCGTTTAATTCATGATAAATATTTCTGGGGTTCAGTAGGTAACACATTCATTATGTGGTTGTTTAACTTTATTCCTCAGCTTGGTATTGCATTGCTGTTTGCAATCTGGTTTACAGATCCTCGTCTGCACCTTAAAGGAAAAAATACTTTCCGTGCATTGTTCTATATGCCAAACTTGCTGACTGCTGCATCTGTAGCTATTTTGTTCAGAAGTTTGTTTGCATATCCTAATGGACCGATTAACCAGTTTTTATATGGCTTAGGCATTCAAAGTTCTGTTGTCCGCGATGGAGAAGTTGTAAAAGAAGCTATACAGTTCTTTAGAAGCGTTCCATTGTCGCGCGCTATTGTAAGTTTTATTCAATGGTGGTTATGGTGTGGTCAGACATTGATTATGTTGATGGCTGGTATTACATCTATTTCTCCGTCATTGTATGAATCGGCTGTTGTAGACGGCGCAAATCAGGGGCAGCAGACATTCTATATAACATTACCGTTGTTGAAACCGATGATGCTGTACATTTTGATTACATCATTGATTGGAGGTATGCAGCTGTTTGAAATTCCTTTCTTGTTGACAGATATGCGTGGAGGACCTGATTTTAAGATTAGGACGATGGTTCTTTATATGTATAATACAGCATTCCAGGGTGTAAATGATTATGCTTATGGTTCAGCGATTGCTATGGGTGTATTCATTATTACAATGATTCTGTCTATGTTCATCTACTTCTTTATGCAAGATCGTAGTGATATGGGACGCAAATAGGAGGTGCAAGATGAATTATAAGAGCAGTTTGGCTGTTAAGAAGAGTATTATCTATATTTTAATGGTATTTTTTGTAGTTGTAGCCCTTGTGCCTATTTATTTGATGTTGATAAATGCAACAAGAACAACTGAAGAAATAAATGCAGGTCTTTCTTTTTTACCTGGCAAAAGTGCTGTCAGAAACTGGGACTTGCTTATTACTTGTGGTAGTGGTATCAAGCTTGGTACGACAGGTGGTTTTCAGGGAATTTTGTCTGATCCAAAATATGCAAATCAGTTTGTGCATATCGGTGAATTTATCCTTTATTTTACAAAAGGTAAATTCCAGATTTGGCAGGGTTTCTGGAACTCTTTGGTTGTAGCTCTTAGTTCTACTGCATTGGGAATTTATTTCTCTTCTTTGACGGCTTATTCATTGCATGTTTATAACTATAAGGGACGTAAATTTATCTGGGCATTCATTCTCTTTGTAATGATGCTTCCGGCTTCGATTTCGTTCATCGGTTTCTATCAGTTTATGTCTGCAATTCATTTGACTGACAGTTTTATTCCTTTGACTATTCCTGCTATTGCCAGCGCTGCAACTGTTTTGTTTATGAGACAGTATATGGCATCTGTTCTTTCGCTTGAATTAATTGATGCCGGCCGTATTGACGGTGCAGGGGAATTTATGATTTTTAACAGAATCATTCTTCCTATTCTTCAGCCGGCTTTGGCTACTCAGGCAATTTTCGGATTTGTAGGTTCATGGAATAACTTTGTTACGCCAATGATTTTGCTGCAGTCTGATAATAAAAAGACTTTGCCTATTTTAGTACAGTTGCTTCGTGGTGATATTTATCGTACGGAGTTTGGTGCTATTTATATGGGTATTGCAGTTTCTCTTGTTCCGATTATTATATTCTACTGCTTTATGTCTAGATATATTATTTCTGGTTTGACAATGGGTTCTGTTAAGGAATAAATATGTCAGGTGCCTGCAATCTTGTTTTGTAAGGCTTTATTCGTGCAGCAGAACTGATGCTCTGGAGTTGCATTGTAATGAAACAGTTTGAAACACGATTGCAGCACTTTATAAGAACAACATTCATCAATGTTTGTGTTGAGTTTGTTAATTTCTAGTTATTGTTATGATAATTGTGAACTGGATAGTGCTGGACATAGATTGTTACTGAAACATCAGATAAAAAGGATTATTCAGTTCATTTGTGAGTCGGGTGCTTTAGGAGAATGCTGATTGCCTGATGATGGGAATGTTCCTTAGGAACTTATATAGCAGGTTGATTGGCCATACGTAATAAAATGATTATGTTTTATTACAAAATACTCCTCCTGAATGTATGGAAATTCCGATAGAAAGGTTTCGTACTTTATGGCAATGGAATTCTTTTAAAGCGGAGTTATAAGCAGATGATTATCGTAACATAACTAGATATATTATTACAGCAAGTTTTCTTTTGGAAGTATTCAAAATATAGAATTTTGATACTTTGTGTTTTGGAAAAAAGTAAAAATGGTTACAATTTATGATTTAGCCCGTGAAACTGGCTTTTCTGCGCCGACGATTTCTAAGGCGTTGAACGGTAACGGAAAATTAAATCCGAAAACGCGTCAAATCATTCTTGATGCTGCCGCAAAAGCAGGCTATAAGCCGAATATGGCAGCAAAATCACTTACAACAAAACGCTCGCAGCTTATAGGTGTTATTCTCGAAGATACGTCCATGCACAGAGGTTTTGCGCACCCGTTGTTTGGCGGTATGCTCAACAGGTTCAGGCGCGAAATTGAACTTGCAGGATATGACTTGCTGTTTTTGTCGAAAAATTTTAACAGCGGTATGCCGTACATTGACCATTGCCGCTTTCGTAATGTTGACGGAATCATTGTCGTAAACCCGATTGACAACGATCCTGAAATTGAGCTGCTCGGACAGTCAGGGATTCCGTGTGTGTCAACGAATGAGTTTATTCCGGGGGTATGCACGATTGTTTCTGAAAACAGGCAAAGCGGCTATCTTGCGGCAAAAAAGCTGATAGAGGCAGGGCATAAAAACATCGGTTTTTTAGGTGCGCCTTCGCGAAAGAGCAGCCCTGCATCGATTGAACGGTTTGAGGGTTTTAAGGCTTGCTTTGATGATTTGGAAATCGCTTTTGATGAAGAAAGACGCGAGGACTGTGAATACTGGTATGAAAGCGCCGGATATGATGGTATGAAAAAATTGTATTCGCGCTTTCCTGAAATGACAGCCTGCTTTGCAGTCTGCGATACGCTGGCATCTGGGGCAATTTCATATTTGAAGGAAATCGGTAAATCTGTGCCAGGCGATGTTTCGATTATTGGGTTTGACGATGACAGCGCTGATATGCCGAACAATCTGTTTTTGACGACGTTCAGGCAGAATAGGGATACGATAGCGGAACTTTCTGCAGAAATTTTACTGCAGGTTATTTCTAAAATTCCTGTACCGCAAGTTGTTAGGGTTCCGACAGAATTTATCGAAAGAAAATCTGTAAAAAGCCTTAATTAGTTTTTGGCAAATCGTCTTTTGAAAAGATTTTTTCTTCGTCTAAAATTATAATGAACTTTCCGTCTTTTTTTGTTATTCCGCTTATGAATTCTGCAGAAATATTGTTGCCGAATTTTGGTGGCGGCTCTATGTCGAATTCTTCAATTTCTAGAACTTCCTGAACTGAATCACTGATTGCACCAAAAGTGCAGATGTGGTCTGGGTTTTCGGCAGTTGGTTTTTTGACTTCGACAACGATTATTCGGGAGTCGTTTGATTGTTCAATTTCTGGAAGGGAAAATTTTTTTCGCAGATTGATTACGGAAATTCCAGTTCCGCGTGAATTTATCAAACCTTCGATGTATGGAGAAGAACACGGAATTTTTACCGGCCGGGTATATTCAAGAACTTCTTGGACTTTAAAAACTTTGAAAGCGTAAAGACAATTATCAAGTGTAAAAGTGAGTAACTGAGTTGTCATTTTGTCCTCCGTGTGCGTTTTGTTTCTGCTGTTTTTCTGGCTTTTGAAAGTTCTTTTTCTGAGAAGATTTTATTTACGTCCAATATAAGCGTGTAATTATTTTTGAGCGAAACGACAGAAGAAACAAATTCCGCGCCTGAAAAATTTTTTGCTTTTGGAATTGACTCGAGGAGTGAATCGTCGATTTCGATGACTTCTAGAACTCTGTCAGCAATAATTCCGTACAGGTTTATGACGCCTTCTTCCTGATTTACGACTTCAAGAATGATGATGCGCGTCATTTTGTCTGTAATACGATTTGGCAGACCGAACTTTTGGCGTAAATCCATAATTGCAATATTTGAATTTCTGGAGCGGATAATTCCGAGAAGGAGCGGGCTTGAACACGGAATTTTCTGTGGCTCTTCAAATTCAAGGACTTCTTGTATTTGAAAAACATTTATTGCATATTGAGTATCATCAATTGTAAAAGTCAGGTACTGCTGAATCATATTTTTCTCATTAACTGTAATTTAATTACTAGGTGCGGCTTAAAATTCTTCAAAGTCAGAATCGCTTATTAAATCACTGGTTGTTTTTGGAGAAAAATTGCCGGTGAGTTTTGGTTCCGGGGTTGAAGAAGGTTCTTCGTTTTGTTCCTGCGCAAATGAATCTATTATTTCGTCGTTTGAAGACTGTATTTCTGCATCTTTTGCATGGCGAATAGGTTTAAATGTCTTTTTTTGTTTTAGCTGTACGCCGTTTTCCTGCAATGGATGCGAAAAATTGTCAGCGGCCTTTTCGTCAATTACAAAGAAACTGATTGCTTTTACAAGTTTTTCTGCTTCGCTTGAAAGTTCTTCTGCCATTGCTGCCATCTGTTCTGCGGCAGAGGCATTCTGCTGAACGACTGTATCAAGCTGAATGATTGCGGTAGAAACCTGCTCTGCGCCATTGTCCTGTTCGCGGCAAGCAGTTGCAATTTCATCGATGAGCTGGGAAGTCTGTTCAATACCCGGGACTACTTCGTTGATTTTGTTTCCTGCGTTTTCTGCGGCAAGAAGCGTTTTGCCGGAAAGCTCGCTGATTTCGCCAGCGGCGATTTTTGAACGTTCTGCAAGTTTTCTGACTTCTGATGCAACTACGGCAAAGCCTTTTCCTGCTTCTCCGGCACGGGCAGCTTCGATTGCAGCATTGATTGCAAGAAGGTTTGTCTGGTTTGAGATTTCTTCGATGATGCTGATTTTGCTTGCGATTTCTTTGACTGCTTCGAGGGCTTCTGTAACTGCCATTCCACCGGCTTCGCCTTCTGCAGATGTTCTGTTTGCGATGCTGCTTGTTTTTGCGGCATTGTCAGCATTTTGGCGGATATTTGAAGTCATTTCTTCCATTGTTGCAGACATCTCTTCTGTAGAAGCTGCCTGTTCAGAAGCGCCGGAAGAAACTGCCTGGCTTGAAGACGAAAGTTGTGAGCCGCCTGTTTCAACGTGAATTGCAGAATCGCGGACAGTGGCAATAATTGAACTTAAATTTGTGACCATTGTTTTGAGGGAATTTGCCATTGCTCCAAGTTCATCTTTGCGGTTGAGAAGTCGTTCTTTGTCGCTGTCAGAAACTGAAGGCAAGCGTAAATTTCCTTTTGAAACGTCTTCGAGCATATCTTGTACGAGAGTAATTTCTTTGACGAGGCTTTTTGCAAAAAGATAGAATAAAAGAGTACCGATGAGGGTAAGGATAATTCCCATAACTGTATTGGAAACCTCCATCCAGAATACTGTCGAGTTAAAATCGCTGAATGGTGCAAACATTCCTATTGTCCAGGAAGTTCCTTCTACTGGGGCATAGGAAATTAGGAATCTTTTTCCTTTGATTTTTATAAGTTCTGTATTTGTTTCTCCTTTATGGGCTTTTGAAATCGAAGCAGCAAATTCTTTGTACTGTCTGTTTGATTTATATTCCTGTTCGATTATCTGGTCTAAAGGAGCAACTTCTGGATTTGAAGTTCCGATTGTTTCTCCTGTTGAGCGGGAAATCATGATTGTAACGTTGTTAGGAGAAATCTGTGTGTCTTTGCAGATTGAGTTTAAAATATCGCAAGTTGTATCTATGCAGACTGCGCCAGCAATCTGATTGTCTTCGTTTTTATATGGAACTGCATATAAAAGTGCTTTTGCATTCAGGATTTTGTTCATTAATGGGTCTGTAACGGCTTTTTTGCCTTGCATGACCTGTTTAAAATATTCCCGCTCGCTAATGTTTACTGGTTTTCCCATTGAATTGTAAGCATTGCCTTTTGCATCTGAAAATACAAAATACCTGTGTCCTAAATCTGTACGCAAGTCACTGTTTAATAATGCGGCTCTGTCTTTTAATGAAATTGTCTCATCGCGGATTGCTTCGCGGTTTGCAATAGCTTCAAGACGAGCATATTCTGTTTCTATACGTTTTTCAGCGCCTTTTGCAGTTTCTGTCATAATTTTTGTCAGATTTGTGCGCTGCAATTTTAAGACTGCGTAATGCGATGCCAGCCCGGAGTAAAAGGCGATTGCCGCAGCCACAAAGGCAATAATCGGAAATGCCAGACTCATAATTGTTTGTTTTAAACTTTTCATATCCCAGCTCCCATAAAAAGTCAAGAAGATTGTTTCAACAATCGATTGACTTTTTACGCTGTTCCGTAATGTAATGAGGAACAGCAGTTCAATAATAAGTTTGCAACGCAAACTTTAGGTAAGATAAAGCCGCGCTATTTTAGCGGTTTTATCTTACACTCCTTTGTATTTTTGGTTAGCCAATAATTTTTTTTACGATTGCCAGAAGTTTTTCTGAAGTAAAAGGCTTTACTATCCAGCCTGTTGCTCCGGCAGCTTTGCCTTCCTGCATTTTTGAATCCTGGTTTTCTGTTGTAAGGGCAATAATTGGTGTAAATTTATAGCCTTCTGTCTGACGAATCTGTTTTATCATTTCGATGCCGTCCATATTAGGCATGTTGATGTCTGTAATGACAAGATTGAATTTGTCTTCTTTTGCTTTTGCAAGTCCGTCAACACCGTCAACGGCTTCGACAACTTCGTAGCCTTCCTGCGTTAAAACAAAGGAGATGCTTTTTCTGATAGAAATCGAGTCATCTACTGCTAAAATTTTTTTGTCTGCCATAATTCTTGCTCCTTAAAGATGGTAATTTAGTTGTTTTGTTCTAAGTAAAGATGCATTTATCATCGTTTGTGCAATATCTGATAGCGGAACTATTTTGTCAACTCCGCCGTTTTTGACTGCTTCGCCCGGCATTCCGTAGACAATGCAGGAAGCTTCGTCTTGTGCGATTGTAAAAGCACCGGAATCGTGCATTTCTCTCATTCCTTTTGCGCCGTCATCGCCCATTCCTGTCATGATGATTCCGATTGCATTTTTTCCTGCGTAGCGTGCTGCAGAACGGAATAAGACATCGACAGATGGTCTGTGGCGGGAAACTAGCGGGCCTTCTTTAATTTCTACATAATAGCGTGAACCGGAACGTTTAAGCAGTGTATGATAATTGCCCGGTGCAATCAAAGCTTGACCTTGAATTACTGCATCTCCGTTTTGCGCTTCTTTTACGTGAATTTTGCAGAGAACGTCAAGTCTGTTTGCAAAGGCTGCAGTAAAATGTTCCGGCATATGCTGAACAATAACAATGCCTGGTGCATCATCAGGAAGCATAGTAAGAAAATCTTTTAATGCTTCAGTTCCGCCTGTACTTGCTCCGACTACAACGACTTTTTCTGTCGTTTCGACTGGGGATGCAAACGATGATGGTTTTTCGAGGATTACGTCTGCAGAAAGTTTTGGCTGGACTGTCCGCGCTTTTAGAGGCGAAGGAATAAGTTTTTTTATGTTTGATTTTGATTTGTATGCAGATTTAACGGCATCGCAGATTCTGACTTTTGATTCTTCGAGGAATTTTCTTGTTCCGAGAGCTGGTTTTTGAATAAGTTCGGCTGCTCCGTATTCCATAGCTTTGATTGCATTTTCCGAGCCTTCAGAAATCATTGTAGAACAAACGACACAAGGAATAGGGTCAATTGTTTCGTTCATCTTGCGTAAAAAGGTAAGACCGTCCATTCGGGCCATTTCAATATCAAGGATAATGACATCGGGGCGTTCAATCTTAATCTTTTTTACGCCAAAAATTGGGTCAGAAGCAGTAGCGATAACTTTAATATCAGTGTCAGAATTTAGAATTTGACTCAAAGTTTCTCTTACCAGTGCAGAATCATCAATTATTAAAACTTTTATTGCCATAGCTTACTCCTTGCTCTTTTGAAAGACAGTTGCAGCAACTGTTTTAATCGGAAGGTTTGAACCGAAAATTGTTTCAGAATGACCTAAAAACAAAAAACCTCCGGGTGTTAAGCAATCGACTAATTTTCTTATGACAGCAAGCTGAGTCTGCTTGTCAAAATAAATTAATACGTTGCGACAAAAAATAACATTTTTCTTTTGCGGTATTTTATAAGCTGAATCCATAAGATTTAGCCGTTCAAAGCTGATTTTTGAGCGAAGTTCTTTTTTTACGCGGGCAAAAGGCTTCTCTAAATTCTTGCTTTTTAAAAAATACTTATGCTTGATGTCATAAGGAAGTTCTGCAACGGAATCCAGCGGATAAACTGCTTGTATCGCCTTGTTCAGTATTTTAGTAGAAATGTCTGTTGCCAGAATTGAATAATCTGAAAAAGCGCCTGGATTCTTGTTGATAAATTCGTTCATTACGATTGAAAGCGTATAAGGTTCTTCTCCTGAAGAACAGCCGGCAGACCAGAGTTGCGGGCGGGAAATTCCTTCGTCTGCAAGATAGGGAAGAACCTGGCTGCTTAAAAAATCAAAATGCGGTTTTTCTCTGAAAAAGTGAGTAAGATTTGTCGTAAGCAAATCTATCATCATTGTAATTTCATCGGCTGCATTTTCATCAGAAGAAAAAACGTAGTTGACGTATTGAGAAAAATCAGAAAAATTTAAAGCCTTTAAGCGGTTTGCAAGACGAGCCTGAATCATAGTCAGTTTTGAATCTGGCATTTTTATGCCAGTCGTATGCTCCATAAAGGTTGAAATTCTTTTAAACTGTTCCTGCGTTAATTTCTGTTGTGACGGATAAAGGTTCACGGCAGTTGCTTTTGAGGTTTCGGGTTGTTCAAACTTCTTAATCGGTAAACTCATTTTCAGTGCAAGTCCATCTTTCTTATAATATCAGAAAGTTTGAATATATCAAGAATTAAAGCGACAGAACCGTCTCCTAAAATTGTAGAACCTGAAAGTCCTTGTATTTTTTTGAACAGTTTTCCAATCGGTTTTATTACTGTCTGGTGATTGCCGAGAATGCTGTCTACAATGATTCCTATTTTTGAAGACTGGTCATTTACGACAACAACTTGCTGTTCCTGAGGCGGCGTGCCTGAAAGTTCAAAGTATTTTCGCATATTGATGCACGGTAAATATTCATCGCGGGCAATGATATGAGAACATAGAAAATCAGTTTCTTCTGTCGGCTCGTATTCAATACATTCTTCAACGCTGGAAACTGGAATGACATATTTGTTGTTACCGATTTGAACTAACATTCCTTCGATGATTGCAAGTGTAAGCGGAATTTTTAAGATAAAGGAAGAGCCTTTGCCTTTTTGAGTTTCAAGCGCTACAGATCCTCCAAGAGAATCGATGTCGCGTTTTACAACGTCCATTCCGACACCACGTCCTGAAACAGATGTAACTGTTTTATTAGTACTGAAACCAGGTTGAAAAATCATTTCGTAAATTTGATGGTCTGAAAGTTCATCAGTTGCTTTTATAAGACCGCGCTCTACGGCTTTGTTAAAAATCGCATCGCGGTCAAGTCCGTTGCCGTCGTCAGAAATCGTGATTAATACAAACGCGCCGGCATGTTTTGCAGAAAGTTTTACAATGCCTGTTGCGTTTTTTCCTGCGAGTGCGCGTTTTTCGGGGTTTTCGATTCCGTGGTCGCACGAATTGCGTATTAAGTGAACTAGAGGGTCGTTTAGTTTTTCGATGACGTTTTTGTCGAGTTCTGTTTCTGCGCCTTCTGTTATGAGTTCTATGTTTTTGCCGAGCTGACTTGCAAGGTCGTGAACGAGGCGTCTGAACCGAGAAAAAATTGTTCCGATTGGAAGCATGCGCATATCCATAGAAGTATCGCGCAGGGAAAAAATCAAGTTTTCACCGAGTTCTGAAAGCGTAGAAAGATTTGAATTTTTTATTTCGTCTGCGATAGAAGAAAGGCGTGCGTTAAAAGTAACGAGCTCGCCGACTAAGTCTACGAGCATGTCAAGTTTTTGCGAACTTACACGGATAGTCTGATTTGCCGTTTGTGGCTGAACGCTTTGAGCAGTTTCTTTTACCTGTTGGATTTTGTTGAAGTGTTCCTGTTCTGCCAGTGCAGACTGAATCTGCTGTTTGGAAACAACATCTTTTGAAATAAGCAAGTCACCGATTTTTTTCTGTTCATCGATAACTTTTGTAAGTTCTTCTTCTGAAATCAAGCTGCGGGAAATAAGGATTTCGCCGAGTTTTTTGTGAATCCCTGTGTTGTCGATTTTTTCGATTTTTATTGTTGAAGAATCGTCAACAAAAATAAATACATCGCGTATGTCGTTTTCTGTTTTTGAAGTCGTAAGGATTATATCCCATGAAAGATAGCATAGAGATTCGTCAATTTCAGAAAGTGACGGAATTTTGTCATAAAAAGTAACGACAGTCGCAGTACCCATTTGGGCAAGTTCGCGGACAAGGAGTTCTGGGCGCGTTCCGTTTTGCATGATTGTTTGCGACGGTGTAAACGAGATGCGCCATGTCTGCTGAACTGTGCTGGTTTGTTCTGCCGGTTGAGTAGGAGATTGCTGTATGCCGATGTTTGCTGTGATTTGCTGAGGTGACAGCAGGTTTTCTTCGGGATTGTCCGCTTGCGATTGTTCAGTTTTTTTCTGAAAAGGCTCAACGTAATTGTTAAGTTCCTCTATTATGAATTGAGAAGCATTCTGGAGTTCCGGGGTAATTTCTGCACCGAGCATTGAACGGATATGATCCCGTGCCTGAAGCGTAAGGTTTATGAGTTCTGGCGTAACTGGAACGATTCCGTTTCTGACCATGTCAAAGGCACTTTCCATTTTATGCGTGAACTTTGAAATTTCGTCAAAGCCGAACATTCCCGAAGAACCTTTTATCGTGTGCATTGCGCGAAAAACTGCTGAAATTACTTCCTGATTTTCCGGCTCTGTTTCTAAAGTGAGAAGATAGCCTTCGAGGTTGTCAAGGAGTTCGTTTGCTTCGTCAAAAAATACGCTGGAAACTTGATCAAACATTGATTGCCTCCACACTGTTTACCGGCAATGCAATGGAAAGAAGTGATAATAAATCAGAAACTTCGCCTGGAACAGTTCCTGTGATGAAAAATTCTTTCTGGAGAGAGTCTGCTTCTTTTTTTGCGGCAAGGATGAGCTGGATAATTGAGGAGTCAATGTCTGTAATTTTTGAAATGTCGACAAAAGTTGTTTTGTTTTTCTTTATAGAATCAGCAAACTGTTTTTTTATCGATGACGCCTGCTCGATGCCGACGGAATCTTGCAAAACAATTATAGAGCCAGCTGACTTTTTTCTTGCCATAAAAATCTCCAAAGAAAAATATTTTGAAATTTTCCCAGTTTTATTATCGGTTGAAAATTAGAATTTCATTAGGATACTGTGAAAAACTGAAGTTTTTAGAAGGTATCCGTTAATTAGACTTTATTAATTGAAGAAAAATACCGAAAATATCTATATAAACTATTTTACAATCAGTATTTATATCAATCAAGTATTTTATTTTTTGTTTATAATGAATTTTTATTTACAAGTTTGCGTTGCAAGCTTCCTTTGTTTATGGGAGGAATTATGTCAGACGAATATTTTTTTACGTTTACACTTGGAGAAGGCTCTTTTGCAATTCCAGTTGCGTTTGTAAGGGAAGTTTTGAATTATGAGTCAATTACATCTGTTCCAAAGGCGCTGCCGTATTTAAAGGGCGTTATGAATATCCGCGGTTCTGTTGTTACTGTCGTAGATTTTAGGGAAATGTTCGGATTTAAAATTGAAGTTCCGGCTGAAAAATCTTCGATTATCGTTTTGGAAATTCCGCAGAAAGACGAGCAGCCGCTTGTTCTTGGTATGCTGGCAGATTCTGTTGATGTCGTTACAAAACTTGATATGGCAGTTTCTGAAAATTATGATTTTGGAACGCTGCCGGAGCGAAAGGATTTTATCAGCAGCGTTGCAAAAAAAGGGAACAGTTTTATTCTCGTTCTTGATTTGAATAAAATTCTTGAATCGATTGAAAATGAAATTGACTCAAAGCACTGATAAAATTGCGGCATTTACATCTGTTGTACTATTTATTCTGTTTGAGTTCTTTCAGCGTATTTACGACTTTGCTGTATTCGACAATAGAAGCGTAGTCGATAAAAAGAAGAGTGTCTTTTTTCTGCTTTTCTGATTTGAGCTGGATTGCAAGCGAAATCGTATTCTGCAGTTCGGGCTCTTTCCAGGAAGTGTCGGGGAAAGTCTTGATTTTTTCAAACGGAATGAATTTTCCGTTTCCGACTAGTCCGTTTTTATATATTCCGTTTAATTTTGCATAGACGATTTCTCTGACTGTAATGTAATATGCAAGGCAGGAAACTATGCACATGAGGCAGCAGATAAAAGTCGTTGACTTTGTAATGAGAGAAAATACAACCAAAGCCCAGCACAAAATTAAAACGATGATGGCTTTTGAATTTTTTGGGACGGAAGTTTTTAAAACCAAAGAGTCTGTTTTTAAACTGACAGATTTGCGCCAGAGTTTTATAAAGAAAAGCTGGACAATAAAATAGAGTGCAGAAAGGGCAGCAAAAATTATTTTTATCCATTCGCTCAGTAAATTCATTGGAAACCTCTTTTACGATTTGTTTTTGTCTTTAAATTTTAACCAGGCATAGAGGGCGTTTCTGGCAGATTCAAATGCGAGCGGAAGTTTGTCTACATCGCTTTTTGATTTTATCTGAATGTTTTTAAAACTCTGGACTTCTGTTTTTTGTGCATTCATCCGCTGTACGACAGGAACGGCGCCTTGTTCAAATTCTGCAAGGAAAAAGAAGTCGCATGTTTTGTATGTGATATTTTTATACGGATATGTGTTTGGAAAACTTGCAATGTAAGTAAGCTTTGCAGGGGTAAGGCCGGTTTCTTCCTGACATTCGCGTATGGCAGAATCTTCAGCAGATTCGTCGGCATCGCAAAATCCACCGGGGAAGGCAAGAAAGCCTTTTTTTGGTTCTTTTGCGCGGACTTCAAAAATTATTGAACCGTCAGTATCCTGAATGATAAGTCCTACTGCCGCTGCAACGTTGTGGTAAAGGTCAAAGCCGCAGTCATTGCAAAACCATTTTTTGCCGTTTTTAAATTCAATGTTTTTGCTCTGGCACATCGGGCAGACATTAAAGGCATTTGACATTGTTATTCTTCCTGTACGATGTCTGCATTTTGGCGTTCGCGGATTGAGCGTAAAAGTGCATTTATGAGAGAATCAAGTTTTGATACATCTTTGTTTGTAAAAATTTTGTCGCAGGCTGTGCTGACTTGGGTTATGGCAACTGAAATCTGCTGTTCAAATTTGCCGGCGCGGACACTGGCACTTGGTTCAATTGAATTTATTAAGTCGAGGCAGTTTTGAATTTGTGCACGCTGGTCAGGGTAGTTGTCTTTGATGTTTAAAGCCTTTTGGTTTAAAACTTCCATTCTGCTGCGCAAAGTGGTCATTGATTCTTCGGCAGTAATCTGGTTTTCTTTTGAATATTTTGATTTATTGAAAAATGAAAAAAATTTTTCAAATATATTTTCCTGTTTCATAGATATAATGTTACAAATTAAACAGAACTTTTGCAAGACGCATTTTTTTAGTGAAATTCTATGAAAAAGTGTTTCTCTTTAAAAGAAATTTAAAATGTTGTTCATTGAAAAAAAGAAAATTTTTATTAAACTGACTAAAATATAAAATTTAGTCAAAAAAAAACAGGAAAATTAAAGGTGTGAAAAAAACGACAGTTAATGAACTTGTAAAACGCACCGGCATTCCCAAAGGAACTTTTTATCTGTTTTATCCATCGAAAGAAATGCTGCTTTTTGATGTTTCGCAGGAAAACATCAACTTGATTAAAACTTAAATATATAGAATAAAAAAGATTTTAGGACATACGCATTATAAGATTTGATTTAAGAAAGAAGTATTTCTTATAATGCGTTTGCCCTTGGATGCCGCAGACGGTGTTTTTTAGCGGCTATTTCTTTTCTACAACTGGAATCCAGATTTCGCTTCTGTAATCAGGGGAATCTGTTTTTTCAGAAGAGTACCACTCGATGTTGTATTTGCCAGAAATTTCCCATTCTGTATTGCCCGGAAGCCATTCGTTCCAGATTTGAGTGTTTACAGTTTGAAGTGATTGCGGAAGCGGTCCTATGCAGTTGAATTTTGCCCATTTGGCTTTCGGGAGTTCTACGACTTTCATTCCCTGTGGAACTTCGCCGGCGAAATATCTTCCTGCAATAAGATAGCGGAACGACTTGCCGTCAGATACATCATCAATGCAGACACCGAATTCTCCGATTCTGTTTTCAATAACGGCTTTTTCAATTTCGTTTTCAGGATTCTTGCCAGAAAAAAGTTTTGACTGATATTTAGAAAAAATTTCTGACCAGAATTCCGGGATCTTTTCATAAGAATTCTCAAAATTAAAAGTTCGCTCAAAGCCAATCAGTTTAAAAGTTTCAATCGTTTCAATTGTGTAATCCATTTTATTTCCTCCTTGGATAACAATGTGAATTTTTAGCGGCAGGAATGTTTTTATAAGGTGACTGTCTTTTTTTATTTGAGAAGGCGTTGCATTGTGAAATCTGGTAAACGCTTTTGAAAAACTTTCTGAAGTGTCGTAACCATATTTAAATGCAATGTCAGTTACTTTTGAATCTTTTTGACATAATTCCAAAGCACTCTGATAAAGCCTTCTGTTTCTTATGTATTCGCCTAACGAAAAGCCAGTCATAATCTGAAAACCTTTTTGAAGATACATCGCAGAAACTCCGGAATAACGCGATATTTCTTCTGTGCCCTTTACGGTTAAAAGATTTTCTTCCATATAATTAACCGCCCTTCGAATACATACAAGCCAGTCCATTCTTCCTGCCTCCAAGTCAGCATCTCACAAGTTTTTGCTTTCGATGCCTTACAAGAATGATAATACACGATGATTGTGCTTTGTGCCTGTCATTTTAAACTAAATTTTGTCTTTTTGGATAGGGTTGATGTTGGATTACTGAAAGACAGAAGGAGAAAGCGTAAAGCCCGACCCGAAGGGAGCCTGCGACCGAAGGGGAATGCCCGAATGTAAAAAATCAGTTTTCTTCACTGTTAGTTCCATCACACTTCATCTGTCAGATTTCCCTCCATCACTGAAATTTCAAGCCAGGCGTTACCATCCAGTTTTTCAAAAATACCAAATCTTTCGTGTACATTTAGATATTCAGCAAAAGCCATCATCTGACCGATATTGCCTTCTGTAATGCCAATCCATTTATCATCACACATAAGAATCTGACGGTTCATTGCACCGAAACGATAATCAAGATATACGCAATAGTTGTGATTGCCCATCTGTTTTTCTGCAATTATGCGGATAAGCGGGCTCTTTGCTTTTATGAGTTCTGCATCGCCACCTTTTAAGAGGTCATCAAGCTCTTTTCTTGTCGGCTCTTTAGAAAACTGTTCAAGTTCCAAAGGTAGTTTATCGTAAGAATAGAGTGTCCAGCCGTTTATTTTGAACGAAGCAACTCCATCTTTGGGATTTTCCTGTGTCATAATTTCTGCATGATTTGTTTCAGCTCTTTTTGCACATTTTTCAACAAGGTTTATTACTTTATCAATACTTACATCTTTACTAAATTTCATTTTAGATACCTCCTAAAACTTTTTTGCAAGAGCTTTTCGAACTTCTGGCGCAAGCCCTGTGTATTCTCTTTTTGCAGTCCCAAATACCAGTGAAACGTTATAGTCCACATTAAAGTATTTATCGAGCGATGCAAATGTTTTTTCACAAACCTGACGGCAAGCCTCGCCAAACAAGACAGGTTCAGATTTTACACCGCAATCCAGATATGTGATGTCCTGTACCTTGCATTCTTCAAGAAGAATAAAACGGCGGTTTGATATGTTGTGCCATTTGTCAACATAAAAAACTCCTTTTGAGAAAAAA
>SAMEA3663026__coassemble_395_pt1 | contig 26441 bp, 24 predicted proteins | sample SAMEA3663026__metabat2_low_PE_034 | metagenome-assembled genome bin SAMEA3663026 (sample SAMEA3663026) | pig gut metagenome | biome: pig gut; feature: pig-associated habitat; material: faeces | place: France | collected 2012
CAGGAGAACATTACGGATACGAATTCAATTATGTTACTAACATTCTTTACGATGAATACGGACAGCGGACACGTATTGATTACGGCAATGGAACGTTTACCGAATATAATTACGACCCCGCCCGCCGATGGCTTGACACTATAAAGACTGAGAACAAGTGGGGACAGGCTTATCAGAACATATCATACAGTTTTGATGCAGTTGGAAATGTTTTGGGCTATGAAAATAATTGTTTAGACAATGTGACTGGAAATTATAAAACACGCCAGACATATAGCTATGACAACCTCTACCAGCTTATAAAAGTTGAAGGTGAAACTACGTACGATCCGTATCGTTCGGATATGCCAGAGTTTGTTTCAAATTATAGTCAAGATTTTACATTTGATGAACTTGGACTTGGCAACATGACAAGTAAAGTTTCAAAAGAAAGTGTTAGCCCTCTGAAAAAAATTGGTGACAATTTAAATTACAGATTTGATTATATTTATGATGAAAACTTTGCACATCGTTTAGTAAGAGCAGGAGACCGTTATTACAAATACGATTCAAACGGGAATATCATCTGTGAGCAAGACGGCTCGTTTGAAAGTAACGGAAACGACACTGCTTACCATAAGATTGAACAAGAAACTGAAGATGTTTATTCAACCGATTACGGTTGGGGATTGTTTAAGGAAGATAAAACTGGTTCTACAACTTCCCGGTACAGGAGAACGTATACCTGGAATGAACGGAATCAGCTTGTTTCAAGCGTGGACGCAAACTACAGCACAGCCTATGTTTACGGACAGGACGGACAGCGTTCAAATAAGTACACTGGAAACAGCGAGACTTTGTATTTCAACAAAATGTGGACTCACCATACTGATTCGGGTAATTCAATTTACGGCGGACAGACTTCTAAGAATATTTACCTTGGAGAAACAAGAATTGTAACAAAACTGAATAGTGGCGAAGATCCGACCTATCAAGAGGAGTATTACAAGCAGTATTTCTATCATTCAGACCACCTTGGAAGCGCGGCGCTCATTTCTGACTACAAAGGCGACGAGTATCAAAGAATCGAATACACCCCATACGGTGAAACTTGGGTAGAAAAAACTAGTAACACAGGACTTGAATATCTTCCATATAAGTTTACCGCCAAAGAACTAGACGAAGAAACAGGATTGTACTATTATGGAGCTAGGTACCTGGATCCTAAGTATTCTATGTGGATTAGTACTGACCCGGCTTTGGGTGAGTATATACCAAAAGCACCAGTTAATGAGGAGGCAAAACGATATAACCAGAATCTGCCGGGTATGGGCGGTGTGTTTAATCACATCAATGCTAATTTGTACCACTACGCAGGGAATAATCCTGTATGCTATACAGATCCTAATGGTAAATTTTTTAATGTTATTGCAGCAGTTGCTGGTGGAGTTATAGGAGCTGGAGTTGGTGCTATTTCAGCTGCTATTGCAGGTGGTTCAACTAAAGATGTAATAGCAGCTGCAGTTGGAGGAGCAGCCGGAGGAGCTTTAGCAGGTTTTACATGTGGTGCAAGTTTAATTGCTGGAGCTGCAGTAGGTGCAGTTGTTGCAGCTGGAACTGACATTGCAATAAATGCCGTCCAAGGTAACGATTTACTTGATGGTGTTGATAAAGCCGCATTTGGTGGCGGCGTAGGTGGTGCCGTTGGTATTGTTGCGGGGCCAGCTGTGGCAACTAGTGTGGCATCTCTTACTACGACAGGCGCTGCTTCAGGTTCAATTGCGTCCCAATACAGAGAAGTAATAAACTTTTCTCAAAATAAAATAAATCATATTTTTGCAAAAGGACAACATGCATTTGATAAATTACTAGATATGTTTAATGGGAATAAGAATTTATTATTAAATGCAATACAACAGGAAGCACAAAAATATGTTACAGAACATGGGATGGCAGATCAAATTCTAACTTCTAGAGAAAATCCTATCACTATCAAAATTGGTGAAGAATTAATTCAAGTAGCTGGAAGAATACAGAATGGTATTATTTCAATAGGGACGGCTTTTTGTGATTGATATATCTTTTATTTTAATAGAATTAATGAATACTGTATTATCACAAAGGAAGAGCAGTTTTGCAAATTTTGTTTTGTCAGATATTGATATTCTTAATATAGAATATACTCATTACGGTTATTACATTACTTTTAAGTTTTTAAAAAAAATTAATATCGATATAAAGGATATTAAAACTGAATATCTGATAAAAATGAATGACAAAGTTTCCGGTTTTGTTTTATTCAAAGAAAATGATATTTTTACAATTGAGTTTTATCCTATAGATGGTGAAGAATTACCTGAAAGGATATATTCATATAATATCATCAAAAAGCAGGATTTGGAACAATTGCTTTTTTAAATAGTACTATACAACTCTGCTTTGTATAGTAGAGAATTTCTTCCCCCTTAAATTGTAATTTGTAGGGGAAGGGGTAAAAATGGTGCAAAAATGACAGAAAAACCGTGTTAATCAGCATGATTTCACGGTTTTCTGCCGGAAAAATTACAGGAGGTTGGCTGAAAAGCAGGTTCTTGAGGTTGATTGTTTGAGAATTCGGGTAAAAATGCTGGGGTAGTTTTACATATAGCAATTTGTACCACTACGCGGGAAACAATCCTGTCAAGTATACGGATCCGGATGGAAGAGAAGATTATGATTCGACAATAACACAAGAACAATTTAATTCAATTGCTTTTAGAATATCTGTACCTGAAAATGAGAATGGAAAGAAAAAAATCTTAACTTGGGATGAAATTCAAGAATTTTTTAAACAAAATCCTAATGGTTGTATTTCTAGAAATCCAGATGAACTCATGTATGTTTTATACACAGATAAATCAAAAGTTCAAGAATATAATATGCTTACTAATGATTTATTGGATATATATCTTATTGGTAAGGGAATATGTAAACTTGTTGGAAATACTGTTAAAAAAAGTTTTAGCAAAACAAGCAGCTAAACAGACAGCGAAACAAGCTGTAAAATCTACTGGAAGAACAATTGCCAAAAATCTAACGGAACAATTGGCTATGGAACAAGTAAAATCTTCTCCAACAAAAGGTAGAATTTTAAAATCGGTAATTATAAATGATGCCAAAAACGGATGGTATGCAAAAGATGGGTGGGTTAAAATGGCACAAAATGTTAATGGTGTTGAAATTCATTATCTTTGGAATACTATTACACAGATTGCAGTAGATTTTAAATTTAAATAGGAATTTTTTATATGAAATATTTAAAAATTTTTGAAAATCAAAGAAAACAATGGTCTACGGAATTAGAAAAAGATGAATGGTATTTTTCATCTTTTCGTGACAATCTGATAACAAGCCTTGAAGTTGAAGATTACAACGAATGTATAGATGATCTAATTATCATTCTTAAATCTGAAAAAGATGATTATTTATTTTCTGAACAATTAGAAACTTTATATCAATTGTTAAGAAAATTAAACACAACAAAACCACCTCTGAATTTATTAAATAATTTAAAATTTTTTGAAGAAAAATGTAATAATTCAGAATATTTAAAAGATTTGTTTATAAATTTAAAAGAAATGTTTCTGATAGATTAATTTTCCTTAGTCCTCCAAATTGCGATTTGGAGGACTAAAAAACGGAGGAAAAGCATAGAATTTACCTGATTTTGAGCTTGAAAATATACCTGTTTGGCAGACACACTACATATAGTGTTGTTTTGCACTTTAAAAAATGAGAATTTCGGAGGCGCTAAAAAACTTTCCGGAATTTGCCAGAATATACGATAATGCCAGGATATGCGCATAGGGTTCAAAATATAGGAGGGCGATATTTTGAATATGATGCAGCAGGAAATATTATTGTAGAGCAAGATGGAAAGATAGATTTAGAAGATTCATCAAAGTATTATAAAATAGAACAAATTGATGAAAATAAGTATATAGCAGATTCAGCATGGGGATATTACACCGACGAAGACAGAGAAAATAAAAAATCGAAGGTGTATAGAAGAAAACAAGCTGATTTCCGAAACGACCGATCCTCTTGGAAATGTTTCTGAGCAAGAAACAGACAGCCGCGGAAACATAGTGCGTGTTGCAAAAAAAGACAAAGAAGGAAACCTTCTTACAAAAGTAACATATGAATATAACGCAATGGGTGAAATGCTTAAAGCCTTTGACGCAAAGCAAAATCCTATAACAGTTGAATATGACTTTCTTGGTCGCAGAACCGCCCTTGAAAGCCTTGACTCTGGCAGGCAGGAATTTTTCTATGACGAATGCTCCAACCTTGTCCGTGAGAACAACAGCGTCCTGCGTGAAAATAACAAGCAGATAAATTATGAATACGATGGATTAAATCGTCTTGTAAAAATTGATTACCCAGATACAGAAGACACTGTTTACACTTACGGCGCTGCAAATGCACCAGGGCATGCAGCAGGGAAAATTCTTTCCGTGACAGACGCTTCAGGTACGCTTGAATATGAATACGGACGACTTGGCGAAGTAACAAAAGAAACCCGCACACTTAGAACTCACCTTAACGGATATTACCCAACAGAAACAGTTGTTATGGAATACCGTTCTGATTATTTGGGACGAATGCAACATATTGTTTATCCAGATGGCGAAAAAGTTATTTACGGCTACGACCAAGGCGGACAGGTCGTGAGCGTCAGAGGTGAACATTACGGACACGAATTCAATTATGTTACAAATATTCTCTACGATGAATATGGACAGCGAACACGCATAGACTACGGCAATGGAACATTTACTGAGTATAAATATGATCCAGAAAGAAGATGGCTTGATACCATAAAGACTGAGAACAAATGGGGGCAGAGTTACCAGAACATAAGCTACAGTTTTGATGCAGTTGGAAATGTTTTGGGCTATGAAAATAACTGTTTAGATAATGTGACTGGAAATTACAAGACAAGTCAAACTTACAGCTACGACAACCTCTACCAGCTTATAAAAGTAGAAGGTGAAACTACGTACGATCCGTATCATTCGAGTGTGCCAGAGTTTGTTTCAAATTATAGTCAAGATTTTGTGTTTGACACCGACGGCTTAGGAAACATGACAAGCAAAGTTTCAAAAGAAAGTGTTAGACCTCTGAAAAAAATTGGTGATAATTTAAATTACAGATTTGATTATATTTACGACGAAAACTACGCCCACCGTTTAGTAAGAGCTGGAGACCGATACTACAAATACGATTCAAACGGGAATATCATTTGTGAACAAGACGGAAGTTTTGAAAGTAACGGAAACGACACTGCTTACCATAAGATTGAACAAGAAACTGAAGATGTTTATTCAACAGATTACGGCTGGGGCTTATTCAAAGAAGATAAAACTGGTTCAACAACTTCTCGGTATAGGCGAACTTACACCTGGAATGAGCGTAACCAGCTGATAAGTTCTGTAGACGCCAACTACAGCACAGCCTATGTTTATGGCCAGGACGGACAGCGTTCAAATAAGTACACAGGAAACAGCGAGACTTTGTACTTCAACAAAATGTGGACTCACCATACAGATAGCGGAAACTCTATTTACGGCGGACAAACGTCAAAGAATATTTACCTTGGTGAAACTCGTGTTGTAACAAAACTGAATGCCGGAAAAGAGCCAACATACCAAGAAGAATTTTATAAACAGTATTATTACCACAGTGACCACTTGGGCTCGGCTTCCATGATTTCTGACTACAAAGGTGATGAATATCAACGCATTGAATATACTCCTTACGGCGAAACTTGGGTAGAAAAGACAAGTAACACAGGGCTTGAATATCTTCCATACAAGTTTACAGCCAAAGAACTAGACGAAGAAACCGGATTGTACTATTATGGAGCTAGATACTTAGATCCAAAGTATTCGATGTGGTTGAGTACGGACCCTGCATTGGGAGAATACATCCCACAAGCCCCAATAAATGATGAAGCACGGAATTACAATCAAAACCTCCCAGGTCTTGGTGGAGTTTTTAACAGCGTCAATTTAAATCTTTATCATTACGCTGCAAATAATCCTGTGAAGTATACAGACCCGGATGGTGAAGTAGCTTTCTGTGTCGTAACGGCAGCAATAGGAGCTGTAGTTGGAGCAGGGGTTGCGGCATATTCTTCTTATAAAAAAACTGGGAAAGTTGATGGTTGGAATGTTTTAGAAGGGGCTGTGATTGGTGGTACTGCCGGATTTGTATTTGGTGCACTTGGAGCACAGGCTGCAACAAGTACTGCTGTACAGGCAGGAAACTGTTTAGCAAGTTTTGCCGAAGTTACAGGGTTTGGTGCAGCTTCGGCAACGGCTACTGCTGCTACAGCAACAGCTGCGGGAGCAGGAAGTGCAAGTTTAGCTGGGCAATCTGTTCTGGGGAAAAGTTATGATGTCGTATATGGGGCTAGCAATAATGGTTCATTATTACAATTGGCAAATAAACTTGGTTCTAAGTTGTTAAGTGCTTTTGGAGGTCCTTATGAATATGGTGGCTCATGGATTGATTTTTCAAAATCAATTTTAAATAAAATTGCAGCGCAAGGCGGTAGAATACTTTTTGATTTAACTAACGTTTCTGACTTACAAAATGTTTTAGCAGGGACTGGCAAATATGCTAATAATGTTACATCTCAGGAACTAAGATATATCATGGAGAATTGGGATCGATTTAAGGATGTTGTAACATTTTGTATTAACGAAATGGAGGTTGCAGCACCATGGTAGAAAAAGATTTATCTCGCTTAATATTAAATAAAAATGAAAATCTAAGTTTTGAAATAATTAATGAGTTAAAATGGACAAAAGTATATTTTAATTCAAATAATTCAAAAGAATACTTAGGTGCGTATAATTATGAAGAAATTATTAAAAAACTGAAAGAAGGAATTTTTCATAATATTCGGCCCAAGATAATAAATATTGATAAACAAAAAATGAAAATTGTTCCTCAAAAAATTGTAACATACAAAGGTTATCGAATTTATTCTATACTAACATTAATGGATCCATATTTTTGTATATACAGAACAACTGAAGAAAAAACAGGTAAATTATTTTTTCAGGATTCTAATGTAGAATTTATAAAGGAAATAGGTATTGACTGGAATTTGATACGTTTTGAATAAAAGGATGTAATGCTTGTAAAATCCACTATACAATCACATCTTGTATAGTGGAAAATTTTCTCCCATCAATCAACGATTTAAACGCTAAATAATAGGAGATTTAAGTATATGAAAGAAATAAATAATCATTTAATGGAAATAACAAAAAAAAATTTTACTGTAAAAACTGTTATAGTTTTTTTAATTTGTCTAGTTCTTCTTTTTCTGTTTAGCAGTTGGATAGATTTTTCAAAAGCGACATTAGATCGTGTTGCCGCAGCTGGCGGAAAAATACTGTTTGATTTAACTAATGTTTCTGATTTGCAAAATGTTTTGGCAGGAACTGGAGAATATGCAAATAAAATCACCTCTCAAGAATTACGATATATTATGGCAAACTGGGACAGATTTAAGAATGTTGTGACATTCTGTATTAACGAAATGGAGGTTGCAGCGCCATGGTAGAAATATATAATAAATTAATATTAAATAAATATACATTTTTAAGATTTGAAGTCAATAATATGAATCTGTGGACTAAGGTATATTTAGTTTCTAATTCTGATGAAATATACCTTGGTGCAGATTCATATGATATTCTTTATAAAAAGATTTGTGATGGTTTCTTTTCAGAAAATCACAATTATAAATCTTTTAATTTTGAAGATGAAGAATATATTTGTCCTCTTGTTTTACAGGAACCTTATGTATGTATATGCCGGACAAAAAATAAAAATAATTTTAAGGTTTTATTTTTGGGAGATTATTATAAAATTATAGGGGCAAAAAACAATCCAAATTCAGCACTATTAAAATGATTTTACCGTGTGTGAAATTTAAATTAAAGTATAGAAAAAAATTCATACTATTGAAAATCCGGTTAGCGATTGAAGCCGCGCCGAAGGCGGCCACCGCAGGCAACGCCGAGGAGGCTGGAGCGAAAGCGCAATGGCGAAAAGCGCGACCTGCCGAGCCAAGCTTTTTGAGCAACGCAAAAAATGCTTGCTGGCAGGGAACCGCCAAAAAAGGAGAAAGAGTGAATAACAAAAAACTGGGTGAAGTAAAGAAAGAAACTCGAGTTCTTAATACACATCTTAATGGAAATTACCCAACAGAAACTGCTGTTATGGAATACCGTTCAGATTACCTAGGACGCATGCAGCATATTGTTTATCCAGACGGTGAAAAAGTAACTTACGGCTACGACAAAGGCGGCCAGGTAGTTTCCGTCAAGGGCGAGCATTGGGGGCATGAATTCAATTATGTTACTAACATTCTCTACGATGAATATGGACAGCGTACACGCATAGACTACGGCAATGGAACGTTTACCGAATATAATTACGACCCAGCCCGCAGGTGGCTTGATACCATAAAGACTGAGAACAAATGGGGGCAGAGTTATCAGAACATAAGCTACAGTTTTGACACCGTTGGAAATGTTTTGGGCTATGAAAATAACTGTTTAGACAATGTGACTGGAAATTATAAAACACGTCAGACATATAGCTACGACAACCTCTACCAGCTTATAAAAGTTGAAGGTGAAACTACATATAATCCGTATCGCTCCACAGTTCCAGAGTTTGTTTCAAATTATAGTCAAGATTTTACATTTGATGAACTTGGACTTGGCAACATGACAAGTAAAGTTTCAAAAGAAAGTGTTAGCCCTCTGAAAAAAATTGGTGACAATTTAAATTACAGATTTGATTATATTTATGATGAAAACTTTGCACATCGTTTAGTAAGAGCTGGAGACCGATACTATAAATACGATTTAAACGGAAACATTATCTGTGAACAGGATGGAAGTTTTGAAAGTAACGGAAACGACACTGCTTACCACAAGATTGAACAAGAAACTGACGATGTTTATTCAACCGATTACGGTTGGGGCTTGTTCAAGGAAGATAAAACTGGTTCAACAACTTCCCGATACAGGCGAACTTACACCTGGAACGAGCGAAATCAGCTTGTTTCAAGCGTGGATGCCAACTACAGCACAGCCTATGTTTATGGCCAAGACGGGCAACGAAGTAATAAGTACACTGGAAACAGTGAGACTTTGTACTTCAACAAAATGTGGACTCACCATACTGATTCGGGTAATTCAATTTATGGAGGACAAACGTCAAAAAATATTTACCTTGGTGAAACTCGCATTGTAACAAAATTGAATGCAGGAACCGACCCAACTTATCAAGAAGAATATTACAAACAGTATTATTACCACAGTGACCACTTGGGAAGTGCCTCAATGATTTCTGATTATAAAGGTGATGAATATCAAAGAATCGAATACACTCCATACGGCGAAACTTGGGTAGAAAAAACAAAAAATACAGGTTTAGAGTATCTTCCATATAAGTTTACAGCCAAAGAACTAGACGAAGAAACAGGTTTATACTATTATGGTGCTAGATACCTTGATCCTAAGTATTCGATGTGGATAAGTTGCGACCCAGCATTGGGAGAATATATCCCACAAGCCCCAGTAAATGATGAAATTCGTAAAAATAATCAGAATTTACCGGGAATGGGAGGTGTGTTTAATACCGTCAACCTGAACTTGTACCACTATGCAGCGAACAATCCGGTTAAGTATACTGACCCGGATGGGCGAAGTATAGGTGGAAAACTTTTAGGATATGGTTGCTATCTTGTAGCAGGAATTGTTCTTGTTGGGGGTGCCGTAGTAACAACCACAGGCCAAGTTTACCTTACAGCAGGGGCTGTAAAACTTTCTTCAATGTTATTGGCAGCAGGAACTGCAGTTTTAACAACAGATGCAATAAATGATGCTGTAAAAAATAGCCCTAAAACGACACCTTCTTTTTCAAAAGGTAATTCTAGCTCAGCAGCAGCAGTTCCAAGCCCTTTACCACCAGATCCAGATGATGAAGAAAATTTAGATAATAAATCAACATCTCAAAATCAAATGCAGAAACAAGTTGAGAGAGGGAAAGCCCCTCGTCAAGTTGATAGAGTAGATAAAGCCCATCAACCGGGAACCCAAGATCATGTTCATTTTAAAGATGGAACATCCCTTAATAAAGATGGTTCCATACATGATTCTCATAGAGGTTCTCCAAATTTAACAAATGCCACTAAAGAATGGCTGAAAAAAAATGGTTGGTGTTCTGGGGAATAAACATTATGAAAATTATAAAGCAATATGAAACTTCGACTTTAATTCAAATAGAGCAATTACATGACGAGCTAGTTAATAGATTCGATTATGAAGATAATATTTTTAATCTATATATAGATAAGCTCCATTTTGAATATGGGAATAATTATGAAAAATGTAAACTTAGTTTTTTAGGGTTTGAAAATATTTTTTGTGATATTTCTATTACTTTTATGAAATTAAGAAAAAACAAGATACGGAATGGTAAAAAGTTTTACCTAGATGAATTTCTTAGGTACATCAAGAAAAGAAAATTTTTTTTTGAAATTCTTGATATTTACTTTGGTTATGGAAAAGTACTAATTGTCGGTAAAACTACAGATTGCCGAATTCATTTTGGAAATATAATTCATTTAACTATTGATTCAAAGTTTGTTAAATTTGAGTTTATTAACTCCTCCCATCAATAAAAATTTGCAGGATTAGAGGGATTTTCTTTTGAATTTGTGCAAAAAAAAGGTTCAAATTCAGTAGTTTTAAGATGATTTTACCGTGTGTGAAATTTAAATTAAAGTATAGAAAACAATTCATACTATTGAAAATCCGGTTAGACAATATGTTGTGTCTCCTGATTTTTTTGCAAAAACGTGGATTTAGCTTAAAATTAGGTAAGACAAATCTAACAAAAGCATTACCAAAATGCAAAAAGGAGACACAACATATTGTCTATCGGCAAGAATCTTACATTCACAATTTTATTGTAACACAGATATTATGGATTATCTACACTGTTTCATTTTTTTAGAAAAACCGTTTTATAATTACATTTACCATGACTTCTTTGTATGTACTAAAAAGACGCTGTATCCTGGGAATTCTGGTACGAAAAAACTTTGAAATATGCAGAAAATGTAGTATCTTTATATTATGCTGAAAAACAATTTTTCAGTGCAAACCTTGAATATATCAAAGGGCAGCCGGATTTGTCCTGACTTCAAATTTTCAGGTCAACTCATATATTTTTATGGAGATTTTTTATGGTAACATCTTTTTCAATTCCTGTTTTAACTGCGATTTTAGGATTAGTTATGATTTTTGCAGCAGAACCGATTATTAAAGTTCTGGTAATTGCACTCGGTGTGTTTTTAATTATATCCGGCTTTTACTCAATGACGATTATGTCAAAATTAAGCGCAGAAAAACGATTTAAAATTGACATTTATATCCGAGGAATTTTAAGCATAATTTTAGGAATTCTGTCAGTAATTCTTCCGGCGACCATGGCTAAGTTTGCCTGGAACGTAATGATGATTATCATCGGAGTTTTTGCACTTTTTTCTGCTGCAATGGAAATTTATGCTGCAAAATTACTGAACGATGCCGGTGTTCCTGTAAAACGCTATGTAATAGAAATAATAGGAACAATTATTGCAGCAATCGTAGTTTTCCTTCTTCCGTCATCATTTGGATTTACTCTGATAAAAATCGGCGGAATTGCATTAATAATTCTTTCTATTATTATGGCAATAATCGCATGGAAAAACCGCGACATTATCCAAAACGATGCCGAAGTTGTTGATGAGGAATAATCCGTAAATGACAGAATCGCAGTGGAATACCTTTACAGAGTTTAAAGAGCGTTTTAAAGCCAAGTGCCTTGAGTGGCAGAAATTTTCTGACGACCTTATTCCACTGCAAAAAAAAACTGCAAAAGCAGACACCCCCGATTACAGTTTTGAAACGCCTGTCGTTTACAACACCGCACTGGACGACTTAACTCAAGACTCACAGATAAAACTGATTTTAATCGGCGATAATCCCGGAAAATCCGAGCAACTTAAAATCAACAGAAAATATCTTATCGGACAGGCAGGAAAACTTGCAGACAGATTTTTTAAACAAAACCCTGAGTTTCAGATTGATTTTAGAAAAAACGTAATCATTCTTAACAAAACGCCGGTTCATTCTGCAAAGACAAAACACCTTTCAAAAATCGCAGAAGAATTGTCTGCCACAAATTCCTGTGCAAAAAAACTGATTTTAGAAAGCCAGCACTGGATGGCAAAAGAAACCGCAAATCTTCATAAAAACCTTTGCTCCCTCGCAGAAAAAGAAAATTCCATTCGTCCTCAGTTATGGCTTGTCGGTTACGCTGAACTTAAAAAAGGCGGAATTTTCGTTCCTTATAAAGAAATTCTAAAACAAGAATATTCCGACAGCCCTTTTTGGAATTCTGTCTTTGTTTTTCAGCATTTTTCGATGAACAGATTTACAATCGATTTGAAAAATTTTTTACAGACAGAACAATCTGACAATCAAGTTCAAGCTTTAGCAAAATTGGGATTAAAACACAAAAACGAGATTTTCTAAATTCCCATAGACAAATAAATAAAATTTGCCGATAATATATTATAAGTATATTTGGGGTGATTTATGAAAACTATTGGTATTAAACTTGCAGACGGTTCGTTCTATCCTATTTTAAAAGAAGGAACTGCAGAAAAAAAAGAATTAAATCTCACAACTGTCAAAGACAATCAGACAACTGTTCAAGTTGATTTGTATCGCTCAGAAACCGAATCCATGCAAGATGCAGAATACGTCGATACTCTTGAAATCAAGCACCTTATAAAACACCCCAACGGAGAACCGGACATCGCGCTGGATATTTCAATCGATGAAAACAATGAACTTCACGCAGAACTCCACGACCCCGAAACAGGCAAAGATTCTTCAACTACAGTAAGCCTTGTTTCGCGCACAATCGAACAGCGCAGCGAACCGTCAGACGTAACGATTGCAGAAACAGAAGACTTTGCAGACTTTTCTGACATTGCAGCTGACGATGATTTTGATTTGGAAAAAAACATTTCTACTCCTGTTCAAGATGACAGTTTTTCTGCAGACGATGATTTTAACTTTGACCCGAATTCTTTAAACGTCGATTCAATCGTAGAAGAACCTTCAGAAGAAAATCAGGAAGCATTTGACGAAACTGTTGAAACAGACTCAACAGATGCAGAAGAGTCTGACTCAAAAAACAATGCTGCAGTAGCCGCAGGAGCAGGACTTTTAGGAGCAGCTGCTGCCCTTGCATTAAAAAATAAAAAAGACGAAAGTTCAGAAACCTCAGATAGTTCAAACGATTCAGACGAAACGATTTCAGAAGAAATATCAGACGACATTTTTTCAGATGATACGATTGCAGATGAAACTTCGCTATCTGAAAACGTGTCAGATGAAGTCCTGTCAGACACGGCAATTTCTGACGATGACTTTAACATACCGGATGATTTTTCTGATGATTTTTCTATCGATGACACTTTTGACGAGATGTCAGATTCTGAAAGCGCAGACACAATCTCTGACGAAAGCGTTACAGAACCGACAAATGACGAAACGACAGAAACGCAGACAGATGAAGCAAGTACAGAAAATGCAGAAACAGAAGATTCCCTTTTTAACGACAGTTTTGAACAGGAAGAAAATCTGTCTGCATCAAATAATGCCGGACTTGATTTTTCTGACATTCTTGACGAAGAAACAAAAGAAGGTCACGCATCAGATTCAATTGAATCAGAAGTTATAAACAAAAAAACAAAGGTGCCTGTTACCATCTGCATTACATGCGCAGTAATCTGTATAATTGCGGTTCTCCTAATTCTGTTTGTCATTCCGTCAAAATTCAACCTTGTAAAAAAACAGGCAGAAAAAGAATCTGCCAAAACTATAACTGAACAGACAAAAGCCCCGGAACAAAAAGAAACCCAGCCAAAATATGAGGCAAAGGAAAACGAAATCGTCATTGCCCCTGCAGAAAAAGTCGTACCGGAAGTTCCGCAGGAAAAACCTGCCAATACAAAAAACATCACTTATAAAATAAAATGGGGTGACACACTTTGGGACCTTGCAAAATCGTATTACAACAATCCGTGGAAATATCCTAAGATTGCAAAATATAACGGAATAAAAAATCCTGATCATATTATTTCAGGAACGACAATCATTATTCCTGCTGAATAAATTTTGAGTTTAATATGAAATTTAAAAAACAACTTTCTCTTTTTTGCGGAATTCTTTTTATAACTTTTAATGTCGGTTGTAAAATTTCCAGAAACGAAAATTCTCTGCAAAAAATTTACGGCGCTGATACAGATTATTTTATGGGCCTTAAATCTGTTCAGCAGAAAAATACAAAGGCAGCAATGAATCACTTTGACAAAGCAATTTCTAATGGAACAAAATACGTAAGCCGCCGCAGTTTTGAACAAAAAATAAAACTCGGCAACATTCAGCAGCAGATTGAAGAAGCAAAAAAATATTTAAAAATTTACAATGACGATGACGCACTGCTTTTTGCCTGCAGGATTTTTTTTGAAAATCAGGAATATGCGCTTGTCATAAATTCAACAAATTCCACAGACATTTCAACATGCCCGAATGAACTTGCAAAAATACGCCTTCTGTCAATGCACGAAAAACAGGATTCCCGTTTAAGCAAAACGACAAGCCAGTGGTTTACAGACAGAAAAATTTCTCAAGAACACATCGATTTTTACAACGAGTTTTTAAAAGACAAACTTGATGCAACGCAAATCGAATTAATTGAACCGGTAAAAGCCGACAAAAGCCAGCTGATGAAACTCGGAGAATACAATGCTTCAATTTATAATGCGCTTCTTTCATGCCTGATAAAATTCAGGATTTTCTGCAGTATAAAAGATTATTCGTCTGCCTCCAGTTTTTTAGATACAATCGATGAATACTGCATAAAACAAAATGTAATTCCATTGACTAAATACATTGTCGCAGATATGGGAAAAACTTTTTTTTCAACAAGCAGACAGAATTTTCAGAATGCAAATTATTTTCTTGACTTGAGCAATTCCGCACTTGCAGAAAATGCAGAAATAAAATTTTATTCACTCATTTATGCAGGAAGGATTTTTGAAAAAGCAGGAACATACATTTCCAAAACGGAACAGGCCTTTACAGATGCATTAAATTGTGCACCGACTGCCGAAGACTACGATATGGCACTCTGGTTTTTGTTAAATTCCAAACTTACAGACTCAACTGAAAAATGCATCGACTATCTTGAAAAATACTGTTCAACCTGGCACAACCCATATTATTTTGCAGACTTTCTCGACAACCTCTCGCTGCTACTTTTTACAAGTGCAAAATGGAAGTCATTTTCTAAAATCTACAAGATAATTGACGGATATGCAGACAATGCAAGCACTTCAAAATTTGCATATCTGACCGGACAGCTAATTGACAAAGGCTTTTTACAAGGAACTGAACAGGAAAAACAGGAAGCCTTTTTAAAAGCCTTTGAGCTTAACGCCGGAACTGACGTTTATTACAGGCTTCTTGCAGCAAAAGAACTGAACCTGTCGATATATGAAATCGAAAAAAACATTTTCTTTCCTGCAACCGCAACTGTTGCAGAAAATGATTATGAAGCAGAAATTCTTTTGCAAGGTTACGCAGATTTTGGCTTTGAAGAATTTATTTATCCTGAATGGTCTTATTTTTATGCGCAAAATCCAAACGCCTTTAGCATTGATACGATTTCAAAACTCTCTGACTTTTTACACTCATGCGGAAATGCGCAAAACAACAATTATTATAAAAGCCTGCAAATGATTTCAAAAACTGCAAACCTTGACAATGCACCGCTTAATAAAAAAGTTTTTGAACTTTCATATCCGAAAAATTTTTCAAAAGAAATTGCCGCTGCTGCAAAAGAATTTGAAGTTGAAGAATACGACATTCTCGGACTTATCAGGACAGAAAGTTTTTTTAATCCGATTGTCGAAAGCAATAAAGGCGCACAAGGGCTGACACAGCTTATGAAACCGACCTTTGACGAGTGCGTAAAAAAATTAAAACTTGAAAACCCGGACATTACAGACCCGCTGACAAATATCCGTGTCGGAACTTATTACTACTCAAGTCTTGTAAAACGGCTTGACAATTCGGATATTCTTGCGCTGTTTGCATATAATGCCGGCGCTACAAAAGTCAGGCGGTGGTTGCAGACTTCAAGAATCGGACTCGGAATGTACAAAGATTTGCCGTCAAATTTATTTTTAGAAACAATCCCTATTGCAGAAACAAGAAACTACGGCAGAAAAGTCATTCAAAGTGCCGCCATTTATGCTTGGCTTTATTACGATAAAAATCCGTGCGATATAATCACAGAAATGATGTAATTCAAAAATTCACTCTGTATGCTTACACGCTGAACAAATCAAAGCGGCTTTTTAATTTTTTAGCCCTGTTGTTTCATCGATGCCCATCATGATATTTAAACACTGAACTGCAGCGCCAGAAGCACCTTTTCCGAGATTGTCAAATCTTGTAGTTATATCAATCCGCTCGTCATTGCCGTAAACGAAAACCTGCATTTCATTAGTTCCTGCCAGAGTGTTTGCAGGAATAAACTGTTCTGGCAATGTTCCTTCTCCCATAAAACCAGCAACCTTTACAAAATTGCAACCATCGTAATGACTAGCAAACATTTGCCAAATGTCTTTTGCACTTACCTTTTTTGAAAGCAATCTTGAGTGCAAACCGACAGTCACAGTCATTCCCTGAAAATAATCACAAACATACGGATTAAAAACAGGTTCAAAATCAAGCCCAGGAATTTTTTTCATTTCAGGCAAATGTTTATGACTTTGTGTCAGAGCATACAACCGTGGCGAATCAAGACTCTTATCTCTGTCTGCAGCTTCGTATTGTGCGATTGCCTTTTTTCCTGCACCTGAATATCCGCTTACCGCATGAACTACAACAGGATAATCTCTCGGAAGGATTCCTGCCTTTACAAGAGGATAAGCTATGGCAACAAAACCAGAAGCATAGCACCCCGGAACAGCAACTCTGTTTGAAGAAATGATTTTTTCCCTGAATGATTTATCAAGCTCCGGGAAGCCATAAGCCCAGTCAGGATTTGTTCTATGAGCAGTAGAAGCATCAATAATCCTTGTCTTTGGATTTGTACAAAGCGCAACAGATTCAATACTTGCAGCATCGGGTAAACACAAAAAAGTAAAGTCCGAAGCATTTATCATCTTTGCTTTTTCAACAGGGTCTTTGCGTTTTTCATCATCAATCTGTAAAATTTCAATATCACTGCGCCCTGCAAACCGTTCATATATCTTTAATCCGGTAGTTCCTTCTTTTCCGTCAATAAAAATTTTATATGCCATGCACTACTCCAGTAACCCCCGGCATCATATTATCCACCGGTGTTTTCTTTTATCTTTTGCTTAATTTCAAGATTTTAATACCTTTATTGCAATTAGACAACTATGTTTTTTTATAACTTTTTGCTTTGATTGTCTTGCGGTTCGGGCGGTCAACTTAAGTATTTAAGTTCTCGTTTTGTTTCTAAAATCATCCCGAACTTGCAGCTTTTTTTCTGACTTTCACTTTTTATAGAAAATTCTCCCCAAAAATGCTAAAGTAAAACACAGGCAGAACTAAAATTGAACGCACAGACGGAGAACCAAAATGTTTCAAAACGTCTATTTGTGCAGTTAGAAATGGCGGCTATATTGAAGTAAAACCACAATACTTTGAACAAATACCGATTCCAGAATTTGAAAACAATAAAGAATTATCTGATTTGACCGACAAACAAATCAACACCTTAGTCTACAAACACTACGACCTAACCGACGAAGAAATTTAAGGATATATCATTTAATGTAGTAATTGATTGAGGAGTGTAATTCGTTCGCGTCCTTGCGAACAGTTCAATAAGAGAGTTTCGAAATAAACTCTAAGTTAAATCAAATGGCGCAATTATAGCCATTTGATTTAAACGTTCCTTTCTCATCCATTCTACCACAAATTCCTCAAATTTTCCATAAGTCATTCTACCACCCCTACAGTGGGTAACTTGTAAAGAGGGAAAACAGATGATTTTTCAAGCAAATTGTGGTATATTTTAAGTTATGGGGGTAAATGTATGAGTGATTTTGCGTATGCATATTTTAATTCTGAACTCGATAAACTTGATATTCCTTCGCTTGAAGGAATCTACGAAAAAGTTCAGTCGTTGCTTGCACAAAAACGTTCTGCTCAAAATGGCTCTAATATAAATCAGGCAGAAGTTGACCGCATTAATGCAGTGTATGACAAAATTCCTCAGGAAGAACAGCTTGCAGCCGCACATTCTTCTATGCGTACTATGTGGGAGGCTGTAAAGAATGACACGTGGTGAAATATGGTGGGTTGATTTTGGTCTTGCCTATAAGATAATATTTTTCTAAAAAAATCTGATACAGGACTTTCAAAAGATTCTGTTGTACTTACTCCACAGATTGGAATAGTTGATAAATCCTGCCTTGTAGAGAAGGTGTCGAAACTATCCCCTGCCATAATGCTGAATATTTCTGCCGCAATTTCTGATTTACTGGCAATATAAAAAATAATCGCCGCCACCGACAAAGGAATCAAAATTGTGGAAGGACAGAATAACAGGCGATATGTTATAGATTGTTTCTTGCAAAAGATATTATAACTAATTGGGTTGTAACAGAGAAGGAAACATGGTACTTTTGGAAGAAAATTGTTTTCAGATTTGACGAAAAGCAAAAAACATCGTCCTTCTTTGCAGTAGCGATGTGAAGTGCGCCGGAGGCGGCCACCGCAGCTTGCGAGGAGGCTGGAGCGAAAGCGGAACACGGAACGTAGCGACGGCAACTTGTTGCCGGACTGCCCGAATTTATGCACACAGCGTTTGATTTTACGGCGGTAGAACGAAAGCGATAGAGAGAGCGCTTTGCATATTGTACAATTTCATCTTTTGACTTAAACTTGCTTATGGAAACAAAACTCATCTTATCAGACCTTGACGAAACTCTGCTCCACTCGGACAAAACGATTTCGGACTATTCAGCGCGGATTTTTGAACAATGCAGACAGCGCGGAATTCTTGTAGGCTTCTGCACTTCTCGCGGCAAACCGAACATCATTCTATTTGAAAAGAAAATCAATCCCGACATCTGTATCTGTAACGGCGGCGCAAGTATTTATCAAAACGGAACTCTGCTCCACGCCACTTCATTTTCAATCGAAGAAACACGCGCACTTTTAAAAACTGCCGGAACAGTATGCGGTGCAGGCTGCGAAATCACTGTTGACACAATCGACAAGATTTTCTGGAACAGAGAAAAAGACAAGTCAACTGATTATTCGGATAATTCTATTTACGACGATTTTTTGAATTTTACGCTGCCTGCAATGAAAATCTGCGTTCAGACTGACGACTCAGAAAAAGCAAAGGAAATTGCAAAAAGCGTTCCTGCCTGCGACTTTCTGCCGTTTTCTGACATTCCCTGGTACAAATTTTCTCCGGCGAGTGCAACAAAAGAAAGCGCCATTTTAATTCTCTGCCAAAACCTGGGCATTTCACCAAAGGAGATTCTTGCGTTCGGCGATGACTTTAACGACATCAGAATGTTAAAACTCTGCGGAAAAGGAATTGCAATGGGAAACGCAATTCCGCAGGTAAAGGAAGCCGCCGACGGCATGACAAAGACGAATAACGAAGACGGCGTTGCTTGGTATTTGGAAAATTTTATCTTAAAAGATTGATGCGAACTTTTTTCCTCTAATACTCTATCCCAAAATAATCCAAAGTCGTCTTCATCTCATCTTGGGCTGTAAGACAAGTGTCGCGAAGATAACCACGCTCGTTCTTCCAATTCTTGATGCCGTTGTAATAAAACATTTTCAACTCTTCCGTAATAATGAACGGAACGATATTGTGCCTGAGACATTCCTTAAACATTATAAGCCTGCCCACGCGCCCGTTTCCGTCCTGAAAAGGATGAATATTTTCAAAGCGCACATGAAAATCAAGGATATCGTCAAACGTGATTTTTTGTTTTGAATTGTATTCTTTTAACAGGGCTTTAATTTCGGAAGAAACTTCAGCAGGTTTTGAAGTTTCAGTTCCGCCGACTTCATTTTCAAGCATCTTATAATCACCAACCCTGAACCAAGATTTCTGGCTGTCAGTTGTGCCGGACTTCAAAATCAAATGTAGCTGTTTTATAAAACTTTCCGAAAGTTTGGCTTTTGCTCCTTCAATAATGAGGTCAATGCAACGGAAGTGATTTACAGTTTCCAAAATGTCATCAATTTTTACAGCCCTGTCCGTTATGCCGAGAGTTTTCGTTTCAAAAATAAAGCGGGTCTGGTCGTGGGTAAGTTTTGAGCCTTCAATGTGGTTTGAATTAAAGGTAAGTTCAATTTGAATTTTATGATAAATGCCGCCTTTAAGTCCTGTTTCCTTTTCGCGTTTCAAAAACGAAATAAGAGTTTTGTCGCTGGAAGAATGACGGATTTTCCGCTCAGGTTTTTTGGCATCAGAAGGGATTTTCCATATTTTGCCTTCAAGAACAGCGCTTTCAACCCTTCCCTGAGCACAATAATTCCGGACGCTTCGTTCGCTGATTTTCCAGTTTTGAGATGCTTCTTCTACAGAAATATAATTGATTTTACCCATCGGCAAAATTATATCACGTTATCGGCAATTTATAAAGTGGATTTAAGGATTAAAATGGAGTTTATATTTTGCCGATAGAGTTTTTTTGGGGCGGGGGAGGATGATTTCTATGAAGTTATAGACAGTTCTTTATAAAATCAACAACTCTGACATTTAAGCCAAAGCTGTTGATTCAATTTTGCAGCTTTTATTTACATGCAATATAAACATCCATGGTTTTGCCGACTGTTTCAAAACACGGAATGAAATTTTTCAAATTTCAGGCAGTTGATTTTTCAGCCGATTTCAATCTGGCGTAATATTTCGAGGGTGACGTTTGCGCCTGTTTCGATTTTTGGATTTATGCTTGCAAGATCGGCAGTGAGAATCTGGTTTTCTGTCTGTTCTGTCTGAATTTTGTATTCAACGCGGCTTCCTAAAAATGACGAAGAAATTATTTTTCCAGAAATCAATTTTTTGTTTTTGCTTTCAGCGGAATTCAAAATTCCTTCATTGACTGTAAGCCAGTCAGGGCGTACTAAAAAAGTTTTTCCATCTTGTAAAATAAAATTTGCAGCACCTGAAAATTCTGCGGCGAAGCGGTTTTTCGGTTCAAAGTATAAATTTTCCGGCGTGTCGTATTGAACGATTTTTCCATTATTCATCACGGCAATCTTGTCAGAAAGCGAAAACGCTTCTTCCCTGTCGTGAGTTACATACACAGTCGTAATTTTCAACCTCTGCTGAATTTCTTTAAGTTCCTCACGGACTTTAAGGCGAAGGTTTGTATCAAGCGAAGAAAGCGGTTCATCCATTAAAAGAATTTTCGGTTGCAAAACAAGTGCGCGACCGAGTGCAACGCGTTGCTGCTGACCGCCTGAAAGTTCAGAAGGAAAGCGGTTCATTAAAGATTCGATGTCGAGGTTTCTGGCAGTTGTTTTTACAATCTGTTCGTTTTGCGCTTTCTGTTCTTTTGACGGCCTTGTTAAGTTCAGCCCGTAAAAAAGATTCTGTTCAACTGTAAGATGGGGAAAAAGCGCATAGTCCTGAAAAACCATTCCGACTTTGCGTCTGTTTGGAAGAACATTATTTTGGATTTCGCCGTTAATCTTTATAGTGCCGGAATCAGGATTTAAAAACCCGGAAATGAGCCGAAGGATTGTAGTTTTTCCGCAGCCACTTGAACCGAGCAAAGTCGTAAAACTTCCCTCGTCAACAGACAGATTAAAATCTTCAATAACGGACGTATTTTTATAAGCGAATTTTACGTTCTCTAATTTTAATAATTCCATAACCCATTCCCAAAATTAAAAATGTAATCAGCGTAAGAATAAAAGCAAGCGCACACGATTTTCCCCAGTCGCCCTGCTCTGCAAGGTTTACAATGTTTATCGAAGTCAGCGGCGTGTTGAACGAAACGAGAAAAATGACAGCGCTCAAAGTTCCGGCACCGCGGATAAAATTATAAATAAGACCTGAAAAAATTCCGTTTGAAGCAATCGGTGCAATTACAGAAAAAAGAGTGCGCATCTGATTTGCACCGAGCGAGCGCGAACTGTCATCAAGCGACATACTGATTTGCGCATAAGACTGCGAGATAATTCTGTAGCTGAACGGCAAAAACGCCACAGTCATCGCAATGACAATCAGAACAGGCGCGCTGTGAAAATTCAAAATGTTTGAAGCGATGCTGATTGCAAGCCCCAAAAGGCTTCCCGGAATACTCGAAGGAATCTGCGAAAAAACATCAATCACATTTTTTAAACGCGAGTCTGTCCTGTGAACAATGTACGAAGAAACTGCAGCAAGCGACGTACTCAAAACTGCCGCAATCGATGCAAACAAAACAGAATTTACAAGCCCTTTTGAATAATGACGTACGGCAAAAAAATGTTCCAAAGTCAAACTTGTGTTCACGCCCCAGAGCTTTTGAAAACTTCCGACGATGATTGCAATAAACTGGGCCGCCACACAAAGCGAAATAAACGCAACAAACAAAGTCATTATAATAGAAGAAAAACGCCCAAAATATTTTTTTGAGTCAAAATCAATTCCGAGCGAAAAAGAATTTTTACCGCCGATACTTGAAATCTTCGGCATAAAATTTTTGAGCATTTTATTCTGAATTACAAACAAAATTACAGACGGAATAATAAGAACGATTCCAAGCACCGCACTCGTTCCAACATTAAGCCAGCCTGTAAGCTGAGTATAAATTTCAACTGCAAGAACACGGAACCGTCCTGCAACAATCAGCGGATTCCCGAAGTCGCTCAAGACATTTACGGCAACAAATAAAAACGACGAAAGAATCCCCGGAGCGCTCAATGGCAGAGTTATCGTAAAAAATATTTTCAAGTTTCCGGCTCCCATACTTCTTGCCGCCTGTTCAAGATTCGGATTAATTGCAAGAAGCGACTGCATGCAGATTAAATAAGCCATCGGAAAAAAACAAAGACTCTGCGCAATCAAAAGCCCCCAGAAACCGTAAAGCGAAACATTCAGACCGAGAAGATGATGCGTAACAAAACCCTGACGCCCCAAAAGCAGAATGAACGAAAGCCCTCCCACAAACGGCGGCGTCATCAAATGAATGAGCGGAACAAACGAAAAAAACTTTTTAAGAGGAATGTTTCCCTTTACGACAGCGTACGCAAAAACATAGCCGATTAAAACAGAAACAGACGAAGAAGCAAGACACTCAAAAAAAGTATTTTTAAGTGCCTGATGAAAATTTACAGAAGAAAAAACTTTTGCAAAATCTGAAACGCGGACAGAAATTAAAACACAAAAAAGAGGAAAAATTATACAGACAGCTAAAAAAATAAAAACAACAAACCACGCTGCAAACAGTGACCTGCTGTTTTTGTTAAAATCAAATTTTTTCAAATTACCTGACTTCTTTGCTCCATTTTTCAAGAACCTGTTCTTTTTGCGAAGCTGCAAGTTTTGCATCGTAATCAATTAAATCGATTTCGCTCAGCGGGATTGAACCTTTTGCAGCCTTTGCTTCTGGATTAACAGGAACTGTAAAATCAATTGAACTCATCAATTCCTGCGCTTCTGTTGAAAGCATAAAGTCAACAAATTTTTTTGCCGCATCAAGATTTTTTGTATTTTTCATAATCGAAATGCAGTCAACATCGCCCACAGATTTTGGCGGAGCGGCAAGCTGAATGTCAAAACCTTCCGAAGCATATTTTGCAAGCGCATGAAGATAAGAAACGCCAAGCGCATATTCGCCAGTACCAATCAACTTTGCAGGAGCACTTCCTGAGTCCGGGAACTGACCTACAAGAGGAGCAAGCGTTAAAAGATAATTCCAGCCGTCATCCCAGCCGAGCCGCTGCAACTGATTCTGAACAAAAAGATAAGCCGTAGAAGATGCAACAGGATTTGTCAAAACGATTTCACCTTTGAAAAGCGGATTTGCAAGATCGTCCCAAGTTTTAGGATAAGCAGTACCAGGGAATTTCTGTTCAAAGCGTTTTGCGTTTATTCCGATTCCCAGTGTCAAAACACAAAAACCAGTCCAAGTTCCATTTTTTGATTTTGCATATTCTGGAATTTTCTCTGCAAGCGGCGAAGCATATTTTTCAAGCGCGCCGGCTTCGTCTGCAAGAATATGATAACTTGTAGCACCGCCCAAAAGAACGTCTGCCTGCGGATTGTCTTTTTCAGAAATTACGCGGTTTACAAGTTCGCCTGTAGTAGCACGCAGATACATAACAGGGATTCCAGTCTTCTGCGTAAAAAGCTCAGTGAGCGCGCGAGTTTCTTCCTCATGTATAATAGAATAAATGCGAAGTTCAGATTTTTTCTGACAAGACGCAAACAAAGCACAAAATGCAAGAACTGCAAAAATAAAAATGTGACGGCACTTTTTCATAATCATTCCTTGTAAATTTTTTGTAAAATTTATCTGATACTTAAAAATACAAAAAAACGAACTGTTTTTATATAACCAGATTTAAAAAATTTTTCAATGCCAGCCTCATGGATGTAGCCTCATGGAAAATTTTCTTGCTTAGAATATTAGAGAAGTGCTGATTAACACTTGAAGCGATTACTCAGCACTTCCCGTCAAATTCAGTCAAGTCCAAAATATTCTGGCCAAGTCTGGTCGTGCATAAAAGTTACTGCAGAAGAAACACCGAGATGCCACATTAAATGCCGGAATTGTCCGAGAATAAGTTCAAGCCTTGTAAACTTTCCGTTGTCCTGTGCTCGCTCGACAAGCTTTTCGTCTGTGAGAGTTAAAAGATAACCTTGTATTTTCTTTTCAACAGAAATTGCATACTGCAAAAGCTGTTCGCGGGAAATATGCGTGCCATTCGCTTGTGTAAAACCTTTGCGCTTACTGTCTATTACAGAAAGTTCAGCAGGAATTCCGCCTGTAACAGTTTTGTCAGGTTCGCAAAAAGTTTCAGGATTTATAAACCATTTATCAAGTGAATGAATTGCATGGAATAAATACCGTGCATTTTGAATACCGTCAATCTCAGCATCAAGGTTGCATCTTTCAATCTGGGCATTCAAGTTCTTGAATAGAATTTCAGTTTGACGAATAATAATTTTTACTAAATCAGACATTTTTTTTCTCCCATAATCACCGCGAATTTTCCGTTCAAATAAATGCACTCCGCGCTCTTAAAACCTGCTTCCTTAAGCCACGCAATCTCTTGCAGCACAGAACTGGTCGTAGTTTACAAAAGTTCCGCCATCAGAAAGTGACTCGTGTATTATTTTGAAAAGTACTTTTTTCTGTCCGTGCTCCAGATGATGAATCGAAAGAGCCGAAAGAACTAAATCCGGTGTTCCTTCCGGAAGCTTTTTTGAATAATCAGAAATTTCGTACTTTACGTTCGGAACATTTTCAAACCGCTTTTTTGCAACAGAAAGCATTTCTTCCGCAAAGTCCGTCGCCGAAACATAATAGTCATCAAAACACGGAATGAATTTCCTTCGGTTTTCATCGTATTCTTTTGCAATCAAGTTAAACTGGTCTTGAATGTTCATTGGCGAGCTCCTTGTGGGGATAGGGATTTTTAAAATTTCGCATTATCTAGTTTCCTCACTATTATAAATCATTCGTAGAAAAACCTGTCAATTGAGTATTTCCCTTAATCTTTCAAAAACTCTTCCATTGTATCGACGAGTTCGCTGAAATTTGCGCGGAGGCGTTTCATCAGGTCTTGGGTGCGTCGTTCGTTGTGGCTTATTACGCTACCTTGCGGAAGGAACAGTTCATAGGGTTCTACGCCGAATGCGTTTGCTAAATCTACGATTGTTTCAAAACTGCCACTTTTGCTAATGTGCGATAAAGAAGTAATAGAAGTGTAAAAAATTTTGCCGTTCCTATCCGGCACTTGGCCATTGTGTCGGATAGGTCGGGCGGTTATTCGGGCAAGTCAATCTTGCCGACAAAGCTGTAATAAATCTCAATGTCCTGCCTGCGGGTGCCGTTCTCGTCATAGCTGCACTCATGCACGACGATTTTCTCAATCATTTCCCGCAAGAGGGTGGGGGTCAATTCTTCAAAAGCAAGGTGCTTTCTCACAATCCCCATGAATTTCTCGGCGTTGACGGTGGCGGCCTGCGACTTGTCCAGTTCGGCTTGCAGGGCTGCGGCTCTCTTTTTCAGTTCAGCTTGCTCGGCT
>SAMEA3663026__coassemble_452_pt1 | contig 22617 bp, 23 predicted proteins | sample SAMEA3663026__metabat2_low_PE_034 | metagenome-assembled genome bin SAMEA3663026 (sample SAMEA3663026) | pig gut metagenome | biome: pig gut; feature: pig-associated habitat; material: faeces | place: France | collected 2012
CATAAGCATTTGGGCAAAAAAAATGGCTTCTAACAGTGTTAGAAGCCAAGTGCCATAGGTTGGAATCGAACCAACGACATACGGATTTACAGTCCGGCAGTTTCATAACTCCAGAACTTGAAGATTTTAGTCCTTCACAGATGAAAAAATTCATTGAATACCGCTGGCAAAAAAAACTCTACAAATTTAACGAGAAGAATTTTAAAGACAAGAAAAAAATTGAAAAAGATTATCATTCTGCAAAAATAACCACAGATACAGAAAATCTTACATTAACCATAAAATTTTATAAATTCGTCCGGGAAAAAAATAAAAATACAGAAGTGCCGCAGACAGAAGAAATGACTTTATTTTTTGACATGAAAAACGGCAGGACAGATGTGCTTCAAGATTATTATGATCATAATTCCCTCAAAAATAAAAATGGCACATGGTATAACATAAATCGGTATTCTTTTAAACAAAAAAAGGCTCTTAAAGATAAAAAACTTACTGATGCCGAACTTAATACAGAAATTGAAAGTCAGTGCGAATATCTTGAAGAAGTAGAGTTGCCGGTCTGTGTATTTGAAAAAGCGTTTGAAAAAATTCTTGAGCTTGCAGAACTTTTTACAGGTGTTTCGTTTGAAGAAAAGCGGAATTTGGCAAAAACAAAAACTGATTTTAAATATCTTTTGGAAATTTATAAAATTACAATGCTGCCGTTTGAGCCTTCTCTTTATGATATAATTATGGACACAGAGATTCAGAGTCGGCCGGTAATTTTTAATTATAAAAGGAACGATTCAAAAGTATTCAAAAGATTTTGCAGAAAATACAAAATCAGGAATACAAAAATCCTGCGCAAGTGTTTTATGGACAGACCGTTTGTGCTCATAACTTTTTTAAGGCTAAAAGATTCCGGATTTAAAGACATGAATCTTTATAACCGCATCCTGACAGATTCTGACAAGTGTTCAATAATTGATAACTGCGATGACAGATCGCTTGCATTTTTCTGCAGGTGGAGCATAAAAAAGCGCGGACAAAAAAATACGATGAATACTCTTTTAAAAACAAATGACAGCCACAACATAAGAGACGGACTTATAATGTTCTGCAAATACTTTAAGCATATCCCGGATTCGCTTAAAGAAGATATTTTAAAAGACGGATTTACGGAATTTAATCACGATGCGCTTGCAAATATTTCCTGGCAGTATGAACATAAAAACATCACATTTGAATACACAGATGAACAAAAGCATCTCGAAGACGAAATTGACGGCTATAAATTCTGTCTGCCCGAAAACTCCTACCAGCTTTGCGAAATCGGAACTGCAATGCACAACTGTGTGGCAAGCTATTCTGACAAAGTGAAAGAAAAACAGTGCATAATTGTTTATGCAGAAAAAGACGACAAATATATATTCTGCATTGAAGTGCAGGAAAACAGAATCGTTCAGGAACGCCTTGACCATAACGCAACACCCCAAAAAGAAGAACAGAAAATTCTTGACAAATGGCATGAGCGGCACTCTCTTGTAACGAAATAGGAACTGAAAATGGAATGTGAAAATCTTTCAGCAAAGGAAATTGAAGAATTACTCAATTATAGTGACGGAAAAGAAATTTTGAGTCAGGCACAGATAGATGAACTTTTGCATAGGATAGACGAGGGAAAGCAGAAGTTAAAGTCTATTTGCGAAAAAAAATCTGGTGATACACGAAAAGTAAAAACCTTCGATTTTAAACGCCCGGATATTTTGGGAAATCGTTCACTCAGAAACCTCACAATCATTATGGAAGATTTTAGCTGCAACCTTACTGATTTTTTGCAGAGGGAATACGGCTTTAAAGCAAAAGTCAATGTTAACAGCGTAGACCAGCTTACACGCGAAGAATTTGTTCACTGCATTCCAATTCCTTCCTTTATAAGTGCGGCATCATGGCTTGGCGGTTATATTGCGCTGAATATGAATCCTAATACATTTTTATATGGAATCTTAAAGCGAAAGCCTGTCCCTGACCGATATAAAAATCTTTCTTTTAAAGAAAAACTAGAAAAGGCAAAGGAACTTGCAAAGAAAAATAAAAAGCGCCAAAAGAAGCCATTGTTCGGAGCATTTGAAGAAAAAATCTTCTCTCTGTTTTTTTCTCAGCCGATTTTTTCACTGTTGCTGGAAACCTTCAAGAAAAAAAGTGATTCACCGCTTCCTCAGTTTGAAAAAATCAAATTTGAAGATAATGCTATGTTTCTGCCGTATACCGAAAGCATCTGTGAAATGGGAATTCTTTGCACTCTTGAAATCTGTTTTGAAGGTCAAAAGGACAAGTGCTATTTGATTGATGTATTTTTCAATGAAACGGTAATTGAAGCGCTTTGCGAAAAACGAATTATAAGTAAAGCAGAAAAACTTATGATTATTCCGTTTGAAAAACCGATTGGAAATATTGTTGCAGAAATTGGCAGGTGCCATCTGAGCGAAAATTTTGTTTTCAAAAAAAATCAGGTGCTGGAACTGAACTCTTCTGCCGGAAAACCGCTTTTAATTTTGACTGACGAAAAAAAATCTTTTTATGGCGATGCACTTGCGCTTGATGATTCGCGTGCAGTATGTATTGTGAAAGAGGTGGAAGTTGCAGAAAATAATTTTTACAATGTCCGCGCAGTCTGGGGGTCAGCAGAAGAAAGTTCAGAAGAAATTTCAGGATACGGCGAAGGAACAATTATAGAACTTTCAGAAAAATGGTATGACCCGGTTTACATTTACCGCGGCGAAAAACTCTGTGCCTTTGGTCAAGTGTACATAACAAATGAACATTTTGCAGTAAAAATTACCGAAGTAAAAGAATAATTTAGTTTTATATAATTAGGAGGTGTGATAAAAATTACATCCGTGTAATTTTTATCACTCAAGTTTATTGCGTGCGTTGCACTTCATAAACTTGGATTTTGCGCCTCCTGCGCAATCGCTAACGCGAAGTTTTTATAGGAGACTTTTATGAGCATGAATCAGGTAGACATTCTTTTTAGTTGGATTTGCGGCGAAGATGACGCAGAATATGAGGCATTAAAAAAACAGGCCGCCAGTGGCAACGAAGAAGCAAAAATTGAACTTGCCGCATTGGATGTGGAAAAGGCAGAAAATGTAAATGAAAATATGACTTTTCTTGAGCAACATGCCCAAAACGATAGTGTTGCCGCAAATCTTTTTCTTGGGGTAATTTTTAACGAAGGAATTGCAACAAACGATGACAGTCAAAATCATGTTGTTATTGCTAAAGACTGGAAAAAATCAAATTTTTATCTTGAAAAAGCTATTGAACTTGGAAGCCTGCGTGCATATCTTGTTCGGGGATTACATGCTTACCTTCATTGTTGTTGTTTCTATAAACATGATGAAGAAGATGAATCTGAAATGATAATGGACCCGCCAGTAGCACAGGATTATCTTGACGGAGAAAAATATCTTCTTTAATTTATTTCTTTAAAAGATGATAAAACTTTGGACGAAGACAGAAAAGCATTTGTTTACGAACATCTTAAAGTTTTTGCTTCGTGACTTTCTGCCCTTTACGAATGTGAAAATCCTGTATCGCCAATTATGAACCAAGAAAAATCTCTTGAATGGCAAAAAAAGATGGAAGAATTTAATGAATATAAATAACGATGAAACTTCTCCTGCTCTCAAGGTTGATACAGATGAAGACAAACTGATTTTTAAAATCTCAGTTGAAAATTCTAATGCGCCGGAAAAAGAATTTATTTTCTTTGACATTGCAAACGGAATATTTGAATCATTCAAAGGAGGAATAACAGAAACTTTTTCCTTTGATAAATTAAAGGGACAGTTTGAGCTTTATTTGAAGGCACTAATGAGAGTGGATTATTTTGAAAAAATGTATATTACAAAAAATCTCAAAGAATATTGTTTTGAAAAATTTCTTTATCTTGTTCAGCTTTTTACAAATATTCCTTGTGAAAAACTTTTTATGCATTATCAGCAGAAACCAAAGGTCTATTACTTTAAGGAATTTTTAAGACTTACAATGTTTCCGTTTGAACCTGTGTTTGTACAATTTTTTCTCACGATGATTTTGAATTGAGATTTCCTGATTTTGAATGTGATCGAAAAGATTCTGACGTTTTAAAAAAAATCTTTCAGGAGATGAAAATTTCCGATACTACAAAAATAAAAAGTCTTTTTATTCAGCGGCCGACAAGACTTTTTACTTATTTAAATCTTAAAGACTGCGGTTTTACAGATATTGAACTTTATTACCGTGTTCTTGAAAATACAGACGTTTGTAATTTTATCGATGCAGCTGATTTGTCATATTTGAAGGTATTTATGCAATACTGCATAAAAGAGCAGGGGGAACTTGCCGCGATTAATATACTCACCAAACAAATAGATAATGGTTATGATATAATGCATGGCATAGAAATGTTTACCCGCTATTTTGATGACATCCCTGAAGACTTAAAGAAAAAAATTCTACAGGAAGGATTTACGTCTTTTAATTGCATGGTATTACAAAACTTGCATCAGAAGGCCTAAAAATCCAGCGGTTAACTTGCTTGCTAATCTTTTAAGCATCCAATCGGCACAACATATACACTGTCTTTGCGGCGATATGCCATTTCTGTGCCGGTAACTTTATTCGGCATTTTTGTGGTGTTTTGTTCGGTATTTTTGCGGTATCTCACTTTCCAAGCAAAAAAGCCATATAATATGGAAGGGAAAGTTTTTCGCCTTCAAAGCCTACGTTGCAGTCACCAAATTTTATGCAAAGATTTACATTATATTGGTCTTTATTTTTTAAAATGGTATTTGAAGATTTTGTGTTTCCGTTTTTTGATTTTACTTCAATCAAAACGGCTTCGCCCTGAAAACTTGTAATAAAGTCAATTTCCAATCCGGAATCTTTGTGGTAGTAATATAGCGGTCTGTCCATTTTGGAAAATGCATCGGCAATGATGTTTTCGTAAACTGCACCTTTATATATTCCCAAATCGCCGTTTAACAAAGAAGCACTAGTTCCCTGTTCCAGCATTGCCACAAACAGTCCTGAGTCCTGCATATAGATTTTAAAAATGCTGTCGATTTTATTTCCTTCAAGAGGAAGGCTGATGTTTGAAAGGTTGTAGCAGATGTTTATAATTCCGGCATCGTAAAGCCACTGAATTGCTGCCTGATAGTTTTCTGAGCGCCCTTTTTTTTCAAGTTGAGAATATGCAAACTTTTTGTTTTTTTCGGCACAAAGTGAGCCTCTGGAATAAGGGCAGAAATATCAACAGTAATTCGGTTTATGACAAAATCTCCGTCAAATATTTTTTTTGCAGACTCATTGTCTTTAAAGTTTATGTATACGACATTTTCATAATTTTCTTTTGCAAAAGCCTGAACGATATACGTTTTGCCGATCTGCCTCATTCCTTTTATTACAAGCGCTTTCTTTTTACCCGTGTCATTTTTCCATGCAACAAATTCATCCATTATTTTGCGTTTATACATAACTATCTCCAGTTAATGCACTTTTTCAAGGGAGTTTTCAGACTTTGTACCAGTCAATAAAAGCGGACAATTACTTGATTTCGTTCTGCACAGGAGCAGGTTGTACTAAAAAAAATAATTGAACGCAAAAGCCGGCTTCAGATTGCAAATGAAATGAATATCACAGAGCGTTCAGTTGATAATTATCTTTCAAAAATCATGAAGAACTGATTAAAAAATTTGGTGAATAGCGCTGGTTTTGCTTAAAAATGTTCTTGCATTAAAAAATCTTTTATATGAACAATTTTAATGCCTTCTTCATTACCGCAAACTGATGAATCCATCGTAACGATATATTTTGGGTAATTATCGCGTATTGCTTTTAAATTTTCTATTTCACGATTTGAATCATCCGGCAAAGTGCGGCATACCTGAATGTAAAGTTTTTCATCCTGCCGGATTGCTACGAAATCTATTTCTTTGTCAGCAAATTTTCCTAAGTAAACATTGAACCCGCGTCTTCGAAGTTCCAGATAAACTAAATTTTCAAGTACGGATGCAATTGCTTTGGGAGAATATCCCAGTTGGCTGTATTTAAAACTTATGTCGGATAGAAAGTATTTTTCCTGTGTTTTCAGCACTTCTTTTCCTTGAATGTCATAACGCGGACAGCAATAAATAATAAAAGCTTCTTCAAGCCATGTGATATAGTTATAAATAGTTTCTATAGCTATTGAGCGGTGCTGCCTCTTGAAAAAATCAAATATTGTCTTTGCACTGAAGTTTTTTCCAAGATTTTCCAAAATAAAACGGACTACCCGATTAAACATTTCAAGGTTTGATATATTATGCCTTTTAGAAATATCGCGGGTAACAACGGAGGAATAAATTCCGTCAACAACCTGATAGTTTTCTTCTTGAGTATGATTTGTCTTTGCTATAAACGGAAAGCCTCCGGAACGCAAATATAAGTCAAACAAATCATCTTTGGAAGTATTTGAAAAATAAGGGCTGTAAGTATTTTTAAATTCAATGAACTCTGCAAACGAAAGCGTATAAACCGGAATCAGGACAAATCGCCCTGTAAGATATGTAGAAATTTCACTTGAAAGAAGCTTTGAATTGGAGCCTGTAACATAAATATCTGCATTATGGCTTTCAAAAAGAGAATTGATGCATTTTTCCCAATTTTGTACTTCTTGAACTTCATTCAGCAGAAGATAAACTTTTTGATTTTTGTCTGCATTTTTTATTGCGGAAATCAAATCGGCATACATAGATTTGCTGTCAAAATCGTCTTGATATTCCATTGAAGTGTATTTTCGCTCGATGATGTTTTCTGCTTTTACGCCCATTGCAAGCAAATTAGTCTTGTATGCTTTGAGAATTGTAGATTTTCCGCAGCGACGTACTCCACAAAGGATTTTTATAATGTTTTCATCTTTGTATCGTTTGAGATTTTCTATAAAAAGCGGTCGAAAAACTTCATTTTCTTCTTCCATATTTACGATTTTAACTTAAAAAGTTTGATAAATCAAGAAGTTTTTCAGTTTATAACCGAAAAACTTTGGTAAAAACTATTTTTTTCAGTCTTAGACTTATCCTATAATATTTTTAATTATTAAAATAATGCACTTTTATGAGGAGAAATCTGAAAATTGTTTCCTTAATGGCTGATAACTGATATGCTAAGGTTATGAGCAAGATGCAAACTGTTGAACAGATTGATACTCTTCATTTAAAAGGATTTAAAATCGTTCAGAATAAAAATTTTTTTAAATTTGGAATTGATGCTGTTCTTCTTGAAAATTTTGTAAAAGTCAGGCGCGATGAACAAATCGTAGATTTTTGTTCCGGGAATGGTATAATTCCGATTTTGCTTTGTGCAGAACATAATATAAAAATGATTTCGGGAATTGAAATTCAAAGTGAAGTTGCAGATTTGTTTTTAAAAAGTGTTAGGCTGAATAAGCTTGAAGAAAAAATCAATGTCATAAATGATGATATTAAAAACGTAAGAAAATATTTTTTACCGCAGTCTGTTAATGTCGTAACATGCAATCCTCCGTATATAAAAGCGCAGAATCTTGATAAAAACAAAAACGATTTTCTTTCTGTTGCGCGCCACGAAATTTTGTGTACGCTTGAAGATGTGCTGAAAAATGCAAGTTATGTTTTAAAACCTGCAGGAAGATTTTATTTGATTCACAGACCGGAGCGACTGGCAGAATTTTTTTTGACAGGAAAAAAGTATAATCTTGAGGCAAAGCGCCTGCGTTTTGTTCAGCCTAAAGAAGGAAAAATACCTTCGATGGTTTTAATGGAATTTGTAAAATGTGCAGGGCAGGGGATAATTGTCGAGCCGCCTTTAATCGTGTACAGTGATGATGGTGAGTATTCGGAAGAAGTAAAGAGGATTTACAGGTTATGTTGATTTTGTTTGCATTTTGTATTTTGTTTTCGTCATGTACGCAGATGGTGAGCGCGCCTCAGACAGAGTATGTTTTTGGAACTGTATGTACGCTGAATTTTTTTGACGACGGAACGGAATCTTTGTACGAAGAATGTTTTTTAGAACTCCGGGGCATTGATGATAAGTTCAGCGTGAACAAAGAGTATTCTGAAATTTCTCTTGTGAACAAAAATGCTGGTTTAAAAAAAGTTTCGGTGAGCAGGGAAGTTTTTGAAGTGCTGGAACTTTCAAAGATGATTGCAGAAAAAACTGATATGGCTTTTAATCCTGTTTTGGGGTCGCTGATAAAACTCTGGGCAATTGGAACTGAACGTCAGCGCGTGCCTGAAATTGAAGAAATTGAAAGTGCAAGGCAGCACTGCAATCCTGACAGTCTTGTCTTGCAAAATGATGCCGGAATTTTTTACGCTGAACTTACAGACAGTAAAACGCAGATTGATTTGGGTGCGATTGTAAAAGGTTATGCTGCTGACAGGATTGTAAAAATTCTTGAGAAGCGGAATGTAAAAAAGGCGGTTATTGATTTGGGCGGCAATATTTATGTTTTTGGACAGAAGGACAGACAGAATAATAAATGGAAAGTCGGAATAAAAAATCCGTTAAATCAGGATTCTGAGCCTGTAAAAATCGTAAGCCTTGATTATGGAAGCGTTGTTACAAGCGGAAATTACGAGCGGTTTTTTGTAGAAAACGGAATACGGTATCATCACATAATTGACGGCAAAACAGGAAGTCCTGCAGAAAGCAATCTTGCGAGTGTCAGTGTTATTTATAAAGAAAGTGTTTTTTGCGATGCGCTTGCGACTGCCTTTTTTGTTGCAGGAGTTGACGCTGATTTTGAAAGGAAACTTGGTTTGCAGGATGTTCAGCTTGTGTTTGTAAAAAAAGATGGCAGCGTAGTGGAGCGCTGAGTTATAATAAGTAAAGTGGAAATGCGGAATAAATTTGTGCGTAACACAAAATGTAAGAAATATGGAAAAAAATATAGAGAAAATATTTACATAACGATCAAAATATGATATAATACGAATGTATATATGTACGAATGTATATATGTACGAATGTATATATGTACGAATGTATATATGATTAATTATTCATTCAATAAAAAAAGTTTGGAAGATTCAAATTTTAAGGCTTTTGTAAAAACAGCCGGTGCAGATGATTTTATTTTTCTCTTTAATTTAGATAATGATACTCTTTGTCTAAGCGAAGAAGTCATTAATGTATTACATTTGCCTTCTGCGACTTTTAGCAATGCAACGGAAACACTTATTAATCTCGTCCATGAAGATGACAGACCTCTTTTGATAAAAGGCTTTGAACGCATAAAAGCAGGCGGTGAATCTGATTTTATTGCAGAATACCGCTTTCCGAATGACAGGGAAAATTTTGTTCCTGTTATTATCCGCGGAAGAGTTCTTGATACGGATACGGAAAATCACATTCTTGTCGGTATGATATCGTTAAAATCAAGTCATCGTGATGATATAACAGGTCTTCCGCTTGAATCGCAGATGATTGCCGATTACAACGATTTACTTAAAGAAAACGGAAGTCTTTCTGGCTTTATTCTAGCTGTACGAATTGAAGGACTTGAACGGATAAACGAGAATTTTGGACTTGATGTCGGCGACCAGATATTCAGCCTTGTTGCAAAAGCGTGTCAGTCAGTGCGTGACGAAGATACGAGCGTTTACAGGATAAGTGGAAATAAAATTGCCTTGATGAATGTCTATGGTAAAAATGCAAAAGATGCCGAAGCTTTGTATTCAGCATTAAAGCGCAAGGTTTCTGAGATTGAGTATGACTTGGATTATACGGCAGTTTTTACGATTTCTTCTGGTGTTGTTGCGTTTATAAATGATTTCAGCGATTTAAAGGACTTGCTCAAGAAGGCTGATTTTTCTTTGAGTATGGGCAAGCGTTCTGGAAAGAATAACCTGTATTTTTTTGATTCTGTGGAATATACAAAGCATATTAACAAATTGTATCTGCGCGAAAAATTGCGTGATTCTGTAAAGAATAATTTTAAAGGCTTTGAAATGTACTATCAGCCTGTAGTAGATGCAACGGCTGTTTCTAGCGGTAGTGATAAAATAGAAGGAATCCATGTAATTGGTGCAGAGGCTCTGCTCAGATGGTCATGCCCTGAAATGGGACTTTTGGGCGCAGACCAGATTGTTCCGATTCTTGAAGAAAGTGGTTTGATAGCTCCTGTCGGACGATGGATTTTAATCAAGACTTTTACACAGTGCAAATTGTGGAACGAATATGACAGCAAATTCCACATGAGCGTAAACCTGTCTTTTATGCAGTTTGAACGCAGCGATATCGTTCTTGACGTTCAGATGGCGCTTGAAAAATCAGGCGTTAATCCTGAAAACATTATTCTTGAAATTACAGAAAGCGGTTACATTGATCATCTTGAACTGCAGAAAATTTTGAATGAATTTCATGAGATGAAAATTAGGGTCGATATTGATGATTTTGGAACGGGATATTCAAACTTGCGTTATATTCAGAATTTGCATGCAAATACTTTGAAGCTTGATTATACTTTTGTTCATAAAGCGGTTCTTGATAAAGACGGTTCTTCCGAAAGAAAAGTAATTGAATACATCATCAATATGGCGCACGATTTGGGAATGAATGTCTGTCTTGAAGGCGTTGAATCTGAAAGCGATGTTGCAGTTCTTGCTCCGTTAAAAGCGGATAAATACCAGGGCTATCTTTTTGGAAAGCCTGTCAATTCTTTTGCGTTCCTCGACGAAAACCGAAAATATTTATTTGAGCGCAAGTAAAATGCTGGCTGCGGCATTTTCTCCGTCCATTGCGCTTGAAACTATTCCTCCTGAATAGCCTGAACCTTCTCCTGCAGGATACAGATTTTTAATTCCTGTACATTCAAATGTTTCTGTATTTCTGAGAATTCTGACTGGTGTGCTTGTGCGCGTTTCGCTTGCAATTAAAACTGCATCGCTTGAAATAAATCCTTTTGTAGTTTTTTCAAAATTGTGAAAGCCTGTTTCGAGGCGCTTTTCGATATGTTCAGGGAGCCATTTGTCAAGGCGGCTTGGAACTAATCCTGGTGTGTAACTTGACTCTGGCAAAGATGTGCTGTCTTTGTGGTTAAGGAAGTCGGTGAGCCGCTGGGCAGGTGCTGACTGTCCGCTGCCGTTTTGTTTTGTAAGTTTTTCAAGAGCTGTCCTGAAGTAAAGACCGGCAAGCGCTTTGCAGCCTGCTTTGTCTGCCTGTTCTTCAAATTCTTGCGGAATATCGTCAGGGCGGATTTCTACAACGATTGCAGCGTTTGACCAGCGCGAATTGCGTTTTGCGGTCGACATTCCGTTTACGACGATTTCGTCAGGACCGCTGCTTGAAGGTACTACAAAGCCACCTGGGCACATACAGAATGAATAGACACCGCGCTCATCTACTTGGGTTGTAAATCTGTATTCTGCAGTAGGAAGGTTTTTTCTGTCCTGACCGTGGTACTGAATAAAATCGATTAGTTCGCGCGGATGTTCTACGCGGACTCCGGCAGCGAATGTTTTTGGTTCAAGTGCGGACGGGCATTTTTTTGCAAGAAGACTGTAAATGTCTGATGCGGAGTGACCTGTAGCAAGCAAAACGGCATCTGCATAAAAAGAAGTTTCTGATTCTGTTTCCAGATTGACTGCTTTTATTCCTGTAATTTTAAAACTGGCAGCCGCATTTGCATTTTGCGGTAAGCGTTCAAGAATAAAATCTGAGCATTTTGTGTTAAAGTAGATTTCGCCGCCGAGTGAGATGATTTTATCTCTGATTGCATTTATTATTTTGGGAAGTTTGTCTGTTCCGATGTGCGCATGTGCATCTGTCAAAATGTTTTCGTCAGCACCGAAGAAGTTGAAAATCTGTAAAATGCGATTTACGTTGCCGCGCTTGTTGCTTCGTGTGTATAATTTGCCGTCAGAAAAAGTGCCGGCTCCGCCTTCGCCAAAGCAGTAATTTGAGTTTTCGTCAACAATCTTTTTAGTTGAAATTGCAGCGATGTCAATTTTTCGTTTTGAAGTTGTTTTTCCGCGTTCTATGATAATAGGTTTTATGCCGCTTTCTAAAAGTTTAAGGGCTGCAAAAAGTCCTGCCGGGCCTGAGCCGATTATGATTACGGATTTTTTTTCGCTGGCAGTTTTCCACTCTGGTGTAAAGGTCTGTGTTTCTGATAGCGGAATTTCTTCGTTTACAAAGACTTTGAGTTTTAAAACGATTTTGATTTGTCTGTGTCGAGCATCAATTGATTTTTTTAGAACGATATATTTTATTTTGCTTGCAGCTGCCTTTATGTTTTTTTCTGCAAGCTGGCGTGAAATTTTCTGTAAAATTATTGAATTATTGTTTTCGTCTTCCGGTTGTATTGTAATTGAAAATTCTGTAATCATTTAATGAGTATAACACATTGCAAAACTTAGATACAATAATCAAACCCGTTGAACTCTTTGTTTTTTTCGACGATTTCTTCTAGCGTGACGTTGTCGATGTAATTGTTTACGACGAGGTTAAAGTTTGTCCAAAAACTGTCGTTACCAATGCTTGAAACGGCATTTGTGTCTTCCCTGCCGTTGAGGATAAATTCGCCTTCCATTGCACGCAGAATTTCGCCGGCGCTGTAGTTTTCCGGTTTTTTTGAAAGTTTGTAGCCGCCGTTTATTCCGCGCAATCCGATTACAAGACCTGATTTACTCAGCTGCATTAAAATCTGTTCAGCGTATTTTGGAGAGAGATTCCTGCGGTGGCTCAGGAGTTTTAGAGGCGTAAAAGTTTCCGGGTTCTGGTCTGCAAGGTCTGCCATAAGTAAAAGTGCGTATTGTCCGCGTGTTGATATTTTTAACATATTTTCCTCTTTATAAATGACGTGTTTTATAAAATTACCTACTAAAATTATAGGTTAAATATAATATAACAAAGTTTTTCTTTTTTGTCATCAGAATTTGATAAATTTATTGCAGACAGTTTTTATGGAATTATGAATTTACACATTCTTAACATAAGATTAGTTTTGATTTAACAAAGCTGCTGTAATTTTAAGTCAACTTAAACAAAGTCAAAAGCCAGACTGTAAGTTTAAACTTTGCATTTGGCTTTTATAGGAGTTTTGTTATGAAAAGAAAAATGATGAAATTTTTGGGAATCGCTATGGCTCTTGCCCTTTTACCAAGCTGTTTTGCTGCAGGCAAGTGGAATAAAAAATCGGCAATCAGTGTAATCAGCCGCGAAGATGGTTCTGGAACAAGAGGTGCATTTATTGAACTTTTTGGAATTGAGCAGAAGAATTCTGCAGGAAAAAAAGTTGACTACACGACTGATGAAGCAACTATTACAAATTCAACTGCCGTTATGCTTACAAGCGTTGCAAGCGACAAATATGCAATCGGCTATGTTTCTTTGGGTTCTCTGAATAATTCTGTAAAGGCTCTTAAAATTGATGGCGCTGATGCAACAGTTGCAAACATCAAAAACGGTTCGTACAAAATCAGCCGTCCGTTCAACATTGCAGTAAAGGACAATCTTTCTGCAGCAGCACAGGATTTTGTAAATTACATTATGAGTTCAGACGGTCAAAAAGTAATCGAAGCAAACAAATACATTAAAGTTTCTGATGCTTCTTTTAAATCTACACAGGCCGGCGGAAAAGTTGTAGTTGCCGGTTCAAGTTCAGTTTCTCCTGTAATGGAAAAACTTATCGAAAGCTACAAAGCTGTAAATCCGAACGCAAAAATTGAACTTCAGACAAGTGACTCGACAACAGGCGTTACAAATGCTGCAAGCGGAACTTGTGATATTGGAATGGCAAGCCGTGCATTAAAAGACAGCGAAAAAGCAAAAGGTCTTAAAGAGATTACGATTGCAATTGACGGAATTGCAGTAATCGTAAACAAAGAAAACGAAATGAACGATGCTGCTAAAGATTTTATCCGCGATATTTACGTAGGAAAAATTACAAAGTGGAATGGTAAATAAAAAGTTTAGTTGTCAGTTGTTATCATGTTTATTAAAGTTTGCGTTGCAGACTTTCTTGTAAACTGCACATTCTGATTTGATTGCGAATGTGCACAAAAAGTCAATGAGGAAATACCAGTTTCCGATTTGGCTTTTTTTAGGAGTTTCTGAATGAAAGCAAAAGAGAAGATTTTTGAAATGCTGTTTCTTCTCGCTGCTGGTTTTTCCATTATTGCGGTTTTTATGATTTGCTTGTTTTTGTTTGCAAATAGTATTCCTGCAATTCATAAAATTGGATTTGTTGAATTTATTTTCGGACAAAAATGGAAACCAGGAAACGAGCTTTATGGAATTTTTCCAATGATTATTGGAAGTTTATATGTTACGGCAGGTGCGATTATTTTTGGAGTTCCTGTCGGACTTATGACTGCAATATTCCTTTCAAAATTTTGTCCGAAAAAGCTTCATAAATTTTTAAAATCGGCAATAGACCTTCTGGCAGGTATTCCGAGTGTAGTTTATGGATTTTTTGGATTAATGGTAATTATTCCATTTGTGCGAGAAGTTTTTGGCGGTAATGGAAATTCAATTTTAACGGCATCGATTTTACTTGGAATAATGATTTTGCCAACGATAATCAGCGTTTCTGAAAGTTCACTTAATGCAGTACCTGAAAGTTACTACGAAGGAGCAAGGGCATTAGGTGCAACTCATGAACGGAGCGTTTTTTATGCGATGCTTCCGGCAGCAAAATCGGGAATCCTTGCCGGCATAATTTTGGGAATCGGACGTGCAATCGGAGAAACGATGGCGGTAATTATGGTAGCCGGAAATCAGGCGCGTATTCCGACTTCGATTTTAAAAGGCGTAAGAACTTTGACTGCAAACATTGTTATTGAAATGGGTTATGCGACAGACTTGCACAGGGAAGCGCTTATTGCAACCGGTGCGGTTTTATTTGTTTTTATACTGATTATTAATTTGTGTTTTAACATTCTAAAAAACAGAGGTAAAAGATGAAAGCGATGAAAACTAAAGCAGTCCGTTTTATTGTTTATTTTTGTGCAGCGGTAACTCTTGGAATTCTTATTTTCATGCTTGCGTATATTTTGATAAAAGGAATTCCGTATTTAAATCTTTCGCTTTTTTCTCTGAATTATACATCTGAAAACTGTTCTGTAATTCCTGCGTTAGTAAATACACTTGTAATGACGCTTCTTGCTTTGCTCATTGCCTGTCCTCTTGGAATAGGCTCTGCAATTTATCTTGTCGAATATGCAAAAAAAGATAATAGGTTTATAAAAATCGTAAGGCTTACGACAGAAACGCTTTCTGGAATTCCTTCGATAATTTACGGACTTTTTGGTATGCTGCTTTTTGTCGGAACTTTGCACTGGGGATATTCAATTCTTGCAGGAAGCTGTACGGTTGCGATTATGATTTTGCCGACTATTATGAGAACGACAGAAGAAGCGCTGCTTTCAGTTCCGGACAGTTTTAGGGAAGGAAGCTTTGGACTTGGTGTCGGAAAACTGAGAACTGTTATGAAGATTGTAATTCCTTCGGCGATTCCAGGAATATTAAATGGAATAATTCTTGCGACTGGACGTGTTGTAGGAGAAACGGCCGCATTGATTTATACCGCAGGAACTGTTGCACAGGTTCCGAAAAATATTTTTGGTTCTGGAAGAACTCTTGCAATTCATATGTACGTTTTAAGTTCTGAAGGATTGCATACAAATCAGGCTTTTGCAACGGCAGTTGTTCTTCTTATTTTAGTAATCGGAATAAATGCTCTTTCCGGGGCGTTATCAAAGCGAATAGGAAAATAGAAAATGGCAAAAATAGAAATTGAAAATATGAATTTGTTTTATGGAGATTTTCAGGCATTGAAGGATATAAACTTGAAAATCGATGCAAACGAGATTACGGCTTTTATTGGTCCGAGTGGTTGCGGAAAATCTACGTTGCTTCGTTCCATAAATCGAATGAATGATATGGTTGAAGAATGTTCTATTACAGGAAAAATTCAAATTGACGGAAAAGATATTCTTGAGAAAAAAATCGATGTAAACGAACTTCGTAAAAAAGTCGGAATGGTTTTTCAAAAACCAAATCCTTTTCCGATGAGCATTTACGACAACATCGCTTTTGGACCGCGCACGCATGGAAAAATAAAAAAAGCCGACCTTGATGAAATTGTCGAAACTTCTTTGAGAAACGCTGCAATCTGGGACGAACTTAAAGACAACTTAAAAAAGTCTGCGCTTGCGTTGAGCGGCGGACAGCAGCAGCGTTTGTGTATAGCTCGTGCGCTTGCAGTTCAGCCTGACATACTGTTGATGGACGAACCGACGAGTGCGCTTGATCCGATTTCTACTTCTAAGATTGAAGATTGCGTAATGCGGTTAAAAGAAAACTATACAATCATAATTGTAACGCATAATATGCAGCAGGCAGTCCGCATAAGTGACAAGACAGTTTTCTTTTTGCTTGGCGAAATCATTGAATATGGTGATACAGAAAAATTATTCAGTATGCCTAAAAATAAGAAAACCGAAGACTACATCACTGGAAGGTTCGGTTGATTCTGGAGGGTAAAATGCGCGAAAAGTATGAAAAAGAATTACAGAATTTGAATTCAAGTATTATCAGTATGGGAAAAATGATTGAAGTTGCAATTGAAAGTGTAATACTGGCACTTATGTCTAAAGATATGGAATCGCTTGACGTAATTATTGCAAATGATGATGCAATCGATGAAAAAGAAAAAGAAATCGAACAGCACTGTCTTAAAATCTTGCTTCAGCAGCAGCCTGTTGCAACAGATTTGCGAATGGTAACTGCGGCATTAAAGATGGTTACGGATATGGAACGAATCGGTGATCATGCAGGCGACATTGCAGAACTTATAAAGCAGCTTCCGGATTTTGTTTATAATAAATTGAGTGATGTTCATCAGATGGGAACAGAAATTCAAAAGATGCTTCATGACAGCATTGATGCTTATATAAACCGTGATGTTTCAAAAGCGCAGGATGTAATTGCGCACGATGATGTAGTTGACGAGCTTTATCATAACATCAAAAAAGAGCTCGTTCGTCAGATTCAGGAAAATAAAGGCGATGGGGAACAGATTGCAGACTACCTTCTTATCGTAAAATATTTTGAACGGATTGGTGATCATGCGACAAATATCGCTGAATGGGTAATATTCTCGATTACAGGAAATCTGGTAAATTAGCGGATTTTCTATTATAATGACATAAGAAAGTAATTAGAATAAAAGTCGGGATATAAATCGGAATATAGCCAACGGGGGCATTATGACATCTCCAAAAGAACTGTCGATGAATCAAAAAATTGTAAGTCTCACAAAAGAGATTATAGAACTCACGGCTGAAAAAGATGACCTGCCTTTAAAGGTTGTTCAGCTTTTGATTGATGATGCAGAAGTGCAGGCTATTCAGGATTATGCAAATACAGTTTCTATTGTGAGGCTTGGATTTAATGACCACGGGCCTGTTCACATGAGGACTGTCTGCCGTAATGCCCTTAAAATGCTCAAGATATTTTATCAGGCAAAAATACAGACTTCGCTTGAAAAAGAGCAGTCAGGAACTTTTGCCGACAGCGTAACGGCTGTCATTCTCGCTTCGTTTTTTCATGATTTTGGAATGACAGTCGGAAGACAAGACCATGAACTTTATTCTGCAATTATAGGTCAGCCTATCATCAATTCAATTTTAAAAAAAGTTTTGCCAGAAGAAAAAGATTTAAAGCGCCGTGTTACGATTTATGCAATGGCGATGGAAGGAATAATCGGGCACATGGGAACGCGCAAAATTCATTCTGTTGAAGCAGGCATTATTTTAGTTGCTGATGGTTGTGATATGACAAAAGGTCGTGCGCGAATCCCTATGGAAATAAATACAAAACCAAGTGTCGGTGACATTCATAAATATTCAGCAAACTCAATAGAAAAAGTAAAGATTCTTGCAGGCGAAGAAAAGCCGATAAAAATCGAAGTACACATGAGTGCTGTTGTAGGATTTTTTCAGATTGAAGAAGTCCTGCTACAAAAAATCAGTTGCAGTCCTATAAAAGATTTTATCGAACTTTATGCCGGCGTCGACGACGATGAAATGAAAAAATATTTATAGAACTTTATAAAACAGAATCTCCATAAAAAGTAATTGTAAAAGTGCTGCCTTTGCCTTCGTCAGAGTCAAGCGTAACAATAGCGTTATGATATTTTGCAGCATGCTTTACGATAGAAAGTCCGAGCCCTGTTCCGCCGAGTTCTTTTGAACGGCTTTTTTCGATGCGGTAAAAACGCTCGAAAACCCTTTCTTTTTCGTTATGCGGAATTCCTATTCCTGTGTCTTTTACAGTAAGAATTACTTTGCTTTCTTTTTTGTTTGTATCTTTTGAAATGGAATTTATATTTACGTCAACAGAGCCACTGGGCTTGTTGTATTTTATTGCGTTGTCAATGAGGTTGTAAATCATTTCGTGAATGACGGAGCGTACTCCAAAAATCATTCCAGAACTTCCGGTAATGTTTAAATGGACGTTTTTATTTTTTGCTGTTGCAGAGAGAATTTTAAAAATGTCAGTCGTAACTTCACGAAGGCTTACGGCTTCTTTTTCCTGGCTTATTGATTTTTCGTCAAGCTTTGAAATTTTGATTATGTCATTTACAAGTTCTATCATGCGCTTGCTTTGTTCGTAAATTGTATTTGCAAAATCGATTGTCGTTTGTTTATCAGTCTCGCCCGTGCGCAGGATTTCTGCAAAACCGGAAATGCTTGTAAGCGGTGTTTTTAATTCGTGGCTTACGTTTGCACTGAACTGTTTGCGAAGTTCTTCGCGCTGCTCTTTTTCAAAGTTTTCTTCGGCGATTCGTTTTGTAAAAGGTTTTAGTTCTTCGTAGACATCTGCGTTTTCGGGATTTTCAAAATTGATTTTGTTAAGAGGCTCGATGATTTTTTTTGAGATTACCTGTGCAAAGGTGAGTGAAACGAAAAGTGCAATTATGAGCATGGCGACAAGGGTTTGTGCGATTTCAATTACGATGAGGGCGACTGAATGCTGGTTGCACGAAATTCGTATTACGTCTCCGTTCTGCAAAAGTTTTGCAAAGTATAAAGTTTTTTCTGTCATCGTTTTGGAAAAGCGCGAACTTGAATCTGTTCCGTTTTGAATTGCGCCGATGAACTCTGAACGCATTGAATGGTTTTCTAAAGTTAAAGCATTGACTGTGTTGTCAAAGTAAACTGTTCCGTCCGGGTGAATGAGTGTAATGCGGTTTTTCGTTTTTAATTCTGCAAGTTCGCTCGTGCGGTTTGTTTCTGCATAATGTTGTAAAAGGGAAACTTCTGTTTCAAGTTCGCTGAAAATCTGTTTTTCAAAATATGAATATGTATTTGAAATGAATAAAACTGCGCAGATTAAATAGATGAGAGTTCCGACAGAAAAGATGCTTGTAAAAATTTTGAAAGTGAGCGATTTTTTTTTCATAGGCATTTATATCCGACACCGCGGACTGTTTCAATGAGGTTTTCGTATTTTCCGAGTTTTTGTCGTAATGTGCGGATGTGAACGTCGACTGTGCGGCTTTCTATGTCGGCATCGATTTTCCAGATTGAGTCTAAAAGTTTTTCGCGCGTTAAAACGTTTCCGCGGTTTTTTATTAAAAGTGTCAGTAAGTCGAATTCCTTGACCGTAAGAAAAATCTGTTTGTCATCAGCAAAAACTGTATGTTTATTTAAATCGACTTTTAAGCCTTCGACTTCGAGAATTTTCTGTGTGTCACTGGAATCTGATTTTTCGTAGCGGCGGATTACGGCTTTTATTCTTGAAAGAAGCGCCATCATTCCAAATGGTTTTGTAATGTAATCGTCAGCACCGGCGTCAAGTCCTGTTACGACATCAAACTCCGTGTCCTTTGCAGTGAGCATTATTACAGGAATTCCTGAAGTGTCCTGATTTGAGCGGAGTTTGCGCAAAATCGAAATTCCGTCTTCTTCTGGGAGCATGATGTCAAGCAGGATTAATTCTGGCCGCGTTTTTGAAAGTCCCTGCCAGAATTTAGAAGGCAATTCAAAACTTGAACAATCAAAACCCTGAGTTTTCAGAGTGTAATCAATTAATTTTCGTATTGAGTCATCATCTTCTAATAAAAATATCATATTAAAAATGTAAAACTATATTTTGTAAAAATCAATTGAGAAAACACTCTGAATTGTTAAGATTGTGTAAAAAAATAAGTGACGTTGCAAAACCCTTAGTTTTCGTAAATCGGTTCAAAGTCTTCTGCAGGATGACCGCATAAAGGACATGTGAAGTCTTTAGGAAGTTCTGCACCATTGTAAACGTAACCGCAAATCTTGCATCTCCAGCCGACGATTTTTTTGTCTGACTGAACGGCAGGTTTTGGTTTGATGTCTTTCTGGTAGTCTGCATAAGTTACAGGCTGGTTTGAACTTAAAACTTGAGCATCTTCAACTTCTGCAATGAACAGTGTGTGAGTTCCCAAGTCCTGCGAAGAAAGAACTTTGCAGCTTAAAAGCGAGCAGGCATGACTTGTTATATACGGACACTGGTTTTTATCAAGTTTATATTCTGTTGAATAAAATTTATTTACGTCGCGACCGCTTTGAAAACCAAAGTTTTTGATTAAATCAAAAGTGCACGACTTGTCTAAAACAGAAAGGCTGAAAAATCCTGATTCCTTAATCATATTGCAAGTAAAGTTTTTATTTAAAACAGAAATTGCAATGCGGACAGGTTCAGATGCGACTTGAATACAAGTGTTTGTTATACAGGCGTTGATTTTTTCTCCGTTGCGTGCACCGAGAACAAAAACACCGTACGACAGATTATACAAAGCTTTTGAATCCATATTAAACTCCTATAAAAAGCCAAGAAGATAAAAATATTGTACACCAAATTTCAATTATTTCAAATACTTAAAAAAAATCTGTAAAAAGGAATTTACTTGATTAAATCCTTTTCAGTTTTGAAGAAATCTGTTATAATCTATTTATCTATAAGGAAGGTAGATTATTTATGATAGTTTCAACAAGAGGACGATACGCCCTGCGCGTGATGATTGACTTAGCAGAAAATTCAAATCAGGAAAGAATCCCTTTAAAAGAAATTGCCGAGCGTCAGGGAATTTCGCAAAAGTATATCGAATCAATTATGACGCTTTTGTCAAAAAATAAATTTGTCGATGCAGTTCACGGAAAAGGCGGCGGTTACAAATTGAATAAAAAACCGCAAGAATATCGTGTCGGCGATATTCTCCGCCTTACCGAAGGAACTTTGGCGCCTGTTGCCTGTCTTGAAAAAAATGCCCCTCCTTGCGATCGCAAAAAATTCTGCCGCACTCTTCCTATGTGGACAAAACTGGACAAACTTGTTGAAGACTACCTTGACAGCGTAACTCTCTCCGACCTCACCAAGTCATAAAAAATCCCCTTCCATTCAAAACTCGCAGCACGGGATAAATCCATGTTTGTAAAGAAAAGAAACGTCATAGACGCCCATAGAGTTTTGCGTCCCTGCAAAACTCGTAGCGCGAGTTAAATCCGTGTTTGTGAACAAAGGAAATTTACGAGCGCAGAGGACTTGACATTTTGAGGGGGGGGGTATAATAAAAACACTTTTTTTACAAAACAGTTTTAAAGGGGGTTTTTATGAAAAAAGTTATTGGAGTTTTTGCAGCACTGTGCGTTATGGCAGGAGCAGCATTTGCAAGAGGCGCTTATGACGGAGATATTCAGTTGCACCTTGGAGTTGGATTTGATTCTGCAAAATTCGAAAAGTCAGCAGCGCCGTATTCTGGGTATGTTGCAAAAACCACTTCTGAAGGAGCTTCTGCAACATTTGATTTTGACATTGCAACATGGCATCTTTTTAATTTTAACGATGTATTCGGACTTGGTTTTGTAGTTGGTTTTAATGGTGGAATTGGTGGTACTACAAAAATGGCTTGGAAAAGTTCTGATTCTTTAGGAAACACTGTTTCTGGACAAATGAAAGAGAAGGATCTTTTTTTAGCTGCTCATTTTAACGGTATCATCGGACCTGCTGTAGGAATTAAACTTGGAAATGTCGTAAAATTTGATATTGGATTAGGTCTCGCTTATGGTTTTGGAATGTTCTCGTCAGAGTATTTAGATGAAGGTGGTTATGGATATTCTAGAACAACAGATATGTACATTATTGGCGGAGTTGGATTTGGTGCAGAAGTTCAGGCAAAGTTTGTTCCAAACAGTCCTGTAAGTCCTGTTATCGGTTACCGTTTTGCAGTAATTCCTACAAAGTCATATACAAAAAATTCCGAAAAATATGACGTTGATTCTGTAAACTACTTCAACAATGAAATCTATGTTGGAATTTCTTTTAACTGGTAATAAGTCGTAAAGTCATATTAGTTAAGGTAAAACTGTCCGTTATAGCGGGCAGTTTTTTTTGTAAGTTTACGTCCCTGCAAAACTCGTAGCGCAAGATAAATCCATGCTTGTTAAGGAAAGAAATTCCCTAGACACCCATAGAGTTTTGCGCCATGCAAAACTCGTAGCGCAAGATAAATCCGTGTTTGTTGAGGAAAGAAACTCCCTAGACGCCCATAGAGTTTTGCGCCATGCAAAACTTGTAGCGCGAGTTAAA
>SAMEA3663026__coassemble_510_pt1 | contig 19373 bp, 14 predicted proteins | sample SAMEA3663026__metabat2_low_PE_034 | metagenome-assembled genome bin SAMEA3663026 (sample SAMEA3663026) | pig gut metagenome | biome: pig gut; feature: pig-associated habitat; material: faeces | place: France | collected 2012
TGCAATTCTCGTAACGCGAGCTACACCCATGTTTGTAAGGAATTGAAATTTACGAGCGTTTTATGCTAATATGTTCCGTCAGATTAAAATTCTGACTGACTTTTTATTACTCCACGGGAGGTTTTTTTATGAAACTTTGGCAGACAGGGGCTTATCTTGTAAACGGAAAACTTGAAGAAAATTATTCTGGTTCTAAAGAAGATGGTGTTAAAAAAACTATTGCATATTCTATTTTGCAGAAACACAATACTTCAGGTAACAGCGAAAACCTCAAAATTAAATTTGACAAAATTACTTCCCACGACATAACTTATGTAGGAATCATTCAGACAGCACGCGCATCAGGACTTACAAAATTCCCTATTCCATATGTACTTACAAACTGTCATAACTCACTTTGTGCAGTAGGCGGAACGATTAACGAAGACGATCATATGTTCGGACTTACGTGTGCACAAAAATACGGTGGAATTTACGTTCCTCCGCATCAGGCTGTAATTCACCAGTTTGCGCGCGAAATGCTCAGTCGTTGTGGTGATATGATTTTAGGTTCTGACAGCCATACTCGTTATGGTGCGCTCGGTACAATGGCAATCGGCGAGGGCGGCGGCGAACTTGCAAAACAGCTTTTGAATAAAACTTACGATGTTTCTTATCCGGGTGTTGTTGCAGTTTACCTGACAGGTTCTCCTGTAGCAGGGGTTGGCCCGCAGGATGTTGCGCTTGCAATCATAAAAGCAGTTTTTGACAACGGCTACGTAAAAAATAAGGTGATGGAATTTATAGGACCGGGCGTTTCTAATTTGAGCGCAGACTTCCGTATTGGAATCGATGTAATGACTACAGAAACGACATGCCTTTCTTCTATTTGGCGTACTGATGCTAAAGTTGAAGAATGGTATGCAATTCATGGACGCCAGAATGATTATAAAGAATTGAACGCAGAAGACGGTGCTTATTATGACGGGGCAATTGAAATTGATTTGGGCGAAATTCGTCCGATGATTGCACTTCCATTCCATCCGAGTTGTGCTTATACAATTGATGAAGTGAACGCAAACCTTGCTGACGTTCTTGATGAAACAGAAAAACGTGCAAAAGTCAGTTTCGGCGACAAAGTTCAGTTCTCTCTTAAAAATAAAATCATTGACGGAAAACTGTACGTTGACCAGGGTGTAATTGCAGGTTGTGCAGGCGGCGGATTTGAAAATATTTGTGCTGCTGCGGACATTCTTAAAGGCAAAGATACTGGTAACGGAAAATTCCTTTTGAACGTATATCCTGCTTCAATGCCTGTTTATCAGGAATTAATGAAGAACGGTGCATTCAGTGCTTTAGTTGATGCCGGTGCAATTATAAAGACAGCATTCTGCGGACCTTGTTTTGGTGCAGGTGATACTCCTGCAAATGGTGCATTTTCTATCCGCCATTCGACAAGAAACTTTCCTAACCGTGAAGGCTCTAAAATCCAGAACGGTCAGCTTTCTTCTGTTGCTCTTATGGATGCGCGTTCAATTGCGGCAACTGCTGCAAACAAAGGATTTTTAACTGCAGCAACAGAATACGATACAGAATTTAGCGGCAAGAAATATTTCTTTGATTCACAGATTTATGCAAAACGTGTTTATGACTCAAAAGGAATTGCACATCCTGAAGTTGAAATTCAGTTTGGACCGAATATCAAAGACTGGCCTTCGATGAAACCTCTTTCAGACGATTTGCTTGTAAAAGTCGTTTCTGAAATCCATGACCCTGTAACTACGACTGACGAACTTATTCCGTCTGGTGAAACTTCTTCGTTCCGTTCAAATCCGCTCGGTCTTGCAGAGTTTACATTAAGCCGAAAAGACCCTGCATACGTAGGGCGCGCAAAAGCAGTCCGCGATTTGTCTGATGAAGTAAAATCAGAAGTTCAGAAGGCTGCACAGATTTTTGAAAGTGCAAAACCAGAATTTGCAGGACGTGTTCAGAAGGCAGGACTTGGCTCTACGATTTTTGCAGTAAAACCTGGAGACGGTTCTGCGCGCGAACAGGCTGCAAGCTGTCAGAAAGTTCTTGGCGGTTGGGCAAACATTGCAAACGAATATGCAACGAAGCGCTATCGTTCTAATTTAATAAACTGGGGAATGCTGCCGTTTTTGTACAAGGATGGTGATAAAAATCTTCCTTTTGCAAATGACGACTACGTATTCATTCCGGATGTAAAAAAGATGATTCAAGACAAACTTGCTTCCGTAAAAGCATATGCAATAAAAAAAGACGGCACTGTAAATGAATTTGAACTTTCAACAGGCGATTTGACTGATGATGAGAGAAAAATTATTCTTGCAGGTTGTCTGATTAATTTTTATCGCGAATAAATTTCAAATCCATAATTTTTTTATTGAACAGCCGGTCAGAAAGCTAAAAAGTTTTTTGATCGGTTCCATCAGGTGAAGATATGAAAAAGAAAATTGCCGTACTGGCATGTGGTTGGGCACAATATTTTTTGTATGATTTTTTGCAGGGTGTTGAAAAAATTGCAAAAGAAAATAATGCAGATGTTTATATTTTTAATTGCTATGACTATGTTGAATTTTCTGGATACCCGAACGCTACTGGTTTTTCCATTTATCGTTTAATCAATTATGAAGAATATGACGGAATAATAATTCTTTCTGATTTAATAAAAAATCCCCGTGTGCTTGAAATGGAACGTCAGCGGATTTTAAAATCAGGTAAACCTGCCGTTTCTATAAATTTAAAATTAAAAGACATAAGCTGCATGCGTATAGACAATTATACCGGATTTTATGAACTTGTCACGCATCTTATAAAAGAACATAATGCGAGAAATCTGTTTTACATTGACGGCAATGAAACTTCACTTGATTTTACAGAACGAAGAAAAGCATTCCGTATGGCGCTTCAGGATAATCAGATAGAACTGAACAGGGAAAACATTTTTACTGTTGAGCACAGTTCATTCAATTACGGCTATAATGCTGCTTCTGAAATTTTTTCTTCTGACAGAAAACTTCCTGATGCGATTGTATGTGCAAACGATTTGATTGCGCTCGGCGTTTTAAAAGCTGCCGCAGAACGCAATATAAAAATTCCTGAACAGCTGAAAATTGCAGGCTATGATGGAAACTATTTTGCCAGAAATGTAATTCCTGCAATTTCTACAGTAAATGACAACGCATTCAAAATTGGAACTGAGTCTGCAAAGCGGGTTCTTACAGGTTTTACGGAAGTTCAGGATTTTAAAATAAAATCAATGCCGATTTACCAGGGTTCTTGCGGCTGCGAGTCAAAAATCATTACTGACCAGAAGCTTTTTTCGCTGAAATTTTTATCAGAAATAAGTCAGAGCGAAAATTTTGCAGCCCAGTTGAATCAGATTGAAGAAATTTTTACTGACGCTGCTGACGTTTTTACACTTCTTACAAATCTTGAACTGTTCTTTTCTAAGTCGCATACTTTTGAAGGTTCTGATTTCTGTATATTCTTAAAAGCGGACTGGTCTTCTGTTCTCATTAATTCTGAAGAAAATCTGCCACAGAACCTTTCTTATGGAAGTCAGGTTCAGGCGATTACTTCGATTCAGAACAATGTAAAATATCCGAGGGAAATTATAAAGACAAAGGATTTGATACCTTCAAAAATGCATTCAGATGAATGCAATACTTTTTTATTCATTCCGATTTTTAATCATTCGTATGTGCACGGATATTTTGTCTGCAAGAATTCTCTGTCGATGATTTCAAATTATCATGGGCATCAGTGGACAAGAACTTTTGGCGCATGCATAGAACGTTTCAGAAAGAAAAATATGTATAAGCAGATGAGCCAGCAGTTTTTGCGGCTTTCTACTCGTGATGCACTTTCGGGAATGTTGAACAGGGTTGGAATGGAAAAACTTGCAAAGCCGTTCTATCAGCAGAACAAACACAACGGGCTTACTACAGTTTTGTTTTTTGTTGACATAAACTCTATGAAAACGATAAACGATAAATTTGGACATCTGCACGGTGATTTGGCAGTAAAGACAATTGCTCAGGCAGTTTTACAAGTTGTTCCGCGAAACTGGCTTTGTATCCGTTACGGTGGTGATGAATTTTTAGTTGTCGGAAACAGCAAGAACTATAATGGCGAAGACTACTGTAAGATGATTACTCAGATGGTTCTGAAAAAAAGTTCTACGATGCATTTACCGTATAATCTTTCTGCAAGTGTCGGTACTTTATCTGTTCCTGCAAATTCTCCGCTGTCGCTTGAAGAAGCAATCGAAAAAGTTGACGAAATAATGTATGAACAGAAACAGATGTTCCACAAGACACATCATTAATTGTATGTGTTTTGTCTGAGAAATTTATCTGAGCATTTCCTTGCTGATTTTATAAACGCTTCCGCAGTTATGGCATATAACTTCTATAGGGTCGGGGTCATCTTTTATGATTGACTCTACTTCTGATTTAGGAAGGTTTTTGATTTGCCGTGCAAAATTTTCCATTGAGCACGGACAGTCAAAAATGATGTCGCGTTCAAGAACTATTGTCGGACTGAATTCTCTGAATAAACCGTAAACGATGTCTTCTCTGGTTCCTTTGTCGGCAAACCATTGTCCGATTGACGGCATGGCTTTAAAAGCGTTTTCAGCTTTTAAAATCAGTTCTTCCTGCGCCATATCTGCAAATTCTTTTATTGCGTTGTTTTTTTTGTCTGATTTTTCAGAATTATTTTTGCCGCCGTAAACAGGTATTGTCTGTAAAAACAGTCCTCCCGCTCCTATAACCCTTCCTTCTTTGTCAAACTGAATGCTTGTGTTAAAAGCTGTATTAATCTGTTCGGACTGCGAAAAATAATATGCAAGGTCTTGTGCAATGTTTTTGTAAATGATTTCTGTAGTTCCTGTCTGGGGTTCACGCGCGCCTTCTTTTAAGCGGCTTACAGAAACTGTTCCGTCACCTAAAAAAGCAGATAAGTCCCAGGAGTCAAGCGGTTTTTCTACAGGAATATGGTCATTTAAAATAAAGCCGCGGACATAGCCTGTGCTGTCTGCTTCTACAGAAAAACCGCGCGCGCTGCCATTTGTGTCATATCTGAAAACTAAATGTTCTTTGCCTTTCATCGTCGGAATCATCAAGGCGGCACACAAAATTCCTTGTCCTAAAAGCATTGTTTCAAGTAGCCCGAGGTTGTGCTGGATTCTCATCTGGTTTATTAATTCAGTTCCATTAAAGAAAGCGCCGCGAAACCTTCCGTCTGCCATTATAAAAACGCTCATTCCGTCTTTTTCAATTTTTGAAAGGTGTTCTGACAAAACTTTGTCTGTAATTTCTTTTTTTATCATAATGTTTTTTTCCTAATCTTCTTTTTTTGAATTTACCCATTCCTTAAAACTGTTGGCAAGGGCATACGAATCGTGTTTACCGGAAATTTCTGAGAGCATGCACGGAATGATAATTTCTTTTTTTATTGCATTCCATTCTGACGGGTACGATGTAGGGGATTTAGGAATTGAACTTGCAGGAGTTTTTGCAAGCAGGTATTTATAATACACAGGCAGAACCTGCTCGTTTACTGATATGAGCGAAGAAAAACCGCCTGCAATTCCGAATGTGTTTGTGTCAAGATTCATTTCGATGCGGCATTTAAGCATCTGTTCCTGCGAAGTCTGATTCATAAACCATTGAATGAATTTTAATGCAGCATTTTTATTTTTTGACTTACGATATATTCCAATCATTACCATATCTTCCTGAACAGGCGATTTTCCGTTTTGTATAAACCATCTGAAATCGATTTCATCAAGCTGGTCTTCTGAAAGCGATAAAAGCCTGCTGCTTGTCGTATAGGCAAAAAGTGATTTTTGCTGCATCACTTGCTTGTTGAACGGTGTGTAAAGATATTTAAACGCAAAGTCTTTTTCTTCGTTATATGAAGTGTTAATAGTATCAGTCCAATCAATTAAAGATTTGCATGTATTTTCATATAACGGAATATTGAATTTTAACTCACTGTTTTCTATTTTAAATTTTACATCATTTGTGCGCAGTACTTCATATAGAAAATCAGGGTTCCACTGTGGCGCAAAAGCCATTTTTTCATATATGCCGTTTTTATTTTTTACATTGAAATTTTTTGAATATTCTTTTATCTGGTCTGTCGTAATCGTATTTGATTCGTTTACGTATTCAAGGTTTTCTGAATCAAAGACAAAAGCACCGAGATTAAAACTTACAGGCAGAAGATACTGGATTTTTCTGCTTCTGCCTGATTCCAGCAACTCGGGGTAAAAATCTTCTTCTTTCAAATCTTCTGAAAAAACTTTGTTTACTGGTGAAAAAATCTTTTTTTGAATTCCGCACAAAAGCCAGCTGCCTGCAATTAAATCAGGAGATGTAGAATTTTTTTTATCAGACAGATTGTTGATTAAATCTGATTTATAAACGGCAGCGACTTTTACTTCTTTTTGTGATGAATTAAAAAGTTCGACGTAAGATGCAAATTCAACGTTATCTGTCCAAAGTATCAGCGCTTCCTGATTTTTTGAACAGCCGGCAATTAATGCCAACGTTAATGCAGTCAGCAATACTTTAAGACAGATATGTTTTTTCATAATTCCTCGGCGGCCTTATAGATTGTTGTATATACGTTTTCAAGTTTTTCTTTTTCTATACTGCTGAAGGCAACGCGCAGTGTCTTGCTGTCAATTGAAACAGTACCGATTCCGTATTCCTGCAAGATTTTCTTTCGGAGGAGTTCGGCATCTTTTCCAATAACTTCAAAGCTCATAAAATAGCCTGAATTAAAAGGAAGCGGTTTCAGACAGGAACACGAATGTGTGTCGACAAAATTGCGTACGATTGCATAACGTTCCTCGAGAATTTTACGATATTCCTGTTTTTGTTTTTCTGTTTCAGGATCTTTCATTGCGCGCAAAAGCAAGCTTTGAGGCGGGGTAGAAGAGCAAGAAACAGATGAACGGATGATACCCATTAATTTTGTAATTAATGCTGAATACTGTTCGTCACTCATCTGGGCATTGCCGAAAGTGATAAATCCGCTTCTGAATCCCCATACAAAATCTTCTTTTGTAGGACCGTCAATTTTTACTGCGAGAATGTTTTTGTCAAGATCGCAAGTTTTTGCAAAGAGAGATTCTGGTTCGATGTTATTTTCGTAATTAAGCCCGAAGTAAGCATCATCGCTTATTGCAAGAATTTTTGTTCCGGCAGCAGCTGTTTCTTTTAAAACGCGACAGATTTCTTTTGCTTCGTCTTTTGTAGGACTGTAGCCTGACGGGTTTTGAGGAAAATTCAGCAGGACGCGGACAGAACCTGATGATGCTTCCTTTTTTACAGCTTTTTCAAAACTTTCGATATTGAAATGGCCGTCTTTAAAAAGTTCAAACTGAACGAACCCTGCATTGCGCCGTGCCTGAGCGATTAATGCGTAATTATCCCATGAAGGATCTGCTGTAAGAAGTGTTTTTGTTTCGTCAAGGAATAAATCTGCAATGTATGAAATTCCTGCAGTAAGACCTGGAACTAAAACAGGCAGTGAGATTTTTTTATTTTTAAGTGATGGATTTTTTTCAATGATTTTTTCTTTCCACAATTCACGTAAATCAGGATTGCCGGCAGTCGGAGCATATCCTACGAGTTCGGCTTCTGATAATTCAGGAACAAATTTGTGAATTGAATTTAACATAATCGGGTGACCGCCTTCGACTGTCATTCCTATTGTTCCGTTTGCTATTTTGCCTAATTTTTTTGCTTCTCCGCTTTGTGCAATAATTCCATTTGGAAAGTAGATTCTCTTTCCAAAATCAGAAAACAAGGCTTCTGCAATTGAGCCGGATAAAACTGAATTTAGTTCTTGTGCTAATGGTTGTATCATGATAAAAACGATTATACCAAAATGCGGTTGTAAATTTCAAGCGCTCGTAAATTTCAATTCCTCACAAACACGGAAGCAGCTCGCGCTACGAGTTTTGCTTGGGCAAAACTCTATGGGCGTGCAGACTGTTGTAGTGGTAAATTTCAAACGCGCAACCAATTCGCGATACGAGTTTTACGGCGCTCGTAAATTTCAATTCCTCACAAACACGGAAGCAGCTCGCGCTACGAGTTTTGCTTGGGCAAAACTCTATGGGCGTGCAGACTGTTGTAGTGGTAAATTTCAAACGCGCAACCAATTCGCGATACGAGTTTTACGGCGCTCGTAAATTTCACTTCTTCACAAACACGGAAGCAGCTCGCGCTACGAGTTTTGCTTGGGCAAAACTCTATGTGGAGTGCAGACTGTTGTAGTGATAAATTTTGAAAAGAATAGGCAAAATCAAGAAGACCAGGAGATTTGGGAAAGATGGAAGTAAGTGGGGACGTGATGCCAAAACACAAATTAGTTTGTTGCTAATTCGCCAAATAGAATAATGCCAAATCGCCAAGTGTAAACTTGCCAAATCGCCAAATGCGATGTACAATAAAGGTATGGAAAATTATAGACCACGACTTGCAGATAAAACTCTTGAACGCAAACTAAAAGGAAAGGGTGCTGTTCTTATACAGGGACCAAAATGGTGTGGTAAAACAACAACCGCAGAGCAGATGGCTAAAAGCATTTTATATATGTCTAAGCCTGAAGATGTAAAATCAAATTTAATGGCTGCGGATATTAAGCCTTCTAAACTGTTGGAAGGTGATATACCTCGTTTGATTGATGAATGGCAGATTGCTCCAAAGCTCTGGGATGCTGTCCGGTTCGAAGTTGATCACAGAAAAGGAATGGGGCAGTTTATTCTAACTGGTTCCGCAGTTCCTCCAGATGATGATGAAATCTTTCATACAGGCACAGGTCGTTTTGCTTGGATAAAGATGCGTCCGATGTCACTGTTTGAGTCTGGAGAATCTACGGGAGAAATTAGTCTTAAGGCTTTATTCGACCATCCGAAACGGATTCTGGCAGAAAATAAAATTAATGATATAGACAAGCTTGCATTTTTAATTTGCCGTGGTGGCTGGCCAGGATCAATTGATATGGAAGATGATATTGCTTTGGATCAGGCATTCGATTATTTTGATGCAATTGTGAACACTGATATTTCCAGAGTTGATAATGTAAAGCGCGATTCAGAACGGGCAAAACGGTTGATGAAATCCTATGCCCGAAATCAGGGAACACAAACTCCTTACACGGTTCTTCGTGATGATATTCTTGCAAATGATGCTGAAACTTTAACCGAAGACACTGTCTACTCATATACAAACGCTCTCCGAAAGATTTTTGTTATTGAAGATATGCCTGCCTGGAATCCGAATCTTCGCTCAAAAACTGCAATCAGGACTTCAGATACACGCTACTTTACAGACCCCTCTATTGCAACTGCAAGTCTGGGTCTTGGACCAAATGACCTTGTAAAAGATCTGAATACAATGGGACTGTTCTTTGAAACAATGTGTGTCCGTGATTTACGTGTTTATGCGGAAAGTCTTGATGGTGAAGTGTTCCATTATCGGGATAAGTCTGGACTTGAATGCGATACTGTTATTCATTTGAGAAATGGAAGTTTTGGTTTGATTGAAATAAAACTCGGCGGCGACCATCTGATAGAAGAAGGGGCAACAAACCTCAAAACTTTCAGTGCAAAGATTGATACAAACAAAATGAAAGAACCTGCCTTTATGATGGTTTTGACAGGTGTAGGTAAATATGCATACTGCCGAGAAGACGGGGTGTATGTTGTTCCAATAGGCTGCTTAAAGGATTAAGATGAAAAACAGAAAAAAACTATTTACTATCATATTTTGATAGCCAAAAAATGGATGATAGATTAAAAGAAATCTTGGAGGAGCAGATGATGCTACATTCAAGGTTAACACTGAAAAATCCTCAGGTAAGATTTATTCAGAGTTTCCTTAGAAGTGACGGATACTTAATAGTCATATTGTAAAGGAGACTATTATCATGAGGAGAAACTATTACGCGACAGGAAGAGAAGATTTTGTCGCTTTTTGCAATTTCAGGCTGAAGGAAGTAGATGAGGTCGGTTACGCTGTCATAAAGCGGAGTGTTTTTATACTGCTGCAGAACGCGCAACCAGCTCGCGCCCTGCGCGGCATCCGGGTTCTTAGGGCGGAGCCCTAAGTCGTGCTGGGGAAAGAGGGAGGTTTGGAGGGAGAGAACCCCCGCTTCGAAAGTAGAGAGGTTCTCTTTCTCCAAAGAGATTTACACAGTAGAACAAAATTTGAAATTTTGTTATAGTTTTTGGTGAAAATTTATAGGAAAAAGTTATGTATAAGAATGTCAACATAAATGAATCTGATTTGAATGAGTGTCGGGCGCTTGCTGACAGGTGTCGTGAGGAAGCTAAAAAGAGGCTTGTGGGACAGTCGCAGGTTATTGACGGAATAATAACAGCCTTTGTTGCAGGAGGTCATGTTCTTCTTGAAGGAGTGCCGGGGCTTGCAAAAACGCTGGCTGTCAAGACTTTTGCAGAAATATCGGGATTAAGTTTTAAAAGAATTCAGTTTACGCCTGATTTACTTCCTGCTGATTTGACGGGAACTTTGATTTATGAACAATCTAGCGGAAGGTTCAGCGTGCGCAAAGGGCCTGTTTTTACGAATGTCGTTTTTGCTGACGAAATAAACCGCGCGCCTGCGAAAGTTCAGTCTGCACTTTTAGAAGCAATGGCAGAAGGTCAGGTAACTATCGGTGAAACTTCGTACAGGTTGCCTGAGCCTTTTTTTGTTCTTGCAACGCAGAATCCGATTGAACAGGAAGGAACTTACAATTTGCCAGAAGCTGAACTTGACAGGTTTTTGATGAAAATCATTGTTCCGTATCCGACTGCAAAAGAAGAAGTCGAAATCGTAAAGACATGTGGCAATGCAGATTCAGTGAAGGTTTCGCAGATTTTTGACGAACGGAGCCTTTCAAAATGCCGTTCTGTTCTTGAAAATATTGTATGCGATGACAAAATCATAGAATACATAGTTTCGATTGTAAACGTAACGCGTCCTTCTGCAAAGAACACCGGCGAGTTTAGAAGTCCAGTTAATTTTTCAAAAGCAAATGATGATATCATAAGATATATAACTTATGGCGTTTCTCCTCGTGCAGGAATTGCGCTTCTGCAATGTGCAAAAGTAAATGCGCTTTTCCAGGGAAGAAGTTTTGTTCTGCCGGAAGATATAAAAGCTGTTGCGCCAAACGTATTGCGTCACAGGCTTATTTTGTCTTATGAAGCCAGCGCTTCAGGAATTACTGCAGATGACATTATTGCAAAAATTTTAGACTTTATGCCGCTTCCTTAATATTCAGGTAATTTTATAGAATTAATTTATCAGAGTAATAAAGATATATTTATGGAAGATTCTGTTTTTGCAAATAAAGATTCATTTATTCAGCGTGCCTCATTATTACGGATTACTACAAAGATACTTGCGAACACTCTTCAAAACGGTTCGTTTAAATCTTTGTATCACGGTCAAGGAATTGAATTTAGCGGTGTTCGCGAATATTTACGCGGAGATGACGTGCGTGCGATTGACTGGAACGTTACTGCAAGAAGCGGTAAGCCTTATGTCAAGACTTTTGAAGAAGAACGCGAACTTCAGATTTTTTTAGTAATAGACTGTTCATATTCAATGCTTACAGGTTCAAAAGGCAAGACAAGGCTTTCTGCTGCGATGGAAACTGCTGCTCTTTTGACTTTTGCCGCAGAACATAATTCAAATCCTGTGGGCGCAGTTATGTTCAGTGGAGATATTGAATTTGTCTGTTCTCCAAAAAGCGGGCAGAATCAGACGATGATACTGTTAAGCCATTTTGACAGAAAAATTAAAATAAAGAAAAAAGGTTCTGTCCTGCCGAATGCACTTTTGGGAGCAGGAAAAGTTTTAAAAAAGCGGTCGCTGATTTTTGTAATTTCTGATTTTCGAATGAAAGACTGGGAAGAGCCCTTGGTTCACCTTGCAAGCAAGCATGACGTTGTATGTGTACGTATCGGAGATCCTTCTGATTACAGTTTGCCTGAAATCGGTGCGGTCCCTTTCCGCGATCCTGAAAACGGAATAAAAAAAGTTCTGCCTACAAGTTCAAGGATTTTCAGAAGTAGCTGGAAAGAAGACGGAAGAATGAGGCTTCAGCGTTGGACTGACAGCTGTTTAAAACACGGCGCGCATCCTTTGCAAATTTCAACTGCCGAAGACCCGCTTACTGTCCTTACTTCTTTTTTTTCTACGAGGGAAGTAAAATGAAAAAAACATTCTGCGCTTTCTGTTATTTTTTATTTTTGATTTTTACAGTTTTTCCGCAGGAATCTGAATTTGTAAATCAGGTTCTGCTTCCGCTTGAAGTTTTTGTCGGCGACCATGCAGAAATAAGATATACGTTCAGGTCTGCAATCGATTTTTTTTCTGGTGATGAGAATATAGAACAGCGTGAACTTGAAAATCCTTTTGTCGGGCTTGAAGATAAATTTTCTGTCATAAAAGCGGAATTATATAGAACTGATATGGAATATACTGTCCGCTTTGTAATCATTCCATGGAAAACAGGTGCAATAACTTTTCCGTCGTTTAATTTAAATACCGCTTTGGGGATTACTTCATCATACAGTCCTAATAAAGCCAGTCCTGACAAAGCTTTTGGAAATGAAATTGGTGAGCCGCAGTTTTTTGTTTCGCTTGAACCTGTTCATGTAAAATCAATTGTAGAAAAAACAGGCAGCAATCAGATGATGCCTCCTATTCCGCCGATTATAATTCCTGGAACGACCTATATAATATTTTTGTTTTTATTTCTGGCTATCGTATTTTTTATTTTATTCTTGCGTATACTTTTAAGATTTAACAGCATACGGCGAAAATGGAATTTGTATTTGCAGAAAAGGCGATATAAGAAAAATGCAGAAGAAACTTTAAAGAAAATAAAAAAACTTTCAAAAAATACAAAATTGACTGACATAGAATTCTGCTATGAGCTTCAGACAATAATGCGCAGTTATCTCGAGTTCAGGTTCGACTTCAGGTTTACTTCAATTTCGTCAAATTCAATCCGCTCGTCTTTTGAAAAAATTTTTGCAGGAACAATTCCAAGCGAAATTGCGTTTGCAGTAGAAGACATTACTGCAATGTTCGTGCGTACAGATTATATCCGTTATGCGCATGACTCAATTGATTCAAGGCTTTATCCACCATCAGAACATCAGGCAGCTCTCGTAGAATCAGAGCGAAAGACGCTTTCCGATATGATTATAAAATCGATAAACTGTTTTGAAAATTCTGAAGAACAGTTGGAGGAAAATTATGTCAGTTGATTTTATGAATCCTGCAGGTTTTTTGTTTCTGCTATTGATTCCGCTTGTATATACGTTCAGAAAAATTAAAATTTTTTCAAGGATAACTCTGCCTCTGACTTTTTCTGATTGGAATGGTTGGGTTTTTACATGGGACGACAAACTGCGAAAAGCTGCTGCTGTTTTTTCTGAGGTACTGACTGTTGTCGGTTTTTTGTTTGTTGTGACAGCATATTCTGAACCTGTAGTTCATCATCAGGAAAAAGTTTTTACTTCGCGAGGAACTGACGTTTTATTTGTTCTTGATACAAGTCCGTCAATGGCAGCGCGCGATATAAACGGTATTACAAGGCTTGAAGCTGCTGTATCTACTATTAATAAACTTGTAGAATCAAATCCGGGTGCTTCTTACGGGCTTGTCGTGATGGGTTCTGAGGCAGCTTCTGTCGTTCCGCTTACGAATGATATTGCAGCTTTTAAGACACGGCTTGCAAAAGTTCAAATCGGAAGTATGGGAGACGGAACTGCAATCGGGACAGGATTGAGCAGTGCGGTATATCACATAAAGTCTACAAAGGCAAAACGAAAGTGCATCGTAATTTTAACTGACGGCGAAAATAATGCAGGAGAAATTCATCCTGAAACAGCTGGCGCGCTTGCCAAAAAAAACGGAATAACTTTATATACTGTCGGAATCGGAACAAAAGGAACAGTTCCGATTGAATACGTAAATCCAAACGGAAAAATTTATTCAGGATATCTTGATTCAAATTTTGATCCGACGCAGCTTGAAAACATTGCACTTGCAGCAGGGGGAAGGTATTACAGTGTAGAATCTCTGTCTGCAATGAATATGGCGCTGTCTTCGATAATTAAAAAGCAGGATGTCATTCAGAGTTATTATATAAAGACTGTTGATGATTTTTATTACGATAAAATGATTATTGTTTCGCTTTGCTGTTTTGCACTGGCGTGGGTAATTAAACGACTTTATTTAAAGGAGTTTATTTAATATGGGCATAAAATTTTCCAGACCGCAGTTTTTGTGGCTTTTGATTCTTTCTGTTTTTTTTATATTTTACATTTTAAGAAAATGCAGACGCGCAAAAAAAAATGCAGAACTTTTTATCAATAAAAGTAATGACGAAATTGCGGTTTATTCACCTGCTCAAATTTACTTTAAGCTTTTTCTAAAAGGAATCTGTCGTTGTCTTGCACTCGTTTGTCTTGTTCTTGCTCTTGCAGGAATTTCATGGGGCAGCGTTTCTACTCCTGTTCAGAAAAGCGGAAATGCCTGTGCTTTTGTTTTTGACATCTCTTACAGTATGATGGCAAACGATGCGCCTAGTTCTTTGACAAGGCTTCAGGCAAGCGTTGAATATGCAAAAATGCTTATGGAATATATGGATGGAATTTCCGTTTCATGCGTTCTTGCAAAAGGTGACGGAATAATGGCAATTCCTCAGACAGAAGATTTTGCAAGTATTTATTCGCTTTTAGATATTCTCTCTCCTTCGATGATGTCAGCTCAAGGCTCAAGTCTTGGCAAAGGACTTGAAGCAGCGCTTTCTTCTTTTCCGTCATCGTCTGCAAGGGCTTCGACAATCCTGCTTTTTACTGACGGAGATGAAACTGACACAGGACTGCTTCCGGCTTTGGACAAATGTATCCGCTCTGGAATTAATGTATGCATCATCGGTTTTGGTTCTGAGCGCGAATCTGAAATAACTGCCGGCGATGGTATAACTGTCGTAAAAACGGCATTGAGAGAAGAAAAAGTAAAGAACATCTGTCAGGAAGTGAATAAAAAAAATCAGGTCGGAAAAGATTTTTCTTTTATAAAAAATGCGCACGCAAAATTTATCGATGCTTCGGAAGTCGGCTCTGCTGTAAAAGTAATTTACGAGCTGCGCAATATTCCGCATGAAAAAAAACTTGAGAATGTCAGCAGTGTTCTTTCGAGTGTAAATAATCAGGAGCAGACACTGACAGTTTCGTATGAAATGCAGAGTGTTGACCGTCATCGCATTTTTATTTTTCTTGCAGTAGTTTTATTTGTTGTCAGCATTTTTGTTTCTGAATTTTCAATAAAAAGTTTTAGGCTTTTGTATTCGGCTTCAATGATTATTTTTGTTCCGCTTATGTTCACTTCATGCAGTAAGAATTTTAATGAAGCAAAAACGATTCTTGAAAGTACATGGAACTGGTATCAGAAAGATTACAATAAAGCTATAAGCGGTTTTACTCAGGCAATACAGGAGTCAGAACAGAACAATGACGAAATTACCAAACAGTATGCACTGTACGGCTTGAGCGTAACTTATCTTATGCAGAATGAAAAAAACGCAAGTCTCGAACGTCTTGAACAGTTAAGTCCTGATGCTCCGCCAAAAATCAGGTTTGCTTCATATTATAATGCAGGACTTATTGCTCAGCGTGAAGGCGATTATGACAAGGCAGTTGATTTATTTAAGCTGGCACTTTTAGTTTCACCAGAAGATGTCAACGCAAAAATAAATCTTGAACTTTCTCAATCGCAGGAAATTCAAAAAGCCGTCGAATCCAGCAAAGACATGATTCCGGCTTCTGAAAATAAAGAAACTCAGTCAGAAGTTGAAAATGCTATATTTAACAGAATGAGGGAGAATGACCAGAAACAATGGAAAAATTACAATTCTTCACCAAAAGACACTTATGTAACAGATTACTGAAAATTATTTTCCTGACTTTTGTTTTTTGTTCAGGTTCTGCATATTCAATTACTCACCAGGAAATCAGGCAACTTGTAATCAGACCTGAGGAAAACATTTACTTTACGAATCAGGAAGTAAAATATGTACTTGAAATTCCAGACACAAATCCTAATGACGTTCAGACTCAACTCCAGACTTTAAAAGACGGAACGAGTTTTATTTCTTCACGTCGGATGGAATATTTTACTGATGCAGAAGAAAGCGGTACGAGAATTGAATTTTGGTTTTCGTTTAAAAATCCGGGAACGATAGAAATGCTACCTCTCATCGTAAAAGTGAAAGGTTGGATTTATAATATTCCTTTTGAAAAAATCGACGTTTACGAAAATCCGAAAACTATCGCTCCCCAGCTTATTGTTGAACTTAATAAAGACAAAATTTTATATCCACATTCAGACAGCCAGAATTTTAAAACAGAAAATTTTGTTTTTTCTGCAGGACGTCCGATAGAAATTATGGTTTATATTCAGTACGCGGTACAGATAAAACAGTTTGGTTATGAAATTCCGAAAGATTCTTTGTTTGACGAAATTACCCGGTATGAAATCGTAAAGGGAAAAAAACGCATGACAGAATTTTCAAAAGAAAAAATCCCTGTTGCAAAATTCAACTGGACTCCGTTAAAAGACGGTAAATATTCATTACCTGATATCCGTGTCATAGCCACTGCATACAACGGCAGAAATATTGAACTTTCTCTTCCTTCATGCAATGTAACTGTCGAAAAATCTGCTTTAACGCGACAAGATGCAAAAGCTGATTTTTCTGTTTTTGCTTATGCGCTTTCAAATCCATTTACAGAAAAAAATGTCGAAAACCATAAAGTTGCAGAACTGAATGATTTTTACAGAATTGCAACTCTGCGTTCTAAAGAAAAACATTCTTTTGGACCTTCGCCGGCTGTCAGAAAAGAACGTATGAAATTTGAACAGAGCATCGGTATTTCGCAAAGTCAGGAAGAGGGCAGTATTCCTGTTTATTATGCGCTTACTGTTATCTTTGTTTTTTTTCTTGTATGTTCGATTATTCTTTTTATAATCAAAAAGAAAGTTACAGCTGTCGTTAATCTTGGAGTGGCCGCGTTTTTTTATTTTGCAAGTTTTTTTGCAGGAACTCTTGTAAACGAAAAACATGCCATCGTAACTGGCGGAACGCTCAGTCCTGTCCCTGAAGATTCTGCTTTGTCAAGCATTGCAATTACTGCCGGAACTTGCGTGCGGTTAAAAGAACAGACTGAAAAATGGTATTACATTGAATACAACGAAAACGGCGGCTGGATTAAAAAAGAAAATTTAATTTTAATAGAATAGTTTTAATAAAATGATTTTGGAATGAATTATGGATTTTGGTGATATTCTGTTGCAATGGGAAAATTCTCAAAAAGAAGATGTTCTCAATAAAAAAAATGCCGGCAAAAAAAATGATGCCGGTTCTAAAAATTCAGTTTATAAAAAAAAGGCAAATGCAGATTTTATTGAACAGGGTTTTGCCAGCAAACAAGATGCCCAGAAAGCTGAAGTTCAGCGTAAAACTGTAAGGCAGCAGATGGAAGAGGATAGAAAAAAAAGAATAAATCCTATGGAAATGTGGCTTTCACGTTACGGAGTTATCGACAAGGACAAGTCAATTGAACAGTATGAACAAAGTCAAAAACTTAAATCTCACGAATATGTAAAAGATATGCCTGTCGATGCGTATCTTGATTTGCACGGAATGACGCGGGACGAAGCATGGAAACATCTTGAAGTTTTTGTCAATGACTGCGTGAGGCGAAAGTTAAAAAAAATCATGATAATTCATGGCAAGGGAAACCACAGTTCTTCAAACGATCCTATTTTAGGTGAAGTTGTCAGGGTATTTATCGAACGTGACCAAAGGCTCGGTGCAAGCGGTCACCCTGGCAGAAGTCAGGGCGGAACGGGTGCAACATGGATTTTAATAAAAGATAAGTTTATTTAAATAGTCGCAGCGATTACGGCTTTGATTGTATGCATTCGGTTTTCTGCTTCATCAAAGACAACTGACTGGCTTGATTCAAAAACTTCGTCTGTAACTTCCATTTCTGTAATTCCGAATTTATCGTTTATTTCTTTTCCGATTTTTGTATTAAGATTGTGGAATGACGGAAGATCGTGCATAAAAATTGCAGTTGGTTTTGCTTTTTTCATCACTGCTGAATTTACCTGATAAGGCTTCAAGTCTTTTATGCGTTCTGCCCAGACTTCATCAGGTTCGCCCATAGAAACCCAAACGTCAGTATAAATTATATCAGCATTCTTCACGGCTTCTTCTATATTTTCTGTCAGCGTAATTGAACCGCCGGAAGTTTTATTCCATTCATTGCATTCTTCAACTAAGGCTTTGTTCGGAAAATATTTTTTATCAGTACAGGCAACAAAATGAATTCCCATTTTTGAACATGCAATGCAGAGTGAATTTCCGATATTAAATCTTGCATCTCCAAAGTAGACTAATTTTAATCCTTTGAGTTTGCCGAAATTTTCTTTTATCGTAAGCATATCTGCAAGCATCTGTGTCGGATGGTATTCATCTGTCAGACCGTTCCATACAGGAACCCCTGAATATTTTGCAAGGTCTTCAACAATCTGCTGACCGAAACCTCTGTATTCAATTCCTTCAAACATTCTTCCTAAAACGCGGGCAGTGTCTGCAATGCTTTCTTTTTTGCCAATCTGAGAACCTTCTGCAAGGTATGTGGTCATAATTCCCAAATCGTGTGCTGCAACTTCAAAAGAACAGCGTGTACGAGTGCTTGTTTTTTCAAAAATCAATGCAATATTTTTTCCGCGGTGAACATTGACTGCAATGTGTTTCTTTTTTTTATCTTTAAAATCTGCCGCAAGCTCAAGCAGGTAGTCAATTTCTTCTGCTGAAAAGTCTTTTAAAGTAAGAAAACTCCGTCCTCTCAAATCTACGCTCATTTTGCACCTCGCTTAACTGTGAAAGCGAAATTCTACTATATATGGAGAGATTGTTCAAGCGGGGGTTCTCTCCCTCCAAACCTCCCTCTTTCCCCAGCACGACTTAGGGCTCCGCCCTAAGAACCCGGACGCCGCGCAGGGCGCGAGCTGGTTGTGCGTTTGAAATTTACAACTACAACAGTCTGAACGCTACATAGAGTTTTGCCCAAGCAAAACTCGTAGCGCGAGCTACTTCCGTGTTTGTGAAGAAGTGAAATTTACGAGCGCCATAAACCTTGTAGCGCGAATTGGTTGCGCGTTTGAAATTTACAACTACAACAGTCTGAACGCTACATAGAGTTTTGCCCAAGCAAAACTCGTAGCGCGAGCTGCTTCCGTGTTTGTGAG
>SAMEA3663026__coassemble_955_pt1 | contig 10341 bp, 11 predicted proteins | sample SAMEA3663026__metabat2_low_PE_034 | metagenome-assembled genome bin SAMEA3663026 (sample SAMEA3663026) | pig gut metagenome | biome: pig gut; feature: pig-associated habitat; material: faeces | place: France | collected 2012
GAATGTACAAAGCGTTTTTCTTCATAATTATTTCTCTATATAATCGCGTAATGATTCCCGAGGAGGATTTCTTAATCTTTCCAATGCTTTTTTTTCTATTGCCTTTATCCGGTCTTCCGTTAGCAGGTCAGATATCTCTTTTTGCCACTGTTCATATTCTTCTGGAGTCATGTCAGATGTATCCGGTCCATCAATCAGCCTCAATACCTCCATCTGCAAAGGCTCAAGATTGATTTGTTCCATAAGCTTACCTGAAATCCATATTTGAAAGAGGGAGGTATAGACAGTTGCAAAGCTTCTTATTTCAAATTTTGCAAAATAGCCCATTTGCTTCATATCATCTGTTTTCAGGTCGATGGAATTTTGCCCGATAAAACTTGTTGACCTTTTATTAGAAAGAATCATTTTTCCAGAGTCCTGATTCTGCCTGCAACTTACCCTAATAAATGCCTTCTCAAAATTTACAGCAAAAACCGTGGTAAAATAATACTGCGGATCATGACGAATTAGCCCAAGGTTATCAGACCTCTTGTCTGTAAATAAAAAGAACCTTTCTCCATTCAGCATGGAAGAATAGACTTTATCCTCGCTGTTGATTTTTCCTGAGCTACCTTCATGGTCAACAAGGCTTTCAAATTCTTCCGTAATATTCACTTCCCGAATTTCAAAAGAATATTCGCCTATGTTTTTTGTTTCCAGAAACCACAGGGTTGTGCTAAGAACTTTAGAAAGGAAATCCTTAAAGAGTTCATTTTTCTTTTGCCTGTCCTCAACCGGATGAACCTTATTCTGTAAAAGGTTTACCAGATTAGAAAAATCTAAAGAAGTATTTGAATCTGACATAATTTTTACCCCCTATATAATAAATACAAGAAAGGTGTTTTTTTTAAGTAAAATTCTTTAACTTTTTTTGATTTTTTTTACTTTTCATACGATACAGATTTATAGTTACGTCTGTTCCAGTTATCCACTTCCCATTGAGCAAGGGATTGTCCGGATGTTTTTTCCTTTATCTTATTAATCAGATTTATGTAAACCTGAGGCTCTTCTATTTCGGTCCAATTAACCATATCTTTGCCTTTAATCCCCGCATTTTTAAGGTTGATACTGTCGATTGGAAGGTGCGGCGGTTCTTTTATATAGCCGGCACACCAGTAATATTTACACATCATATTAAGGAGTTTTTGGCAGGTGACGGCCGTATAAACTACTCAAAGTTTAAGGCACAGTTTCACGTAAAGCCCAGCATGATTGCCCGCGACCAGGTTGAAGCAATTACCGGTTTTGCTCCCGGCGGAGTCTGCCCTTTCAATGTTCCAAAAGAAATCCCCGTATGGCTCGATGTTTCAATGACTTTTTTCAATCACCCAAATTGCGAACTTTATTTTACACTATCAGTCTAAGGCAGGTCAGGAAGAACAAATTGATGAAATTATCGATTTAATGAAATCTGCTGAAATATTTACAGATTATCAAGAGTATACAAGAATTGAAAATGAGTTGAATTCATTGATTGCGGAAGAGAATGATAACGAGGCTTATTCAAATTTTATAAAAAAGCGTGATGAATATACTGAAGTTTTACTTGCATTTGTTAAGGAAAAGAAACAACAAGAAGAATTTGCATATGAAAAAGGACAAGAATATATAAGGAATTTTAAACAAGTAGAATCACTTGTAAAAAATACAACATTTTATGAAAATGATGAAAACAAAATAAAAGATTACCTGGAATCTATTAAATATAATTATAGTGTTGAAAATGAAGCAAAATTAAAGAAAATCGCTTCGCTTGATTTTAAGCGAGCAGAAGAACAAAAAAACGGATTGATAATCGCAGGCGTTATTATGATTCTTACAGCCTATCTTTCGCCAATCGGAATAGTTCTGCTCATAGTTGGCATTGTGAAAAAGAACAAAGCAAAGAAAGCAATGGCGGAACTTGCGGAACATAATTTTGAACTTGTAAGAACAATTATGTATGCAAAAACTTCAGAAACGTCAAAAGACGATGATGAAAAATCCACAGAAGAAAAAATTGTGGAGCTTTGCAAAAAAACAACGGAATGGGAGCTAGACTCAGACACCGCCGAACAAATTCTTTTCCTTGGTTCTGATGAAAAAGACATGGATTTTGATGATTCAGATGGTGAAGAGATTGATTATTCCGAATCAAATGAAGATAAAATCAAAAAAGCAACAGAATCATTCAATATCAATTCTGACGAGAAGATTCTTTTCGGCTACGACGACACATTGAAAAAATCTTTCAAATCGGGTCTCGTTCTTACGGAAAAAAAACTTTATTTTACGGATGGAAACTCTTTTGGTAAAAATATTAGCATTCCTGTGGCAGAAATAAACAGCATTACTTTCAAGAAAAAAATGGGTGTTGCCTACATCTGCGTAAATGATTCTTGTATCAGCATTACTTCCCCAATCGGAAAGGATTCAGAAAAGCTTTGTGAAATGCTTAATAAGGCTGTGAAAATTTTGCAGAAAGAAAAATCAGAGGAAAACTGATGGATATAACCAAAGAAGACATTCAATCCTTTGATGTATATGGCTTAATCAAACAAGTCAAGGCAATTAAAGAAAAAAATGATGCCGTTCTCGATGCTACTGGAGGACGGTTCAACATATTTCAGATTCTCGGAGTGAAACAGCACGAAACGACACATTCAAAAATCATCGCAGCTTTCTTGAATCCAAGAGGAACTCACGGAATAAAAGAGCGATTTTTGGAATTATTTTTGGAAGAAAGTTTTTCGGAAGAAGATTTACAGGATTTTAACTTTGACTCTAAAAACGCAATTGTAAAAACAGAAAGCTATGCCCCAAGTGACGGAACGCAAGGTAGAATTGACATTCTAATCACTTCGGGAGCGAAAGGTATCATAATAGAAAACAAATTACTTGCAGGTGACCAGAAACATCAGCTCAAACGCTATTGTGAATATGCAGGAAAAAAATTATCAGATTTCAAAATTCTCTATCTCACAAAAGACGGTCACGAGGCAAGTTTGCAAAGTGGAAGTGGCATTGAATACAAAACAATTTCCTATAAAAAAGAAATTCTGAATTGGCTTGAAAACTGTTGTGCAGAAAGTGCAAGGTTTCCGTTAGTGAGAGAAACGCTCGTTCAGTATGCAAATCTTATCAGAAACTACACGGGGGAAAGTATGAGTGCAAAGGCTACGAATGAAATAATCAATGTTATCGCAAATGATGAAAATATTGAATTTGCACGATTGATTGTGAATAATTATAGAAACGCAAAAATTAAAATAGCAAATGCCCTTTTAGGCGAATTTGGCGAAGTCGAAAAACTGCTAAGAAAATATTTTGAACTTAATTTTAAAAGAACTGAAAAGGGAAAGATTGGAAACAAAGATTTTATTCTCAGATATGAAATTGACGGCATTGAAGATGTTCGCCTTGCTTTTTCATTTGGAGATTCGGTTACAGAAAAAGAAGAATTAAAATGCCTTAAAATTAACCTTGAATTCAAAGACGGGAAAAATACAAGCGATGAAGAAAAATCCTCCTCAATTGAAAAATATCGTGTTTTGCTCGCCGACATTTCAAATCCAACAGGCGAAACAGAATTTTCAGCGTGGCGAACAAAATTTGAAATTTGGGAAACAAAAAGAAATGAGATTTTAACTTGTGTTGAGAGAATTCTGGAGAATGTTAAAAATTTATAGCCCTATCAATGAAATATATTGACAATTTTGAAAAATATGCTATATTTAAATCAAAGAGTGGTCCTGCTTAGTGGACGATTCAAAACAAGACTGGAAACGGTCTTTTACAAGGCTTTCTGTTTCAGAAAGCCTTTTTTTATGGGGAAATATGGGAATACTTGATTTAGATATAAAACAGACATCTCCAAAAATCGTAATGGTCGATTCTGCTTATCTTTCGTATTTGCACGGATTTGACAGCCGAGTGAGCCTAAAAAAAGACAGACCGTATGTAGGGCTTGCAGTTCGTATAAATGATAAGGTTTATGTGATTCCGCTTACTTCTCAGACAACGCAGGAACGCAAAAAGAAAGGCTTGAAAAAGAGAAATTCACTTACAACAACCTTTGTTAAGGCAGCTGGTGTGGAAATATCAGATTTACTTCATAACAATATGATTCCTGTTCCGAAACAACTTGCACAAAGAATTGAAATCGACCCTATAAAAGATACATATCTTACAAACGAATACCGTTATATCCGTAAGCATTGGGTGGATATTACAAATAAATCGTTAATGATTTATCTTGAAAGGTATAACGAAAAGTCAAGAAATAATAAATTTTTACAGTCAATCTGTTGCGATTTTAAAATGCTTGAAGAAAAATGTGATGATTGGATAAAGAGTCATCCATAATTAGAGATAACGCCTAACAAGAAGTTCAAAGCCGACAAACCGGTCAAGCCGGTTTGCGGTTTGATATTTTTGTTTTGAGGCATGGCAGCACGGTAAGCAGAACGAAGATTTTTTCCAAAGTCATTCCAGCCGCCGCCACGATAAATACGGCGAGTACCTTCGCTGGATGAGCGTTAGCGAAGTGCGGAACCCCGAAAAGCCCGACATAGCGAGTTTTCTTGTTTTTGCGTAGCAAAATGCGAACCCTTTGGTGAGCAAAAGAAAACTCGGTAAGTGAGCGTAGCGAACGACGAACGCCCTTATTTCAACAATCCTTCAATATATTTCTTAACATCTGCGCCACTTCCTCGGGTAAAATCTTTTCCGCCTTTAAAGTCTGCGCCTTTAGAAAATTTTGCAAGGTCACTTCCGCTGCGACCAAGACCGCTTCCACCGCTGGTACATAGAGTAATGAGTTTTTTGCCCTTCCAGTTCTGGCTTCCCACAAAGGTATAAACAATTTTTGGCGCATAATACCACCAGATTGGATAGCATACCACAACAGTATCGTAGGAAGAGATGTCAAAAGTCTTGTTTGAGCTTGTTGAAACCACGGCCTTAATTGCAGGGCGGCTTTTCGGGTCGTTACATTCAATCGAAGAAAGTGATTTTTTGTTGTGCCAGTCTAAGTCCGCTTCGGTGTATTTGTGAACCGGCTGAATTTCAAAAATGTCGGCTCCCATTGCTTCTGCTGCATTTTTTGCCATGCGTTCGGTTGTTCCTGTGGCACTAAAATAAACGAATGCCGTTTTTGCTGAAAGTCCTGTCATAATAAATCCTCCAAGTAAAAGTGTAAGAATTAGTTTTTTCATTGTGATCCTCCTGATTTCCTATAAAATTGATTTTATATCTTCCACAATCTGCTCGGTCGTCATTCCACATTCCTGCAAAAGTTCATCAGGATTGTAGCGGTCATAAAATTGTTTTTCGAGGCCGTAATTTTTTACCAGCATTTTGTCTGGTCCATAGAAGGAAGCAATTTTTTGTCCGAACCCACTTTCAAGAATTCCGTCTTCAAGCGTAAGGACAAGCTGATGATTCTTTTCAAGACCATGCAGAAGTTCTTCGTCCAGACCAGAGGCAAAACGAGGATTTATCAAGGTAGGGGCAAATCCGCAATTTTCCTTGATTGCAGAGGCAAGTTCTTCTCCTTTCTGAAAGAAATCTCCCAGCGCAATAATGGCAACTTTTTCTCCCTGCTTTTCAATCTTGAAGCGGTTCAGTACGCCGTAGTCTTTATCTGCAGGGCGGTGGCTCACTTCATTTCCGGGAATTAAAATTAAGACAGGATTTTCCTTCTGCTTTGAATCCAGGCTCCAATCCAGCATGGAAATGTATTCTTCTGCGCTTGAAGGGCAGAGCACTACAAGATTCGGAATATTTGTAAAGGCTGCAAGACCGAATATGCCAAGATGGGTTACATCTGTAAGTCCGTCAAATGATGAATAATTCATAAGCATGGTGACAGGAGTTTTGTTGATGCACACGTCCTGAGAAATCTGATCGTAGGCACGCTGTAAGAAAGTCATGTTTGTCACAACAAGAGGTTTTGCACCCCGGCGGGCAATTCCCGACGCAATGGCAACAGCCGCTTCTTCTGCAATTCCTGTGTCAATGTACTGACTTCCAAGCTTAGCCCGCTCTTCAGGACCAAGTCCCACAGACATCGGCATTGCGGGAGTTACCACTACAAAATCCTTGTCCTTTTTAGCTTTTTCTACTATGTATTGGCTGGTCATGCCTAAATACGATTCACCGCTTCCAAAACTTACTGTCGGTTTTCCTGTTGCGCGGTCAAATGGAACGCACCAGTGCCATCCTTCCTTGTCTTTTTCTGCCAGTTCGTATCCTTTACCTTTTTGTGTGTGAATGTGAACAACAACAGGACGATTTGAATCCAGGACTTTTTCAAAAACCGCAATCAATGAAGCAATGTCATTTCCGTTTTCTTCGTAGATATAGTCCAAGCCCCATGCTCTGAACATATTGTTTTCAGATTTGCCGTTAGAGTCGCGGAGGGCCTTTAGATTCTTATAAAGCCCGCCGTGGTTTTCAGCTATTGCCTGTTCATTGTCGTTTACTACCACAATGAAATTTGAATTAAGCTCGCTTCCTGCAACGCTCAAAGCTTCCAGTGCCTCTCCGCCAGAAAGAGATCCGTCTCCAATGATAGCAACGATATTTTCCTTTTTGCCCAGAATGTCTCTTCCTTTTGCAAGACCTAAAGCCAGTGCAATTGAAGTAGAAGTGTGCCCGATGTTAAAAAAATCGTGTTCACTTTCATCTGGATTTGTATAGCCAGAATCTTCTGAAAAGCGGCTGTCGTCAAAGTAGCCGGCCTTTCGACCTGTGAGCATTTTATGAGCATAAGCCTGGTGGGAAACGTCAAATACAAATTTATCATTTGGAGAGTCAAAAACATAGTGCAGAGCAATTGTTGCTTCTACAAAACCAAAGCTGGGTCCGAAATGTCCGCCAATTTTTGTAAGGCGGTTGAAAAGACCTTCGCGGATTTCATCTGCTACAGTTTCCAGTTCCGAAACAGAATACTTCTTTAAATCTTTTGGTGAATTAATGTTGTCTAAAATCATAATAGTCTCCCTATTTTCGTATCGTCGCCCTGTATTGAGCGCGTTTAGTTTTTTCATTTCGTTTTAAGATCCTCACGCACAAAATGAGTCCATTGGTGCTGTTCTTTTTCTGGCATACCATATTGAGACTTACCTAATGCAATGCTTTTTATAAGAAATGTCATGTTCCGGGCAAGAACGCGCATATTGTAAAGTCCTTCTGCATCAAATGCAGCCTCGCCAGGCATCATGCCATGTACGCTGTTCCAGTACTCGCTTGAAGCCACAGGCATACCAGAGATTGTAAAATACTTGTTGAGCTCATCAAAAGTTGCAGAAAGTCCGCCACGACGCGCCACTACAACCGAAGCACCAACTTTCATGGTTTTGTCAAAGGAGGTGCTGTAAAACAATCTGTCTAAAAATGCTATAAGAGTTGCATTTGCAGACGCATAATAGACAGGGCTTGCAATCACAAGTCCGTCAGCTTCTTCAAACAGAGGAGCTGCTTTATTGACCTCATCATCAAAAACACACTTTCCGTTTTTTGCGCAAGAATTACATGCAATGCAACCTCGTATGCTTTGGGTACCGATATTTAAAAGTTCAGTTTCAACGCCTTCGTTTTTAAAAATCTTAATCATCTCTGCAAGTGCTATGGAAGTATTACCATTATGCCTTGGTGATGAGTTTACAATCAGAACTTTCATAATCTTTTCCTCTCTAATTTACCAGTTTTCATAACGTCGCCCTGTATCGAGCGCGTTTAATTTTTTCATTTCGTTTACAGTAAGCTCAAAATCCCAGACATCAAAGTTTTCTGCAATGTGATCAGGGTTTGAACTTCCGGGAATTGAGATGTAGCCCGACTGCAAATGCCAGCGGACGATGATTTGTGCAGCTGACTTGACGTGGGCACGAGCGATTTCCAGCACAGTCTTATTTTGCAGATGCTCTTTTGTGTGGCCGCGTCCGCCGAATGTATAATAGCTTTCTATAAAGATTCCCTTTTTTGCAGCCCAGTCACGCAAAGAATTATTCTGATACTTCAAGTGGTTTTCGTTTTGAATGACTGCCGGCGGAATTTCAAAATCCTTTATGAAATGCGAAACAGTTTTTTCGGTATAAAAATTTGAGATTCCGATGGAACAGATTTTCCCGGCTTTTACCGCTTTGCACATTGCACGATAAACTGCATCATCACCCGAAGCCGAGCCGTGCTGATGAAGCAGACAAAGATCAATATAAGAAAGACCAAGCTGCTTGAGTGAGTCGTCAATATCACGATCCGGATTGTTTGACCATGGCACAAGTTTTGTAGTTACAAAGATTTCTTCCCGCTTACAGATTCCGTCTTTTATAGCACGACGAATTGCATTTCCAACTTCTCTCTCGTTGCCATAATATTTTGCAGTATCAATCAAACGGTAGCCAGATTTGAGGGCGGCATAAACGGCGTTTTCACAAGTTTCGCCTGTAAGCGTCCAGGTACCAAGTCCAAGCACAGGCATGTCATATCCAGAGTTTAGTTTTACACTTCGATTTTCTTCCGCCATAACAAAAGCCGTCATAAGCAGGGCTTCCAGAATCAGAATTATTTTTTTCAAAAGTATTTCCTTCTATTCCATTACAGAAAATACCGCTGTCACATCGCCTTTTCCAAGAATTCTCTTGAGTTCGGCTTGTGTTACTCCATCCACCTTACCAAGTCGGGTAAAGTTCCAGCTGTTAGTGTCGTAGTAAATTGCAATCTGGTTTCCCTGATACAAAATGATGTCGCCGGCTGTGGTGGTAATCTGTGTATCATTTCGAGGAAGGGAAGTGCCAATTGGCCCGTATTTTTCAAAATTGCTGTAGTCGCTCATTTTGATTGTGACAGGAGCCCTTTTCAAAAGTTCGTAAAAAGCGGTGGCCGAAGAATTGTCTACCAGTGTTGCAGTAAGTTTGTGGCTTCCTGAGTCGCTTGTAATTTGAATCCCGATTTTCATATCCGAAGTTTCTCCTTTGTCTGCATTTGCATTAGCCGTGTTTAAGGCACAAGCAGAAGACGCAATAAAGATGCTTATTAATAGAAGAAAAAGTGATTTTTTCATAAAAACCTCCGTTGGGGGCGTTGCGGGGGACACCCCCGCTGGGTGGGTAGGACGCAACGAAGTGCGGCCGCAGGGAGGGGCTCCTCCCTTTTAAATCCTAAATATTTCCTGCCTCCACTTTTGTTCTTTTTTTTGTCGCTCCCTCCACTTAGTGAAGGTTTGAATTTTAGTAACATTATGTTACTTAACCAAAGAATACGACATAAATAGTAACTTGTCAATACTAAAATATGTTTTAAGTAACAAAAAGTTGCTTATTGTAAAAATTCTTTTTTTGTGATACCTTTTTTGTATGGCAGATTATATCCGTGCAAGAAGCGACGAACACAAGGAAGAAAGACTTTCTCAAATAAAAGAGGCGACTGCAGAACTTTTTGCAAACTGTCCTTATTCAGAGATTACACTTACCACTATTGCAGAAAAACTTGGCTGGTCTCGTGCCAACCTTTATAAATACGTTACGACCAAAGAAGAAATCTTTCTGGAAATCTGTGCAGAAAAAATGTCTGCTTATTACGGCGCCCTGCTTTCGGCTTTTCCAGAGGGCAACAATTTTACGACAGAAGTGATTGCAGAAGTGTGGGCAGGAATCGTCAACGCAAATCAGGATTACATGCGCTATGTTTCCTATCTTAATCCGGTGATAGAAACAAATGTTACAGTGGAACGCCTTGCTGTATTTAAAAAAAAATATTACGACCTGGCAAACGCCTTCCGGGACAGACTTGCAAAAATGCTGAATACCACAGAAGATAAGGCCTACAAAATCCAGCTGGATGTACTTTTTTATGCGTCGGCAAATGCAGTTTGCTGCTACAAAAATCCTCTGGTACAGGAAGCTCTCAAACAGATTAACATTACTCCGCCGCCAATGGACTTTTACAAGGACATGAAGGATTTTCTTAAAATGCGCCTGGCGTGGAAAGAATAGACAAAGGATAAACTAAAAAACCTTCCAAAATAGAAATTGATTTTCAATTAATAAGTGTAAAAACAACTATTATAATATTTCTCAAAGAATAATCACTTAAGGCTGTCTTTTTCAGGCAGTCTTCTTTTTTTGAGAAAAATGGAGCTTCCGTTCAAAATAAAAAAGCAAAGCCTGTATTGCAATTCAGAAACTGCACCTTCTGGAAACGCCCATTTCAGATGCACGTTTCCGATTTTATTATGACCAACATTTTCCTTCTTCCCTGCTGTGTTTTTTTATTTGTTAAAACCAAGTTTTTTCATTATTTTTAGAGATATGCAAGTAT
>SAMEA3663026__coassemble_2034_pt1 | contig 5429 bp, 4 predicted proteins | sample SAMEA3663026__metabat2_low_PE_034 | metagenome-assembled genome bin SAMEA3663026 (sample SAMEA3663026) | pig gut metagenome | biome: pig gut; feature: pig-associated habitat; material: faeces | place: France | collected 2012
AAATAAATTCAAATTTAAGTTTTTTATGTGAATTTTGTCATAAAAATTCACTTTTCAAAATTCCAGAAATTCCTCAAAAAAAGAGCAAAAACCTCCCGATTTTTTCACTTTAAAAAATCATAAAAATAAAAGGGAGGTTTTTTCATAATGAAAAAAATCGTAGGAACAATCGCAGCAGTTGCAGTGGCAGCAGGCGTTGCATTTGCTGACGTAGGTATTGGAAGCTGGGGAAGAGCTGTATGGACTCCAGTTGCTTATGATGATGCAGATGGAAAAGTAAAATCTTGGGAAGGAATTTCTTGGGGCGGAAGCTTTTCTCGTGTTGGTATTACAGTTCACGCTGAATCAGAAAACGTAGGTTTTGCACTTGATATGAATGCTGACAACTACAGTTCTACTGGTATTGGTGTTCATGATATTGCTCATTTCTGGGCAAAACCATGGTCTTGGCTTGAAGTAAAAGTTGGTAAGACACAGGACGATACTGGACGCGGAAACATCGCTTACGGTATGTTCAACTGGAAACGTATGGGTGCAGGTTTTACTGGTGAAGACGTAACATTCACTCGCTTCGGAAACGGTGGTGGCGGACAGGCTGAGGGAGCTATCTTAAAAGTTACACCAGTTGAAGGTCTTTGGGCTATCGCTGCATTTGATGTACAGGATAATGGTGAAGCAGTTTCTACATTTGGAAACCACGCACAGTATGGTGTTGGTTACGAAATCGAAGGAATCGGTCATATCCGTGCTCAGTACATCGGTGGCGAAAATGTAACAGACTATGATGGCAATTTAGTTGCAAAAGACCAGATTAACGCTGCATTTGACTTGGCAGCTGTTGAAAACCTTTACTTAACTGTTGGTGCTTATATTCCATTACACTTCAATCGTGGTGAAATTAAGACTACTACAAAAGGTGATCTTATTTCGAAATCATTTTCTTTTGACACAGAAACTGGTCTACCAAAACAAAATAAATACGAGTCAACTTCTATATCGGATACAATCCCACAGGTAAAACTTGCTGTTGGTGCAAGCTACAAAGTTGCTGCAGTAACATTCAATGCTTTCTTCGTAGGAAATCTTCCTAACACTTTGAAGGATAAAGATGGTAATAACATAGTTACTAAAGACTTTAACTGTCAGGTTGGTGTAGGTGCAGATGTTGACTTAGGAAACGGAATCGGACTTGTTGCTGACGTTCGCTTCTCTTCTGCAGTTTCTTACTCAAGCAGTTCTACTACTTTGAAAGCTTCAGGTGAAGAAGTTGTATTCTTAGTTGGAGCTTCAAAAGCATTGACAAATGGTTCTATCGGAATCGGTTTCCAAGGCGATATCAACACTGTAATTACAAGTGACTTCAAAGACAACAGCAACACACGCTTTAACTGGTGTATTCCGGTTGTAATCTCAGCTTCATTCTAGTTTGATACTGATTTAAGCTAAAAAGGGCTGTCCGAAACGGACAACCCTTTTTTTATATGCTATTTTTTACGGTTTAAAACGACATTAGTCGAACAAGCTGCCGGAACGATGGCATTAGTTACTATACGATTTTTTTGAAATTTGCTATATTGAAAACATGAAAAGCAAATTAACGCTTGAAAAATTACAAAAAGAAGCCGGAATATTCTCAGAATCAGAATCTGAACATGATGAAAGTTCTATATATGGTTCTACAGATGGAAAAGCTGTCGGTACATATTTAGAACATAAATTTAAGGATTTTTTAAAACAGAAATATGATTTTGATGCCGGAAATTCTGCAAGTGGGATTGATTTTCCTGAGTTAGAAGTTGATGTAAAAACAACAAGCATAATTCAACCGCAATCTTCCTGTCCTTTTGAGTCGGCAAGACAGAAAATCTATGGCTTAGGATATAATTTACTTGTATTCGTCTACAAAAAAGAAGACAACCAAAAAACAAAAACAAGCAGACTTTCTATTCTTCATACTATTTTTGTTTCTAAAGACAGAACTGCCGATTATCAGTTGACGACAAGCCTTAATAGCATTCTTGAAAACAATGCAAATAAAGATGATATAATTGCTTTGTTCCATGATAAAAACTTGCCTGTAGATGATATTTTGGCAAATTCTCTGGCAGATGAAATTTTATCTAATAAACCAAATATTGGTTATCTTACAATTTCAAACGCTCTTCAATGGAGGCTTCAATACGGCAGGATTATTGAAGAAGCAGGAAATGTGAATGGCATTTCAAGGCTGGTGTAATGAAAAAAAGAGAATTAGGCGATTTTCAAACACCTCAAGAATTATCAGAATTGCTCATATCGCTTTTAAAAAATAAAAAAATATTTCCTGAAATTATCATCGAACCTACTTGTGGAAAAGGTTCGATTCTTTTGTCTGCTTATAATACATTCAAGGCAAAAAAAGCTCTTGGTATCGAGATACAAAAAGAGTACGCAGACAGTTTAAATAAGAATTCTGAAAAAAACATTACAATTCTGAACAAAGATTTCTTTGTTTCTCTGCCCGATATTCAAAATTTCATTTCAGATAATGAACAAATTTTATTTGTAGGAAACCCTCCCTGGGTCACTAATTCTGAATTATCAGTGCTTAAAAGCACAAATCTTCCTCAGAAGAATAATTTTGATAATGTTCGCGGAATTGAAGCTATAACCGGAAAAAGTAATTTTGATATTTCTGAATCTATCATTAAACTGTTAATCGATAATTTTTCCTGTAAAAAATCGGTATATGCTTTTTTATGCAAGATAAGCGTAGCAAAAAAAATTATGAACAGATTGTGGAAAAATAATTTTCAATACAGTGCTGCTGAAATTTATCCGATTGATTCAAAAAAATATTTTTCTGCCGCTGTGGATGCCTGCCTGTTTTATTTGGATTGTTCTGAAAAACTTCAAAACTCTGAATTAACAATTTTCGATTCCCTTGAAAATCCCGTAACAAAATATACCAGCGGCTTCTACAATAATATTTATTTTGAAGATTTGTCAAAGAAAGCTTCTCTTGAAATTTATGGAAAAAGCCAGTTCGTTTGGAGGAACGGAGTTAAGCACGATTGTTCAAAAGTAATGGAACTTATTGTAAGCAATGAAAAATTACAGAACGGTTACAAAGAAATCCTTGACATAGAAGACGATTTGATTTTTCCTTTCTTAAAAAGTTCTGATTTGGCAAAAGAGAAATTCTCAGAAAACAAGCGAATCCTCATTACTCAAAGATTCATAAACGAACCGACTGATTATATACAAACCAATTATCCAAAGACCTGGAAATATTTAATTGACCATACTGAAGATTTTGAAAAACGAAAAAGCATTATATACAAAAATAAATCCAGATATTCTATCTTTTCTGTTGGAGATTATACTTTTAAGCCATACAAGGTGGCAATCTCCGGACTTTACAAATCTTTGAATTTTAAACTTATATCTCCCTATAAAAGCAAAACTGTTTTGCTGGATGATACTTGTAATTTTATTTCATTCAATAAATATGAAGAAGCAGAGTTTATATTGAGTTTACTAAAATCTGATATTGCAGAACAGTATTTAAATGCAAGAATTTCCTGGGAATCAAAACGACCTGTTAAAACAGAATTATTGAATTCAATTGATTTTGAAAAACTTGCAAAAGTAAACAATAAAGAACAGATGTATTACAAGCTATTTGGAAAACCAATAATGCCAGATTTGCTGTTTGCCTAAAGTACAGCCTGACAATAGCATCAAAGCCGACAGACAGACAACCTGCCTGAGGTTCAATTCTGTCATAGAAAGTGAGTTTATGACAAAAAAAGGCGGTCTTCAGCAAAACTGAAAACCGCCTTTAAGTTCAACTTATGCTAAACTTTTTGCAAGATTAGAATGAAGCTGAGATTACAACTGGAATTGCCCACTGGAAATAAGAAGTCTTAGAATCGAGGAAGTTTGTTACGCCACCTTCAAATCCAACTCCGATAGAACCGTTTGTAAGGGCTTTCTGAATACCAACCATAAAGTCAAGTTCGCTTGTGTTGTCAGATATGCAGATAGAACCTTTTTCTTCATCTCCAGCTACACGTTTTGAAGTAGTAGACAGAATTTTATCCTGTGATGTCTGGAAACGTACGTCACCGATTACAGTAAGACCGTTTCCTAAATCAAAGTCAGCACCGATTCCAACTTCCACTTTACCGCCTTTTGTTGCTTCAAGTTCAACATCAGCAACTTTTGTACCTAAAACGCTTAGTTCAAAAGAATCTTTTATTGTATTAGGAAGTTTTCCTCTTACATAACCATGAAGTGTTACTGCAGAAAGTTTATAGCTTGCACCTGCTGCAAGAGTGATTTGGTTGCTAACAGCAACCTTTTCATAAGAATTAGGATCAGCCTTATATTCTGTATAACCTGTAATTGCATTTAATCCGAGTGGAATGTATGCACCTACTGTTACCCAAAGATTGTCAACTGCAGTCAAGTCAAATGCTGCATTGATAACACCATTACCGATTGTTGTTCCTTCTTTGTCATATGCATTAGTGTTACCCTTATACTGTGCACGGATATGACCGATTCCTTCGATTTCGTATCCTGCAGCATAAGTTGAGTTGTTTCCGAAAGTTTCAAGAGCAGATTCTGTATCTACTACACCAAATGCTCCGATAGCCCACAAGCCCTTTACAGGAGTAACTTTTACAACAGCCAGACCTTCTCCACCTTTAATTCTGTCGAAAGTCATGTCTTCGCCTGTACAGAAGTTACCGAAACGAAGCCAGTCAAATGCACCGTAGCAGACATTTCCGCGTCCAGTGTCTTCGTTGAGTTTACCGATTTTTACTTCGAGGAAGTCAAACGGTTTTACCCATGCATAAGCATTATCATGAACACCGGCTTTTCCAGCACCTGGATCCGCATTTAAATCAAGTACAAAACCGACATTTTCTGACTGAGCGCTAACTGTAATACCAACACGGCTCAAACTTGCTCCTGGCCATCCACCCCAAGAAATACCTTCCCAAGATTTGTGTTCACCAACACTTTTTGCATCAACTGAATAACCTACTGGTGCCCAAATTGCTCTTGCAAAAGAGCCAATACCTACGTCAGCAAATGCAACGCCTGCTGCCACTGCAACTGCTGCGATTGTTCCTACGATTTTTTTCATTATGAAAAAACCTCCTTATTTTTTTTACGGTTTTTACAAACCTATGTGTTAGTATAAAAGTGAATAATATATCTGTCAAGTTTTTTTTTATTGTTTTTATTTTTTTGTGGAATTTAATCGTATTTTGCTTTTGAGTTTTTTTTGCGGGTGGGTTTGCTATTTTAAAGTAAATCTGACAACTGCTTTCTTATCATCTCAGCAGAGATGCCATATTCTTTTGCAACTGCTTCAACAGGAATATTAAAATCCTTTACGGCAATTACGGCAGCTTCAAGTTTTGCTGTATGAA
>SAMEA3663026__coassemble_2060_pt1 | contig 5362 bp, 4 predicted proteins | sample SAMEA3663026__metabat2_low_PE_034 | metagenome-assembled genome bin SAMEA3663026 (sample SAMEA3663026) | pig gut metagenome | biome: pig gut; feature: pig-associated habitat; material: faeces | place: France | collected 2012
TTTGTACACTTTAAACGGTCGTTTTTGGTGATGGCGGGTTCTTGTTTATTCATGGCTTTTTTTCCCTTTAAAGTAACTTTTTACGGCATATAGGGGGAGATTATCAAAACGAGTTTCTTCCCTATAATCAGACATTGAAATACGCAATCCCCGCAATGTATTGTCCTTGTCAAGAACTGCTTTTAGGCTACGGGAACGAAGGTTTTCTTCGGCTTTTACTTCAATCGGCAAAGCTTTATCGTTCTTTTGCGTAACAAAATCTATTTCGCTTGTTGAATTGTCGTTCGTATAATAATACAGAGTATAATTATCGCATGATTTAATCTGTTGTTCAACAAACTGTTCTGTAAAAGCACCTTTATATTCTTCAAAAATATGGTTTCCTAAAAGTATGTCCTTAATCGGAGTTTCGGTCAGTGCTCCAAAAAGTCCTGAATCATTCATGAAAAGTTTAAAAGCCGAAAAATCTTCGTAAAATTTAAGTGGCATGGCAATTTTTGAAAGACGCATAACCTTATGAACAAGACCTGCATCACACAGCCATTGAATGGCATTCTCATACTCTGCTGCTCTGGCTCCTTTTCTGATTGCTCCGAAGACGAATTTTTTATTTTCTTTTGCAAGCTGCGAAGGAATTGCGTTCCAAATAATCCGTATCTTTGCAATATCATTCTTTGGAGCATGTTTTGCTATATCATCATCATAATCATGAAGGATTGCCTTTTGAATTTCCCGTACTCGAAGAACATCCTGGGTTTTGACATATTCATTTATACAAGATGGCATACCACCGGTAAAATAATACTGACGCAAAAGTTCAATGAAAGAACTTTTCAGGGACTTTATGTCTTCCCAATTACAGCTGGAAAGGATTTCTTCCTTTTGATTTTCTCCCATCGCTAGCAAAAATTCATTGAAATCAAGCGGATAGAGTTTTAGAACATCAACTTTGCCGACTGGAAACGATTCTCCTTGATGATATTTTATTCCCAACAGGGAACCTGCAACTACAATGTGATATTCGGGTGCATTTTCTGAAAAATATTTGAGGGAACCCAGTGCTTTTGGAAGTTCCTGAACCTCATCTAAAAAAATCAAGGTTTCTCCTGGTTTTACAGGTTTCTTTGCAAGGGCAGAAATTACTCGCAGAATTCTTTTTATATCGTAGTCAGAAAAAAGGTCAGATACTTCAGGATTATTTTCGCAATTTATTTTGATGTAATATTTAAATTCTTTTGAGCCAAACTCGTCTATAAGCCATGTTTTTCCGACTTGACGCGCTCCTTCAAGTATCAGAGGTTTTCTATGAGGTGAATTTTTCCATTCTACAAGATTTTCGTACATAAAACGGTACATTCTTTTATTTTACACTTTTCTAGGGATAAATCAAGAGATTTTTTACACTTTTCTAGGGATAAATTTGGATAAAATCAACACTTTTCTGAGGATAATTCAAGGAGATTATCACACTTTTCTAGGGATAATCGTCAATTTCCAATTTATGCTCATTTTTCAACTCCAATTTTTTTTATCTGTCCGGCAAGATAAAGAGGCACATTTATCATGTCTTCCTGTTTATTGTAAGGCAGCTCGGAAAAACGTATTGAAAAATTTGGGTTCTGTTCGTTTCTATAACGCTTAAAACTTGCACTTACGGTATTTTTTCCTGCTTTACATTCAACAGGGATTATGTCACTTTCATTTTGAAGCAGAAAATCTATTTCATAGTTTTGCGACGGAGAATAATAATGCGGTTTTACATCAAATTGCGGTATTAACTGCTGTAAAACATAATTTTCTGTAAGAGCACCTTTAAATTGGAATCCCATATCAAGAATAATATCCTTATTAGAAACTCCTGCTGCATATTTTAGTAGTCCTACATCAAAAAAGAAAAGCTTGAAACTTGAAAAATCTTCAAATGCTTTTAAAGGATGCTCTGGTTTAGTAACATCATAAACTCTAAGTACAATTCCACTTGAAACAAGCCATTCAATTGATTCTTCAAATTCTCTTGCCCGTGCGCCCTGTTTTACACAGCCATATATAAATTTTTCGTTTTCTTTTGAAAGCTGGCTGACAAGACTGCGAAAAACAAGAAGAATTCTTGCTGCATTTACTTTTTTATTATGTTTTGCAAAGTCATTTTCATAAAGATTTATTAGTTCTTTTTGAATTTCTGCAACAATGCCAGAATTCTTTTCATTTACCCAACAGGAAACACACTCTGGCATTCCGCCTATAATTAAATAATTATGATAATGTTCAATCAACTTTGTGTGCTGAATTTCGATTATTTCATCTGGAGAAGTTTGTTCTATATAATTTAATAGCGATGGCTCCACGGCTTCTAAAAACTCTTCAAAATCCATTGGATAAATATTAAGAAGATTAACCTTGCCCACGGGATAGCTCATCGATTCTGCAAGTAAAGTTCCCAAAAGACTGCCTGCCGCAATTATATGAAATTCATTTGCTTCTTCATTAAAATACTTTAATGAATTAAGAGCTTTGGGACATTCTTGAATTTCATCAAAAATGATAAGATGCTTTTCAGGTTCTATTTTATCATTATAAATAGTTCCGAGCTGATCAATGATTCTGAGAGGATCTTTGTTTTTTTCAAAAATATGAAAAAGCTCTTCTTCCCTTTCAAAAGAAAAATAGAAGGCTTTTTCGTAATTAAGTCGGCCAAACTCTTTCATAAGCCAGGTTTTTCCCACCTGTCTTGCACCTTTTAAAATCAAAGGTTTTCTACGTGGAGATTTTTTCCAGTCTAAAAGTTGTGCCAAGGCCTTTCTTTGCATGATTCCATTTTATATTATTTTTACACAAAAATAAAGAGAATTATTTTAAAGTTTACACATTTTTACTGGCGTTTTTGAAAATTTTTTCACATTTTTAGTGCAGCGGCAAAGGCACGACATTCGTTTTTTCAACTAACCTTACATAATCGCCAATCATACTTGCCAGGAAAAGCGGGAGGTTTATGAGTGTATAAGAATTTTTACCCGTTGGGGTAACAGCTTTTTCTACTGAAAATTCACCGGAATAAAGCCGCACTGCAAGTTCTGTTCCTGTTTTGTCAATATATGAATGAAGGGAGCGTAAACTTCCTGTCTTGCCAGACTTTACTTCAACAGGAATTATTTTTGAATTTTCAATAATAATGAAATCCAATTCTGCATTTGAGCGTGTTTCTTCCCTTACCCAAAAGAGAGGAGGTTTCATTTCATAAAAAGTTGAAGCTAAAAGTTCCTGTCCTGTGAGTTGTTCTGCAATCATGCCGTTATACATAGTATCAATTGGTTCTTCCGTAAAATATGTTCCCTGAATTCCTGTAGAAAAATTTATAAGTCCTGTATCTAAAAATTGAAGGCGAGGTTTGCGCTTTGTGTCAGTCTGAAGAGGGAGAAGTAAATCAGTTGTTGGATAGCGAAGATAAATCAGCATAGCCCTCTGAAGTTTTCGAAGTGCTTCTCCTGCATCCCGCGAACGATAGCCTGTATTTGCAAAACGCTCGAAAGTAATTCTTTTGCCGGTTTCTTTTGGTGCTGCTTCAATAAACTGAGTCAAGATCTGTTCTTCAGTTTTATTAGAGGCATATTTTGCAACATCATCAATATACGATGTAAAAAGATTTCTATAAACAGCAGAAACTTTAGTGATGTCTTTGGTTTCAATGAACTTAGCCACAGCTTCAGGCATTCCGCCGACAAGGGCATAAGTTTTATAAAGCTTTGATAAAGTTGGAATGGCCCAGTTTTTAACCGGAACTTCTTCCAAAAGTTCGAGTGCCTGTGTTTCTTCGGCAGCCAGAAGAAATTCCTTAAATGTCATCGGAAAAAGATAAAGATATTCTACACGCCCTACTGGAAAACTTATCTTATGTTTTTCCATCAAAATTTCAAGAAGAGAACCTGCTGCGATTACATAAAGCTCGCTCATCTCCTCGTAGAAATATCTTAGCAATGCGATTGCCTGAGACGAATTCTGAATTTCATCTAAAAAAATAAGGGTTTTCCCCTTTGGCTCTATTTTTTTTTCAAGACAAATTCGCTGAAATGTTATATTTGGATTCAATTCATCCGTAAAAAATTTTCTGTCGCTGCTTTTTTCAAGGTTAAGCTGGATAAAAGTATCAAAAGATTTGCCAAATTCCCTGATAACCGTAGTTTTTCCAACTTGCCTGGCACCGCGAATGACAAGAGGCTTATGAGTGTCATTGTTTTTCCATTCTTCAAGACCTTTGTAAATATTCCTCAGAAAAGCCATATTAACCTCTTTTGTAACAGAATCAAGGCAATTTTATCTATATTTTGTAATAAAATCAAGGCAATTTCCGTTTATTCTTGTAATAAAATCGGGGCATTTTGTGTTTGTTTTTGTAACAGAATCGGGGCAATTTGAGTAAAAAAGTGTCATTTTTCTAGGGATAAACACAAATACAGACTTTGGCGGAAATTTAATACAGAAGTTGGCGGTTTTCTGAGAAAATTTTTCGTATCAGAGGACTTTTTTGATGGCAATTACATTTTTTCTGAGGGAACTTTCAAGATGACATTACATTTTTATGAGGGAAGTTTAAGTTTTACCCGATTAATTTCAGCATTCGTTCGATATTTTCCCTGGAACCAAGTTTTTTTGAGGTGATGAACTTTTTAACCGTATTCCTGTGGACGCCGTAGAGTTTTGCCATCTGATTTACAGAAATTCCCTGCATAAGCATAATTGTGGCACCGATTTCTGCTCCGTCCAGTTTTGAAGCATCGCTTGTGCTCCCTTTTGGCCGTCCGAGTTTTTGACCTTCTGCTTTTTTCCGTTCAAGAGCCTCTTTTGTCCGCTGACTTATAAGGTTCCGCTCAATTTCAGCCGAAAGTCCGAAAGCAAAAGCGAGCACCTTTGACTGAATGTCATCGCCAAGCCTGTAACCGTCCTTGATTGTCCAGATGCGAGCACCTTTTTCCATCAGCTTGTTTAGAATTGACATTATCATAAAAAGGCTGCGTCCAAGCCGCGAAAGTTCCGAGCAGATAATCAGGTCATCTTTTTGGATGGAATCAAGAAGTTTTCCAAGCGCGCGATTTTCCGGCCTGATTGTTCCGCTCACTGTTTCTTCAATCCAGCTGTCAAGAACAATGGAATTGCGTTTTGCAAATTCCAGAATTTCAAACCGCTGATTTTCCACAGTCTGCTTGTCCGTACTTACCCGAATATAACCATAAATCATATTTTAAAGATATTAAAAAAATGTAAGATTGTGGAGATTTTTTGCAATGCCGCCAGCCTTTTTGTAACACACATTTCCCATCACCAAAAACGACCGTTTAAAGTGTACAAATTTTTGAGGTATAAATCATGC
>SAMEA3663026__coassemble_2400_pt1 | contig 4783 bp, 9 predicted proteins | sample SAMEA3663026__metabat2_low_PE_034 | metagenome-assembled genome bin SAMEA3663026 (sample SAMEA3663026) | pig gut metagenome | biome: pig gut; feature: pig-associated habitat; material: faeces | place: France | collected 2012
TAAGTTGTATTTTTTTTAGAATTAGTATTGACAACTTGGGGCCTTATATGTGTTAGGCGATTATTTATCTTCAAACAAGATTCTTACAAAATCCCGTCTTGAATACAGAATTCTTACGACTCTTACAATCTCACCGTCAATTCGGTAGAATATTGAATAATTATTGGCAAGAACAAATTTGTAATCTGTATGGAAGTCAACATACCTTTCCACAGGAATTCCTGCTTCCGGAAAGTTTGCTAAATTCTCATAAGTTTCTACAATCTTAAAAACAGTATTTTGAACAGCAATAGGATTCTGAAACTCGTTTTCGATGTAATTTTTTATTCCCAGTAAGTCCTCTGCTGCTTGAGGCGAGACTTTTACTTCGAACATCAAAGTCCCATCATTTTTCTAACATCTTTTGTATCAAGCCAGCCATTTTTTGCAGCAGACTCTTCACCTTTTTTTAATTCAGAAAAGAGCGTTCTTGTTGCTGTCAGTTTTTCATAATCTTTTATAGAAATAACAGCATAACAACCTCTACCGTTTTTTGTAAGGAAAACAGGAGATTCATCTGCAACATCCTGCAAAACTTCATTGTAATTTCGTAAATCTGAAACAGGTTTAATGGATACCATATGCACCTCTATTATTCGTAAGATTTTACGAAAAAATTATCGTAAAATTAAGTAGAATTGTCAACTACAGTATCTAAAGAACTTTCGGAATGTAGTTTTATTTTAGATTTCTACCAATTCAATTAACTTTTGAAGATGAATTTCTATACAGTCAAGACAATCTACGGGACAGTTATTTTTAGGTTTTCAATTTTTTCAGACAAATAATCAGCTAATGAATCATATTGCTGATTAGAAACGTAATCCAAAGCCCTACGAAAGTTCAATTTCATTTAAGAAAGCAAGCTTGACTTGCTTGCATTTCTTTAATACCAAGATAAAGCAAAGATTACGGTATTTTCAGGGATGTAATATTTAGGACCTCCTCGTTCTACAGATGCATAGCCTCCGAAGATCCATCCGAATTTGCGAGGTTCATATTCGATTTTCAACCAGTGATCTGTTAATCCGTCTATTGTTTCTGTTTCTTCAGTAATAGCAACTATTTCATGGTTTTCTTGCGGAGAACGAGAACCTTCTTCAAAATTATGTAGAAGAAATATCTTTTTGCCTTCAAGCCCCGGTTTATCTCTTACGTTTAATTTTTCCCATACCGAAACTGTCTGCTTTAATTTGCGGACTGTCCATTTTTTTGATGTTTGAATTTCTCCGAGTATTTCATATCGATTATCATAATATGGATCCGTATATTTTCCTAAGAAATCGGGACTTACACAAATACAACCAACTGAATTATCGAATTGAATTTTGTACCACAATTCACCTGCTGGATTTCCCCATCTGCTTTTAGGTTTATTTAAATATTCTATTGTGCAAACTTCTAAAACGTTAATATTATCATTATCCTTTAATTGTCCAATAGTTTTATTGAAATTAAAATTTTCATAAACAGTTCGATTCTTTTCTTCAAGTAAATCGCCAATTTTTATATTGTTGATTATACATTTACGGATGGTTGTTTTGATGCCGTTTTCCTCAGACGATGTAATAATAGTTCCATTGCCATTTTTGTAATTCGGATTAGAAAATACTACTTGTGAAATAGATAATAAAATAATTAATAAAATACTTTTTTTCATTTTTCCTCCTAAAAAGCAGCCCAGTGGGCTGTCACCATAACTACGCAGTTAAACCGCAAACCGGCTTGACCGGTTTGTCGGCTTTGAACTTCTTGTTAGGTTGTTTTTATATTAAATTCGCATAATTTCTTTTTTGCATAAAAGATTCTCATTTATAGACACTTCTTTTTCATCATCGTCGATTAAGTATAGGGCAATATAATTTTTCTCTTCGAGAAATTCTTCAAGTAAACTTTCGGAACTTTTGCATTGCAAAGTTTATCTGTAAAGTAAGTTACAATTTCAGATAAATCCTGTTCAGCCTTTTCCATGATGCGGACATTATAGGCCATGATTTTTCCTTATTCCTGAAATTGCATCTTCTACAGAAGAATACTTTCCATTTTTTGTAACGAAAATAGGTTCTTAATCTTCATGGCATAGAGTTGAAATGGCAGTTGTGTTCTTTAAATCTCTTATGGGAACTATTCTTGGCATTTGCGTTCCCCTTGTGGGATTATTTTACCACAGCTTCTAATATTTTGTCTATAAAAAGGGTTGGCTCGCTAGAAGCTCTGCTACGAATAGACCCGCCGTAAAAAAAACAGCCAAACTTAACTTGGCTGAACCTCAAGAATAATTATAATTCAATTCCACTGAAAAAGTAAGGAGAATGCAATGAAAGAGAAGTGATTTCTCTACTATAAATTTGATAAGTCGTCGATTGATTTTATTCGTCGGGAGATGATTTCATCTATTAAAAACAATAGCTGCTATTACTCCAGGAATCCAACCTGCACAAGTCAAAATCAATGTTAGTAATATTGCACCACACCCTTTATCAAGCACAGCTAATGGTGGAAAAATTATACACAAAATTGCTCGTCCACATCCCATTTCTATAACTCCTAATAATGAAGAACAAAATATTTATCATGATTTCCTATATCTAAACTCTTTGTACTCATTCCAGAATCAGAAAGTGTTAATGAGTCTACTAAATCATTATCTCCCCATGTTGCAAGTAGTTGATATACCTTAAGCATTTCTTCTGAATCAGCCATATCGTCTCCATATTTATTTGCTTGCACCCTTTCTGTAAACAAAGCTCTAAATGGAATATGAGTTACAGCAAAGCCTTTTGCATTACCTTTCTGATAAGAAGGATAATAAGTTATCAACATGCAAAATCCATACTCATCGGTGTATGTAAGTCTATCGGTAGCATATTTTACATTATAAATTCAATCAAAATCAAGCAGAGTAATTTACTAAAAAATCCTCCTCGCTTTATGACTTTTAGTTTTTCTTCACCTCTCTTTTGCCCTATTTTTTCGACCTGAGATTTTTCGTGAGCATCGTTAGATGCGAACAAATCCGTTTGTTTTTTCTTTTGACAAGCCTTTCAAGCAAATAAAAAGTTTAAGACAAAAAATTCACTCTTCCTCAAAAGCCTGGCTCATTGGGGGGGGGGAAAAAAAAGGCAACTCTAAATCCCCTTCAACAACTCCGCAACAGAAATCTTTTCCAGCTCCTTTTCCATTGCGTTTTGCACACGGCTCAAAGGCTCGTCCAGCACAGAATGAATCTTGCTCCCCACCGGGCACTTTGCATTCGGATTTACATGAAAATTGAACACAGAACGCTCGCCTTCTTCCTCACAGCTGACAGCCTTGTAAATGTCCAGAAGCGAAATGTCTTCCGCCTTTTTTGAAAGCGTTGAGCCACCCACGCCGGCCTTTGTTTCCACAATCGAAGCAGCCTGCAGCTTTCCCAAAATTTTCCTTATAATCACAGGATTCATTCCCGTACTTCCTGCGATAAAATCAGAAGTAACTTTATTATATTTTTGAAAATACGCAATGCACAAAATCGTGTGGACCGCAACCGTAAAATTTGTATTCAGTTTCATGCCTTTGATTCTATCACATTTGTTGTAAAAAATAAATAACATCTATTGATATTTATAAATTACAACGGTATATTTAAGATAGTTGTAAATAATAGATTACAACAAAAAACTCACCCATTTGGAGGTCTATATGAAAATTGCTGTGCTCTGTGCAAACGGAAAAGCCGGAAGGCTCATTGTTAAAGAGGCTGTTGAACGCGGTCTTGATGTTACTGCTTTTGTCCGCGGAGAAAACAAATCCGCTGCTGCAAAATGATCTGCACCCCTAAAAAGTAACACATTTAAAATCGACTGGTGCCGAAAAGGTGACAGATTTGGAGGTAAAAATGGAAAGCGGAAGCGTACCAGTCGAGACAAGAATCAATGCAATTGTTGATTATGAAGTGAAGAAACTGAGCAAAAAGGCGATAGCACGAAAATACGGAGTCAGCGATTCAACCTTAAGGGGCTGGATGCATACAAGAGATTACTTTGTGAACAAATGCCTGGAAATTGCTAAAATCAACGAAGAAGGAAAACTGAATTATTTTCTTGGCGAGGTAACGATGGAAAAGGCAGAAGAAAATCCTCAGACTCATGAAGGAAAACGCACTGTTTTCAACAGTCCGAAGGAAACGTTTTACACCTGAAGAATACAACAGGATGAGGAAAAACAAGGAAGAAGTCCCTGAAAATCTTCTTAAACGTAATTTTTTCGCCTTGGAAAACAACAAAAAGTATGTTTCAGACATTACATATCTTTACGGGAAGGAATGTGTGAAGTACCTGAGTCTGATTGAGGATCTGTTCAACGAAGAAATCGTAGCGTGGAGAATTTCTGATCATCCTGATGAAGAACTGTGTGAAAATACATTGGACTTACTTGCAGCAGAAAGAAATCTTAAAGGAGCCATTTTTCATACAGACCAGGGATCAACTTATCTTTCTCCAAAATTCAAGGGAAAGATTAAGTTTTTTGGAATGATTCAAAGCTGTTCTGCAAGAGGTGTCTGCTGGGACAACGCAGCAATGGAGAGTGCAAACGGAGTAATAAAGACCGAATGCCTTTACAACAAGTTCGGGAAGTTAAAGTTCAAAAACCGGCAGATTCCGATTAACATCATCAACTTAAGCCCACTATTTAAAAATTTCAAAATATAGTAAAATTCCTTAGGTGGAAAAATGGGGGCAACATTTCAGAATAGATGGGAAGA
>SAMEA3663026__coassemble_2493_pt1 | contig 4655 bp, 4 predicted proteins | sample SAMEA3663026__metabat2_low_PE_034 | metagenome-assembled genome bin SAMEA3663026 (sample SAMEA3663026) | pig gut metagenome | biome: pig gut; feature: pig-associated habitat; material: faeces | place: France | collected 2012
AGCTAATCTAGTTCTAGATGTAAAATATCACATAACAAGAAGTTCAAAGCCGACACAGGCTCAAGGCCTGTGCGGTTTAACTCATTGTTATGTGGACGCCCGCACTGGGGCGCTTTTGGAAGAAATGAAAGAAATACTATTAAATCGAATGTATGTTGGCAGATTTCTAGAAAACAATATTGGGCATGAAGTCATCAACTTGTTTAAAGATGACAACAGTTCAAATTACATTTATATAAATCCTTACGGTCAGTTGGATAAAAAACACAACGAAATAGAATCTATTCTTTTAGTTCGAGGAATAAATGCAACAACGGTAGAAATAATTGCAAAAGCTGTAGGCTTGATTCCGATTTTGAACAATGCTTTGCCAAGAGATACAGCTAATAAAATCCAAAAAGACTACATAAGAGAAAATAAAGTAACATACGACGGCGTTTTGTTAGATGAAATCTACTATCAGAATGAATCCACAAATGAAGTCACTACTGTTTATATCAGTTTTAAAGCTGAAAACATTTTTTATCCAAAACAGAAGATATATTTAACTACAGATGAAAAAACAAATTTTACAGAAAAGTCTTTTTTATTGCCAGAAACAACATTTCCGAAGCAGGCTTTACATTGGACTTATTCAGTTGCTTCAAAAGCATACACTGTTTTATCTTCCGTAATACAAGATTCTGCTCTCTGGGAAAATAAAAACAGAACTCAGAGAATTTCAGAAATTTCAGAGACTTCATCAGAACGAGATTTCAATTTCTTAAAACTGATACGAAAAGAATATGATGAACTTTGCTATTCAAATATGTTTCATTATTTCTTATCAGAAGACAAAGAATTATTCAAAGACTTCATGTCAGATATTCTAGGTTTAAGTACAAAAGGTAAGTATTCGATTCAAAGAGAAACAGAGCATATTGATTTGCTTATACAAGATGATGAGAATATTGTCGTTATTGAGAATAAAATCAAATCTGGCATAAATGGACTTCGACACGATATTTATGGCGACTTGGTTCAGAGTCAGCTTTTTGATTATCACAAATACGCAGATGAATACGCAAGAAACAGGAAAGAGAGTTTTTATATCTTTGCACCTAACTACAATAGAATAGACCTACGGAATTATGAAAAGTCTGAGGATTACAAACTAATCAATTACAGTGTCTTGTATGATTTTTTCAACAAACATAAAATTGATAACAAATACTATGATGACTTTTTGTCTGCATTAAAAATTCATGCAAAAGAAATTGATAACTCAAATTTCGAAATAATGCAGGAAAGATTCATTGAAACGATTAATTCTGTAAAGTAGGCTTTTTATGACAAAAGAAGAAACTTTGGGAATGATAACTCTGGCAATAAAAAATAAGAATCCGAAATCTATTCTGTTAAAATGTAATCTTCTGGGATATTGCCGATTGCGTGGAAAATTGCTAATCTCAGGGAGTTTTTTGTATTCTATAAACTTAAAAAAAAGTATCATTTCCTTTGACAGACTTTGGAATACGCTGCTTTCAGAAAATTCAGGTAATACAGATGAAGAGTTTTTAGAAAACTTAAACAGATTAATCGAAAAATATCATTATTCAAGATACTGTTTATCACAAGCTTATTATAAATCTCCCGAAACAAATGAATTGAAAGAATATCCGATGTCAGATAACGAAAAAGAAAAGTGGTTTAACATCGATGAGGAGGACTTGTGAAAATGGCATACATTATATTCCATTACAGCCGACTTGATAGCTGGATAAGAGCATCGGATGAACCTTATATTACAGGCAACATTGTTTCAGTTTATGATGATGGAAAAATTATAACGGAAAATGAAAATTCGCTAGAGCAGAAAGTAAATAAAAAAATTATATGCGAGGATTTGTATGTTACAAATAGAATTTCAAAAATCATCGATGACAATAAAGTGAAAATACGAGCAATTCCCAAAAATCTTGATTTAGGAGTTCTTGACGGTTCTTGTGATAGCGTATGGTTAAAAAATCGTCATTTTCATGGAGTTTGTTTTTTATCCCAAGAAAGACTTTCAAGAAAAGAATATAAGGAATGGAAAAAATATAAAAAAGGTTATAATTTATGGACAAGAATCAAATACAAGCGAAGGCTCAAAGGCATTTATAAATTTAGAGATATTTATGAGCAAATTAGAGAAATTCTTGTTTCTGTTGGAATGCCTAAGGATTTTATGGCATAGTGAATTGTCAATTGAGTAAAATATCACATAACAAGAAGTTCAAAGCCGACACGCGGTCAAGCCGCGTGCGGTTTAACTCGTTGTTATGTGGATGCACCACTGGTGCACAGAAGGTAAAAAAGTATGAAAAAAATTTTGTATTTAGCGATTATTGGATTAATAATTGTTTCAAATCTTTATTCAAAAGAATTTACTACTTTGGAGTTACAAAATATAGTAGAGGATTATTATTATCAAAGTAATCGATCTATTAATTTATGGGAAAAAGGTCGTAGTAGTGTTTTATTAGAAGCTAATAAAACTGAAGATTTTTACGAATGGAAGAATTTAATTGATGAAAATATTGAAACTGCCTGGGTTGAAGGTTGTAATGGTTCAGGAATCGGCGAATATGTTTGTTTAAATGTGTTACGCCTTGATGAGTTTGATACATTAGTCGGATTGAATCATGAAGATGGAAAAATTAGGATAAATTTTTCCATAAATAATGGATTTTGTAAAAATGAAAACTTATTTAAAAAAAATAATAGGGTAAAAAAAGCAATGGTTACAGTTTATGATATTCCTATAACTGCTAATATGAATTCTATTTACGTAAAAGGTGATGGTAAAAAAATACATGAAGAAATCATTCAGCTATTAGATACTTCGGCGCAACAGAATTTTAAATTTGAAGTTCAAATACCAGAAAATGAAGAGTGTCATTCAGCTATGCTATTATTAAAATTTGAAATTTTAGATATATATAAAGGTACAGATTATGATGATACCTGTATAAGTGAAATAAAAGTATACGGAGAATATGCATCTGAAGAAATGTAACGACACATAACACAGTTTTCAAAGCCGACAGCGGGTCAAGCCCGCTGCGGTTTAAAACAATGTTATACGGACGGCTTATTGAGCCGCTTTGGAGGAGAAAAACTATGAAAAAATTATTTGGATTACTTTCTACCTGCTTTATATTGCTTGTAATAATTTCATGCTCAAATTTAAATGAAACTTCGTCGCTTTCGCTTACATTCAACGGCTCGGATTTTGCAAGGAATTCATCGGCAAGAAACATTTCAGTAAACCCAGATTATAATGGATATTATATTGTAGCATCTGTTCTTGGCGATTATAAGGAAACAAAAAGCCTTCAAATCACAGGCAATGGAACATACACCATTGAATTTAATTACATTCCTGCTGGCTCAAAAATTTATGTAGAAGCGAATGTATATAACCCGAACGCTGTAACAGAACCCAATGCAAACAATATTGAGCCATTACATATTTTCACGGGAACTTCTGACAAAAAGACTGTTTGCGCAGGGAAAAATCTCATAAACCTTTCGATGGAGAATTTAAAGAACGATCTAAATCCTTTTGTAAGATTGTCTGGAGATTCCAACAACAATATGGGAGCATTCACCTTTAAAGGTTATTCAAATGGAAAGTACCAAGTAACACATGGCAATACAATTCTTTCCGAAGGTTTGTGGAGCGCAAATTATACACAAGAATCCGGATTAACAGCAGGTACGGTTGTAAGCATAAAGGAATGTGCCTACAGAACTTATGAAGATGCCTATTCCTTAGAGACCACTCTCTCAGATTTGATAATTGCCGAAAGACCTGTATGGAGTTCATTTACAGTGAAAGCTTCAGATAATGTTGGTCCCTATTTACCGATTGGAGCTACAAAAGTATTTTAGAAGCATGGGAAAGGAATATTTTTTCATCGAGTCGGTGCTCGATGAAAAAATTAATCTAACTTTAGGGCAAGGACGAAGAAGCGGTTGTATTTGATTTTTTTTCAGCCGAAAAATTTCTTCTTCCGAACAGTAGAATTTGGAATATTTTGAAAAATTGAAATTGAACTTTAGGGCGAAGCAAGGCAGTGGTAGTACGCGGCTTTACGCCGCTTGGGATTATAAAATGGTAAATTTACTTTCGAGAGTATAAAGTTTTTTTGAAATGTAGTAAATATGAAAATATAGATTTGTAAAATCTGTAAAAAATATCGTATAACATGGTTTTCAAAACCGATAAAAACTTTGTCACAAAAGTTGCTTTTCGTGGCTTTACGCCACCGCAACTTTTGCGCCAATTTTGCCTTCGGCAAAACCGTTTTTACGGTTTAAAACGCTAGTTAGGCGGACGCCCGCACTGGGGCGCTAGGTTATTGTTATAAAAGAATGAAGAAGATATGAAGAAAATAATAAACTTTTTAAAGATGAATTTTTGTAAAAAAGAATCTATGAGTAAAAAATCCTCTCTAGAAACTTACAAATCTTATGCATTAAATCTAGAGATAATAAATCTTTCCGAAGTTATCAAGTTTATGTCTCCAATTGTAGATATAAATCACTTTCCATTTGATTATTCATGGTTTCCAAAAAAAGAAGGGCATATACAGGAATCCATAAAATTTCTTAAAGAAAATTTTATG
>SAMEA3663026__coassemble_4866_pt1 | contig 2975 bp, 2 predicted proteins | sample SAMEA3663026__metabat2_low_PE_034 | metagenome-assembled genome bin SAMEA3663026 (sample SAMEA3663026) | pig gut metagenome | biome: pig gut; feature: pig-associated habitat; material: faeces | place: France | collected 2012
TGGAATTTGGTTTACCAATATCCAGAGTAGATTTTCATAAATCACAGTTTGTAGGGATGATATATAATTCATATTTATCAGAAAATGAGGAATAGTTGAAATGGAGGCGCTATAATAACATGAAGATTGAAGGGAACCAGAAAGAACTGGATGCAATGGTAGAATTTCATAAGGGAAACCGTGTCGAGGGGCTGAGACTGCAAGAAGAATTTGCAGCGGAATTTCGTAAGGAGTATAAAGACAAAGATCACTGTCCTTGCCTGAAAGCCTGTCGTTATCACGGAAACTGTAAGGAATGTGTAGCAATCCACAGAGCGCATCAGGAACATGTTCCTAATTGTATGCGACCATTGATTAATAAAAAATTGAAATTGATGTCAGAATTAACAGAGCATACCTTGGCAAATGAAATAGAAGCTCCACATGAGATTTTAAGAAAATAGGCAAGTCAAATTCCAGTTTGTCGAACTTACTCAAAATTAGCAAAGACCGCTTACATTGTGTAGGCGGTCTCTTTTAAACTGTTTAAAGCGGAAATGTTCAAAATCGGTGAATAGTGAAGAAGTAAGCCCCAAGAACTTGCGTTCCTGGGGCTTTGGCGTCCCCGGCGGGATTCGAACCCACGGCCTTTCGCTTAGGAGTTTGGGAGGTGGATGGCATTTTAAGCTCATAAAAGCCCTAAAAATCCCACTGTTTCTTGCTTCTTCTTTTATTATGCTGTTATTCTTTTACCAAGAAAAAGTATAAAATATCATTTGATTTTAACTGTTCATTTTAGCAAGCAATTAGCAAAGGCTTAAAAAAAGGGAAACGACAGTATGTTATTGCAGTAACATACTGTCGTAAATATTCTAATAATTGATGTATCCGTCTTTGAAAAACATTTTTACAACTTTTTTGCTGAAATTTTGGGGATTTCTGCCAACAACAATTGAAGCGACAATACACGCTACCCAAATAAGCAATATAAATAAAAACAAACCAATAATCGGCAATCCCTCTTGCCTATATAATTTGTTTTCTTCTTCAAAGCTCAAAAGATAACTTTCATTATACTTAATCGCTTTTATTGAATAAAAATCTTCCTCATCATCAGGCGTAACCTCTTTAGAATATGTTGTTACCTTCGATTCTCCGTTGCAAATTGATTTTATTTCTTGGATATTAATTTGTTCAGCTGCATATTGAATTTTATAAATATTTTCATCCGCAGAAGTTAATATCACTTCATCTTCTTTTACATTACAAGATATAAAGGTTACTGTTTGTTCAACAGTATTATTTACATTTTTAGGTATACATCTTTCGCAAACAAGAAACACAATGAATCCAACTAAAAGAACAGACACCAAACTATATGCAACATAAAAGCCTGCTACATCATTTACATGCCCATTAAAAATATCATTCTTGGTTTTCGTTATCTTCGGTAAGCTTTTCCCATTGTGAAGAGTTCTGTATTTCTTTTTAACAAAGGTGATAAAATCTTTTCCACCTATAGAAAATTCATCAACCATAACTCTTCGTTTGCCAACATAAATGTATGTTTCGTGCATATTTTCCTTTATAGCGGTAACCTGGTCATAAGACACTTTTCTTTTGATGCCAAAGAAAGTTTTGGCCACAAAACCGTCATCATCATAGGAAATTCTGCAATTCATAAAAGCGATTATTAATGTGGCACCAAGCAAGGAAAAAACAAGAAAAACAATTGGCACCCATATATCTTCGTCAGAAAAAGCCGTAATAATAGTTGGAATCAAAAATATAGTAGATGTTATTGTACCTAAAATTGCAAAGAATTTAGGTAAATGTACTTTTCCTTTTTCTGCCGTTTTGGGTTTACGTAAAAAAGCAAAAACACCTTTTACAATAATCGGTATAAGAGCAAACGTTAATGCACGAATTATAAACTCCACAATAACACCGCCTTTACAAAATAAGATTTATTACAAATATTATATCACATTCAAAATATCGAAATCAAGTATTCTTCCCATTGATTGATAGCGTTTGATATATGGATAAAACAACCGCCTTTTTCATTAGCAAACCGTCCACCTTGAAGGTGGATGTTAATTTATTGTAATTTAAGTTAATTTCATTAGCAAAAGAATTCTTGCTAATGGATTTTTGACCTTTTTACGAAAAAACTAAAATGACAAAGAGCCGAAAACCCTTGTAAAATAAAGGTTTTTCGGCTCTTTTTTGGCACGCCCGGCGCGATTCGAACGCGCGGCCTTTCGCTTAGGAGGCGAACGCTCTATCCTGCTGAGCTACGGGCGCATATTATAAAATTTAGGTAAATTGGGCTTTGAAGGCATATCCCTTACATTTTCCGGAAAAGGCACCAAAGGGTACCAAACCGGGTGCCAAATCTCCGGAGAGTTTGATACAAGGTCGCGAAATCGGCGCTTTTCTCGCGTTTTCGCGGCTTCCCTCGTCTGTCGAGCGGATAGAACAAGACCTTAGGAGGCGAACGCTCTATCCTGCTGAGCTACGGAGACTTACTGCTTGATTATTCTATCAAAAATCGTATTTTTTGTCAACCATAAATATATTTATTTCATTGACTTTTATCATACTAAATGTTATACTTTTATATTGAATAAAATTGTAAAGTAGGCGATTTGTTTGAAAAAATCTCTTATTATAATTTCTTCCCTCCTGCTTGTCTTTTCCGTTGCGCTGACCGCCTGCGGAAACAAGAATACAATCGTTGACAAGGACGGCAAAACCTACACTTATGTCACGGATAAGGACGGAAACAAGCTTCAGGACAAGTGGGGACACCTCATCATCGAAAACACCGATGCCGACGGAAACAAGGTCACTCAGATCTATGAATTTCCCGACAAAATCACGAATAAACGCAATACCAAAATTGAAAACGCCGTTGTTTCAATCAACGTTCCCGACGGTTGGGAGGTTTCCGAGGAGACCTCGTTCGTAAGGCTTCGCCACAAGGGTAAATG
>SAMEA3663026__coassemble_8853_pt1 | contig 2055 bp, 1 predicted proteins | sample SAMEA3663026__metabat2_low_PE_034 | metagenome-assembled genome bin SAMEA3663026 (sample SAMEA3663026) | pig gut metagenome | biome: pig gut; feature: pig-associated habitat; material: faeces | place: France | collected 2012
CAGTGGCAGCAGGCGTTGCATTTGCTGACGTAGGTATTGGAAGCTGGGGAAGAGCAATTTTCGCTCCAGTTTCATCATTAAACGGAACAGATGTTAAACCACTTGAAACAACATCTTGGATGGGTGGTGCTGGTACTTCTCGTGTTGGTATTTCTGTACATGCTGAATCTGAAAATGTCGGTTTTAATATCGATATGAATGCTGACCAGTACGGAAAGGTTGGTATTCATGATACTGCTTACTTCTGGGCAAAACCATGGTCTTGGCTCGAAGTAAAAATCGGTAAAGTACAGGATGACACAGGTCGCGGAAACGCTTGCTTTGGTTTGTTCAACTGGTTGCGTCTCGGTGGTGGTTGGAAAGGTGAAGACTATACATTCACTCGTTTCGGTTCTGCTAACGGATTTACAGGTGGAGGACAGGCTCGCGGTGCTATCGTAAAAGTTACTCCTGTTGAAGGTTTGTGGATTATCGGTGCTTTTGATTTAGGTTGGAACAAAAATACAGATGATAACGCTGCTAATGATCTTAATGCAGATGTTGTATTCGGACAGAAATCATCTTATGGTGTAGGATATGACATCAATGGTGTAGGTTCTATCCGTGCTAAATATATCGGCGGAGCAAACTCTACAGATAAAGACGGAAACGCTGTTTGTGGCGGACAGGTTAATGCTGCATTTGACTTGACTGCAGTTGAAAATCTTTATGTAACAATCGGTGCATTCGTTCCATTTGATTTGGCAAGTACAAGTAACAAACAGGTTACACTTGCTGCTTATGCAAACTACAAAGTTTCAATTGTAACAATCCATGCAATTTTCCACTACAGTTTTGAAAAAGTTTACGACAATGTAACTGTGGCAAAAGCAGATTCTATGGTTGGTGTAGGTGCTGACTTTGATCTCGGAAACGGAATCGGAATTAACGCTGATATCCGCTACAGCTTTGCTAAAAAAGACGAAGCTAATTCTGACAACCTCGCATTCCTTGTTGGACTTTCAAAAGGTCTTACAAACGGTTCAATCGGAGTTGGATTTGAAGGTCAGACAAATGTTGTGGGAACAAAATTTGGTTGGGCTGTTCCAGTTGTAATCTCAGCTTCATTCTAATCTTGCAAAAAGTTTAGCATAAGTTGAACTTAAAGGCGGTTTTCAGTTTTGCTGAAGACCGCTTTTTTTTACAGTTATAAGCCCGATTTTAAGAAGAATAAGTGCAAGATGAAAGGCTAAAAAGAAATGTTGGTGAAGTTTATTCAGCTTTTAAATTAATGATTCAGCTTAATATAGAAATAAAGTCGTCTGGATTTATGACTTTTATTTTGGAATTTATAAAATGCTTTTCGTTGCGCGTAATGATGAAATTTACTTTTTTTGAACGCGCGGCATAAAATTGAATGCAGTCTTCAAAATCGTTCCAGCCGGATTTGATTGCACTGTTTATTAAGTGTCCGTCGATTTTTACAATGTTCAAAAACTGAGTATTTTGAAAATTTCTTGAATCGTTTTTTCTTTGTCGTGTAATTGCTTATTTACTATGTAAAAAATGTCAGTAACTGAGGTGGCGCTGATAAATCCTTTGTTCCAACGATTCCTATCAGACTGTCTACAGCAGGAGAAGGCATTGAAAGAATTTCCTTGATTTTATTCCGTCTGAATCTGAATGAAAACAGATTTTTAAAAATTACTTTGAGGAAAGTTTTCAACTGTTTACGGTTCATTTCATGCACGGATTTTTCAAAATCGATAAATGAAACATCAGCCATTTTTTTACCCCCCCCAAAAAAAAAGAAATAGTTTTATGCTTTTTATTCTATTTAAAATTATAATGACGTTTAAAAATAAAATCTATATTTCAAAATATAAAAAGTACCGAAAATAGTACCAAAAACTGCCTCAAAACCGAAAGACAGCGGATTAACTGAATTTTTGTGAAAATCTTACAACTGTTTTCTTATCATCTCAGCAGCGATGCCATATTTTTTTGCAACAGTTTCAACTGGAATATTAAAATCCTTTACGGCAATTACGGCAGCTTCAAGTTTTGCTGTATGAA